>Ga0209319_1000025_pt1 | contig 309586 bp, 264 predicted proteins | sample RifGroE2_FD_184000 | JGI IMG/M metagenome (GOLD analysis project Ga0209319, IMG submission 184000) | Groundwater microbial communities from Rifle, Colorado - Groundwater E2 (SPAdes) (version 2) | ecosystem: Environmental > Aquatic > Deep subsurface > Groundwater | place: Rifle, Colorado...
GTTCAGAACGTCGTGAGACAGTTCGGTCCCTATCTGTTGTGGGCGTAGGAAGTTTGAGGGGGTCTGACCTTAGTACGAGAGGACCGGGTTGGACGCACCGCTAGTGTACCGGTTGTGGCGCCAGCTGCATCGCCGGGTAGCTATGTGCGGTTTAGATAAGCGCTGAAAGCATCTAAGCGCGAAGCTAGCCCCAAGATGAGACTTCCCTTGAGGGTCGTGGGAGACTACCACGTCGATAGGCTGTAGGTGTAAAGGCAGTAATGTCAAAGCCAAGCAGTACTAATCACCCGATAGGCTTCTTATTACAAAGTGTTAAGAAGACATACGCAAGTATCAAAAGCGAAACACTAGGACAGATATTTACTTTTTTATCTCTCTCTTTACATAATATACCGCGCAAGCGACCCTTTATTTAAGGTGGCTATAGCGACGGGGTTCCACCTCTTCCCATTCCGAACAGAGCAGTTAAACCCGTTTGCGCCGATGGTACTGCTATACCAAGTGGGAGAGTAGGTAGCCGCCATTTTTTACAGAGCCCGATGAGAGATCATCGGGCTTTTTTTTTGCGATCAATATAGGCGTCTTTCGTTGTCAGCACGGAAAATCCTCCCCAACTGCGTTGGGTCCCCTCCATCTTCTGGAGCCAATGTTTTCCTTAGCTGACAACTCTTCGCCGCCATATAATATTGATTGCAAAATAACTCTGGCAGAGTTTGATGAGAGTGCTTGCTTATTAGATAGTTGGAAAATCGAGTTTTCCACTTTTGGAAAATAGCGTTTTATAACAAACGGTATAATAATGAGTTACATCAAACACTGCCAGAGTCGTGAAATCCCTGCATTTGCATCTCCATAACTGTATAGTATTCGTAAAGTTCGTTGTTGATTGGGTAGTCCCAGCATCCAAGCGTACGGTATATCTCTCCGCCAAATCCGTTTTTAAAGCGGTACAAGCCGTGCAATGGGTGAGATGTATTGTCCGTGGGGGAAATACCGAATAGATCATACTCGGTACACCCCATCTTCTTAGAATAATTGATTGCGTACCATTGAAGAGCATAGGGAGCCATTAAAGATCTCATAATGTTTGAGGATGCGCCGTAAAGGTAAGTGGCTCTGATTCCGCTAACAACGAGAAACATAGCTGCTAAAGGTGTGCCTTCGTGTTCGGCAATTAAAAGTGTTACATAGGCGGGAGATGCCGTATCGTTTGCTTTTACGGTTAGAATAGCTTCAAAATATTCGATTGAGTGAAGGTAAAATGAGTTTCTTACGGCAGTCTCTTTGTAAAGTTCGTACCATATCTCGATTGATTCAATTCCTGCGCTTCTTATATCTACACCTCTTCTTTCTGAAAGATTAATGTTGTAGCGTGTTTTTGGTTTCATTCCTGAAAGCAAGGTAGATGAGTCGTTTCTGAGGTTCAAAAAAATAGTACTGGATGGTAGTATGTTGGTACGAGCTTTTCGAAGATTCCACAGGTTTGTGCCGATGTTTACCCTTAACTCCTGCAGATGGTTCCCAGGAGTTTCTTCATCCCATAAAGATTTCCAGAGTAGGTCGTATCTGATAAATATACAGTTGGCAGGCAGATATGATCGTAGTTGTTCCGAAAGCTCCTCCAGAAAGGGTCCGGTCAACTCATCGGTTGGTTCAACCTCGGGCCCATATGGAATATAGGCAATGCAAGAGTATGAATCAACTCTTTGAAGTAGAATCAGAAGATCTGAGTCGTGATAGGCGTTCTCATAATCCGGAATATTTACAACAGAGTTGCTTCTAACTTTGAAATTAAGAGCAAGACTCTCTATTCCCAGTCTGCTTTTGACTTTTGACCAGTATGCAGTCTGTTGAAGGACAGGAGTTTTATAGACATAATCAATGCTTTTCTCAGACAAATTTCTTATCATAATAAAACAAAAAATAGGTTCAGAGACAAACATAGCCATTATAAAATGCAATAGCAAATATGTTAATATTAAAGAATATTTAACAAAATCGTAATAATATTTTAATATTTTCGCAGCATTATCTTAAAAATAGAATCAAATGAAATTTTTATCCCTTGCTGCAATATTTTTTATCTGTTCCATACAGTCACTTTATTCCGGAAATAGAGATCAGGAGAGGATAAACGATACACTGAAAACTATATCTGCAATCGCATGTAATTCAAGAATTCCAAAATTAGACGCAAGTATTAAAACAAAATATGAGTATGCAACCCAGACAAAAATGTCCAGGTTTTCGGTTCGAAATTCAAGAATGGGCATCTCCGGATATATTTCAGATCCCGTGAGTTACCGAGTTCAGGTTGAATTAAGCAGTGAGGGGAAATTTGAGGTTTTGGATCTTAACGGAACCATTAAACTGTTCAAAGGCTTTAGTGTTACCCTTGGCCAAACCGGACTCCCTATTTTTAACTCATATATTATAACTCCATCTCAAATGTTGTTTGCCAACAGGGCATTCGTAGGTAAATATTTTACCGGGACAAGAGATATTGGAGTAATGGCATCTTATAAAACTTCTTTTAAAAGCATACCCGTAGAACTTGAATTTGGAATGTTTAACGGGTCATCAATCAATAATCCGGTATGGACAAACAGACCATCTTATGCCGGCAGACTCCAATTGGGATCTATGAACGGATTGAGGGCAACAGTAAAATTTTATGAAAATCCTCACCAGGGTTCAGATGATTACAAGTTCCGGGGTGCAGATTTGAGATATTCTGCTAAAAATTATAAGATTGAAGCTGAGTTTATGGACAGATATAATGTAACCCAGAATATTCACCGTTCAGCTTTTTATCTGCAGGGTGCTTATAGTTTATATCTGAGTAAGGGTGATATATTCAATAATATTACTCCTGCATTAAGATGGGATCTTATAGGTGAAGATTTGCATTTCAATAAAATTGATGCCGGAAGGTTTACCTTCGGACTTGGCTTGGGGCTATCCAACAAGCCATACGGCTCCCTTATAAGATTCGACTACGAATACTACCTGGTAGAGAGACCAATTGCAGAGTTTAATAAATATGACGAGATGGACTCAAATAAATTCACAATAGAGCTGCTTGTTATTTTTTAAAGAGAGCTTTCCTATAAACAGTAAGCTCCCCAGATGGTTATCACAGCCAATCTCAACAAAGAAATTTAGTTGTATCTTTATAACGAAAATTTTAAAGAACTCTTATGAAAAAGATAGCAACTATCACTGAATGGGCGGTTATAATAATGATACTGTCTCTTCTCTTTAGCTCCTGCAGGGAGAATCCAGCTAAATATATATCTGTAATTGATATGAAGAGGATAGTGAAGGATCTCTCCGATGACTCATTTATGGGTCGAAAACCTTTTACAGAGGGGGAGAGACTATCTGTGGAGTATATTGCTGCAGAACTTGCAGATATCGGTTTTGAACCTGCATTTGGGGATAGCTACTATCAACAGGTGCCTATGATTCAGATCACATCTACTGTAGATGGGAACGCGGTTATAAACATAAAAGGGGAGGAGATGTTGTTGAATGCTCCGGATCAAATTGCAGTCAGCTCTCCATATCCTGCAGATAAAATTGAGATAAAACAATCTAAATTGGTTTTCTGCGGGTTTGGTATTGTTGCTCCCGAATATGGATGGGACGATTATAAAGGGATGGATCTTAAGGGCAAAACAGTTGTTGTTTTGATAAACGATCCAGGGCTCTACTCCAAAGATAAAAGTATCTTCAAAGGAGATGAGATGACCTACTATGGAAGATGGACATATAAGTATGAACAGGCTGCCAAACTCGGGGCAGAGGGGATACTTATTATCCACGATGAGCTGGGAGCAGGTTATGGATATAATGTTCCCCGAAACAGCTCAATCACTTCACGACTGTTTATTGACAATAACGAGATACTAAACAACAGTAAGATTACGGGATGGTTAAACGCAGAGAGTGCCACAGAGATATTCTCAAAGATGGGCTACTCTTTAGACGATTTGAGGGCGATCTCACTTAATTCAAATTTTCAACCTTTTGAAACAGATGCGGCAATTTCTGTCAATATTCAGAATAAAATTGAGAAGAATAGCTCAAAAAATGTTGCCGGGATATTATGGGGAGCGAAAACCCCGGAAGAGGCAGTTATAATTACAGCACACTGGGATCACTTTGGAGTCGGAGAGAAGCAGAACGGGGACTCAATCTACAACGGAGCTGTAGATAACGGTACAACAATGGCTTGGGCATTTGAAATTGGCAGAGTAATCAATAAAATGAGATCTAAGCCCGACAGATCAATTATTCTTCTCTTTCCAACTGCAGAGGAGCAGGGTCTTACAGGGAGTTACTACTATGTGGCCAATCCTGCCATCCCTATTGAGAGAACTATCGCCTGTCTTAACAATGATATGCTGGTTCCAAGAGGTAAGATGAAGGATGTTACAATGATTGGTTTTGGATACTCTACACTGGACAGCCTTTATGAAATATTTGCCGCAAAGCAGCAGAGGTATTTGCTACCGGACCCGAACTCACATACAGGTCTCTTTTTTCGGAGTGATCACTTTCCGTTTTACAAAGCGGGTGTACCCTCAATATGGGCTATGGGCTGTTTTGACAGCAGAGAACACGGTAAGGAGTGGGCACAACAGAGCTGGGATCACTATATTAAAAATATGTACCACAGACCTTCTGATAACTATGACCAAAACTGGGACTGGAGAGGGGTGATTGAAGATACAGAGTTGGCATTGAATGTGGTGCTGTGGTTGAGTAAGAGCACCAATCCACCTCCGAAACTCCTTAATTAAGATCAGAGAATGGGTATTAAATTTAGAGAACAGGAGCTTTTACATAAAAGTAATTTGTAATTTAGGAGGATAAAAACAAACAAAGAGAGTATATGAAAATAACAATAAGAGATGCAAATACCCAAGATATTGGGGCTATAGTAGATTTTCAGATGGAGATGGCTCTGGAGACGGAAGACCTTAAACTTGACCGGGATATTCTTACAAAAGGGGTCAACTCTGTTTTAAGTGATAATAATAGAGCCAGGTACTTTATTGCCGAGGCAGATAGTATGGCAGTGGGGATGCTTATGATTACCTATGAGTGGAGTGATTGGAGAAACGGATGGGTTTGGTGGATTCAATCTGTCTATACCAAGCCGGGATTCAGAAAAATGGGGATATACAAGCTGCTCTACGACCACGTTAAGGGCTTGGTAAACGCTTCCGATAATATCAGAGGTATTAGGCTATATGTAGATAAAAGAAATGTACCCGCACAAAAGGTTTATGAATCTCTGGGTATGAGTGGAGAGCACTATACTACTTATGAATGGATGAAGTGAAGCATATAATAAAGAATATGTTATAGATAATAAATAATAGAATTATGAAGCAGGAATTGATAAAAAAAATTTTATTGTGGTCTATTTTTGTATTTGCAGTTGCCGGTATCTCATTAGATGTCTATAACCATTCAGATGGAGGTGACATATTAAAAGGGTTATCAAATTTTAAATTCTTCACGCTCCAGTCAAATGCATTAATCCTGATATATGCATTTGTCTCAATCTTTATGAAAAGATATAGTTCGGTCAACTCTTTTAACAACATTCTCGGGCCGGTAACCTCATATATTGTGCTAACCGGTGTTGTATATCTTATTATTCTGGAGCCTATTTATGAGCTCTACGGAATGGAGAGACTATCTTCCACCATTCTGCATTACATTACACCACCTCTGATGTTTATCTTTTGGCTATTGTTTGAGCAGAGAAGATACAGTTACGGAGAGTTTTTCCGTTGGCTTATCTACCCTTTGGCTTTTATGGCGTGGGGTCTGTTTCGGGCTTTAGTTTTCGATGATTATCTCTATCCTTTTTTTGATACTCAGCAGTATGGTCTGTTTGTAGCTGTGTATCTATTATTGGTAGCCATCGGATTCAGTTGTATGATTCTACTTCTTATCTTTATAAATAACAACTACCTTACAAACAAGAGGGTAGCAAAAAAGGTTAAAAAAGTTGGCTAAACTTTCGCAAAGGCCCTTAATGGTGAGCCATCAGAATCTTTGATTTTAAGAGGGATAAGGTAGATTTCAAAAGGGCTCTCTACCGGAAAGTTCTCCGGGATATTGAGGTTTTCTGCAATCATCACCCCGTTGCCAAGCAAGATGTTGTGAATAGGCAGATGTGTATCTGCAATATTATCTGCAGATATAACATCCATACAAACCACCTTTATCTTTTTATCTGCAATATAACGGGCAGCTGCCTCCGTAAGTACCGGAAAGCCTTCAAAGTATGAGCTCTCGCCCCATTTTTGGCTCCACCCGGTTTTGAGCAAAACAAATTCAATTGAGCTGTTCGGTTCAACTGCTCGTGAGACCTCTTCAACTCCAATCTCATTGACAGATGTACAATCTATACATATCGCTTTGCCGGTAAACTGACCAATCTCATATTGGTTGAGCATAAGTCCATTGGTAATGATATGAGCAGGGGCATCAATGTGGGTCCCGGTGTGAGTGTTTATTGAGATTTCAAGCTCGGTGTAACCGCTATCCTCAATCGTGCAGAATTTTCTAATAGAGGGGGCAGGAGTCCCGGGATAGAATGGCATCTGGCTGGAGATTTCGTGAGTAAGATCTATAAACATCTATTTGTATTTTAGTTAACGTTTCATTGCCCGGACCTTTAGTTGAGCGGGCATCTTCTCTATCGCATATCTTAAAGATGTTCTTGGCATTATATCTTTGCGCTTCATTACGAAATCAAATACCTCTTCCTGATGTTTGTTTGAGCAAACTTTGAGCAACCATCCGTACCCCTTTCTAACCATATCATCTTCGTCTAACAACAGCAGATCTGCAATCTGGAAAACTTCATCCATAAATCTTCCCTCTCTGGCCGGAACAATTAGAGAGACAGCAGCTGCACGCCTTTTCCATCTGTTCTCGCTTTTGCACCATCCCATAAGGTTGTCTGTTAAATGGGGGTACATATCAATAATTTCACCCATTGTATGGTTACAGAAGGTGTCGCAGGATGCCCAGTTGGTCACATAACTCTCAATCCAACTTTCGAATATGTAAAAATCTTCTTCAATAAAATATTTTCTCATATTATATGCCCAACTGCAGGCAATAAAACTCTCCTCCAGAATATTGCCTCTCCATAGCATTTCACAGAGACTAAAAACTGATTTTTTATCTTTATCTGCAAGGTTTTTAAAGAGATCTTTAGAGAGCTTTCCAATATCAGCCGACTTTACCCCTGCAATATTGACCTCTTCTTTAAAAAATCTCTTACCGCTTTCTCTTGCCGCATCTGTTGATATCTCCAGCACTCTTCTTTTGATCTCTGAGTAGATGCTCTCGCTATTAAATACCTCAAACTGTTTATCTTCGGGGCACTCTCTGTTTTGTAAAACCTTTGCCATTTGTGTTATTTTGCGTACTAAGTTATCTAAAATATTATAAAAATAAAAAGAGGGAATCAAGATATTATCTTGGAATTCACCTCCTTTTACTTGAAATGGTTAAATGTCAGATTATCAGCAAAGCCCCATAACCCTTGGCAAGGTTATAATTTATGAATAGCAAGCCCGCTGCGCAGTTTAGGTTCAAACCAGGTGGTTTTGGGTGGCATAATGTTTCCGGTATCTGCAATATCTATAAGCTGCTTCATTGAAACGGCGTAGAGTGCAAATGCGGCAGCCATCTCTGTGGAATCTACCCTTTTTTTAAGCTCACCAAGACCGCGGATACCTCCAACAAAATCTACCCTTTTTGAAGTTCTCAGGTCTGTAATATCGAGCAGTTTGGCAAAAATTAGATTAGACAAAATGGTGACATCAAGAATTCCGATCGGGTCGTTATCGTTATATGTGCCCTCTTTTGCTGTGAGGGAATACCAGTTCCCATCTATATACATAGAGAAGTTGTGAAGTGATTTAGGTTTGAATATCTCCGCTCCAATTTTCTCCACAATAAAGTCACCCTTGAGTTTATCAATGAACTGTGCAGATGTCATACCATTAAGGTCTTTTACAACACGGTTATAATCAATAATTTTAAGATGACTCTCAGGGAAAACAACCGCTAAAAAGTAGTTGTACTCCTCCTCACCGGTATGGTTTGGATTCTGCTTTCTCTTCTCCTCACCCACAAGAGCAGCTGCGGCTGTTCTATGGTGACCATCTGCCACATAGAGGGCCGGGATTGTTTTAAAGATTTCGGTGATTCTCTTGTTAACAGAGTCATCCTCTATTAGCCAAAAGTGGTGTCCAAAACCATCCTCTGCAATAAAATCGTACTCCGGGCTTTTACTCTTTACTATGTCAGATACAATTTTGTTTATTTCACTGTTGTCCGGATATGCAAAAAAGACAGGCTCTACATTTGCGTTCTGGATACGAACGTGTATCATACGATCTTCCTCTTTATCTTTACGGGTAAGCTCGTGTTTTTTTATCTTCCCGGTAAGGTAATCATCTACACTTGCTCCCACTACAAGGCCGTACTGAGTTCTCCCATCCATTGTCTGAGCGTAGATATAGTACATCTCTTTAGTATCCTCAACCAGCCAGCCTCTCTTTTGCCAAAGCTTGAAGTTCTCCACAGCTTTATCGTAGGCTTGCTGTGTATGTTCGTCAATTATCGGATCAAAATCTATCTCCGGCTTAATTATATGAAGCAACGACTTCTCTGTAGCTTCTGCTTTTGCCTCAACTGAGTTGAGAACATCGTATGGCCTGGATGCCACCTCTTTAGCAAGTTCTTTAGGTGGTCTGAGTGCTGCAAAAGGTTTTACTTTTACCATCTTTTATTGGATAATGAATTAATTTTTAATTATTTAAATAATTGGGAACGCTGCAATAGCCGCGAAGATTTATTTATTAACCTGGAATGTCTTGTCTCCGGTTGCAAAAAACTTCACGATTTGATTTGCAGCTGCAAGCCCTGCATTGATATTGGCCTCTGCAGTCTCTGCTCCCATCTTCTTAGGTGATGCAAACACTCTGTTTCCAAATTTTTCATTAAGAGTTGCCTGATTATCTGCAGCAATATCGGTTACATATTTAAGATCTGTTCTCTCTTCAAGTGCTTTAACCAGTTCTGCTTCATTAATAACCTCTTTTCTTGCGGTATTAACAAGGCATCCCCCTTTCGGCATCCTGGTAATGAGGTCATATCCAACGGAACCTTTGGTTTGTGCGTTAGCAGGTATATGCAGCGAAAGGAAATTTGACTTTTCATAAAGCTCCTCCAGTGTAGATACCGGGGTAACTCCGTCATTTATAACTTTCACTTTGTCTACGAACGGGTCAAATGCAATAACATTCATCTCGAATCCTTTCGCAAGCTTTGCAACCAGCCTGCCTACATTTCCATATGCGTGGATACCAATAGTCTTTCCTTTAAGCTCGCTTCCTGTACCGGGATTAAAACAATTTCTGGAGAGGTATATCATCATCCCAATTGCAAGTTCTGCAACAGCATTTGAGTTTTGTCCGGGAGTGTTCATTGCCACAACCCCCTTTTGGGTACAGGCTGTAAGGTCCAGGTTATCATAACCGGCACCTGCGCGAACCACAATTTTCAAATTTGAGGCGCGACATACAACCTCCGAGGTTATCTTGTCTGAGCGAACGATCAGTGCATCTGCATCTTTTACTGCAGTATAAAGCTCATCTTCTGTAGTATATTTTTCAAGCAGAGCCAGAGTGTGACCGGCCTCCTCAACGATTGAACGAATTCCATCTACGGCTGCTTTGGCAAATGGTTTATCTGTAGCTACCAGTACTTTCATTTTTATTAGTATTAGAGATAATTTGAAAAAGAGCTATGCATTTAATTTCTCAAACTCTTGCATACAATTTACAAGTGCCTGAATACTCTCAACAGGACACGCGTTGTAACACGATGCCCGGAAACCTCCAACAGAGCGGTGCCCTTTAATTCCCACCATTCCTCTCTCCTTTGCAAATGCCATAAAAGCATCCTCTTTATCTTTGAAATCTGCAGACATAACAAAGCAGATGTTCATAAGAGATCTGTCCTCCTTAGCGGCAGTACCTTCAAACATCTTATTGCGGTCAATCTCATCATAAAGAAGAGCTGCCTTATCTTTATTCATTTTATATACTGCAGTAAGACCACCTAATTTTTTTATCCACTTTAAAGTCTCTGTCATAACAAATATTGAGAATACAGGAGGTGTATTGAACATAGAGTCCTCGCCGATGTGAGTTCTGTAGTCCAACATTGTAGGCAGATAACGGGATACCTTACCAAGGATATCCTCTTTTACAATAATGAATGTAACTCCTGCAGGACCTACATTTTTTTGAGCACCGCCATAGATTAGGGCATATTTGCTAACATCAACGGGACGACTCATAATATCGGATGACATATCTGCTACCAGATTCACCGGGCAATCCATATCTGTATGTATCTCTGTGCCGTAAATGGTATTGTTGGTGGTTATGTGAAAATAATCAAGATCCGACGGAATTACATATCCTTTTGGAATGTAATTGAAATTTTTATCTGAAGATGAGGCCACTGCAAATGCATCACCAAATCCTTTTGCCTCTTTTAAAGCTTTTTTTGCCCATACGCCGGTCTCAAGATACCCTGCTCTTTTTTCTAAAAGATTCATTGCAACATATAGAAATTGCATACTTGCCCCTCCACCTAGGAAGAGCACTTTATAACCTTCGGGAATATTAAGAATCTCTTTCCATAATGAACGACACTCCTCCATAACAGCTTCCCACTCTTTCGAGCGGTGAGAAACCTCTATTACAGACATACCGGTACCCTTAAAATCTTTAAGAGCCTCGATTGAATTTTCAACTGCCTCTCTTGGAAGGACACAAGGTCCTGCGTTAAAGTTATGAGCGATTTTCATGATATTGATTTTTTTTTGTTAAAAACGATTTATTAAGGCCAAAGGTAACTAAAAAATGTAAAATTCAAATGAAATTGCTTTTAAAATGACTCAATCATTAGAGATCTACTGAGTATTGCTTATGATTTTTAAGTTATCCTTATCTGTTACCCTTTCGCAGTAGTGACAAAGAAGTTTGAAGTCTGGACTCTCCACAATGGTAGTAAATAGCGTCTCTACCGGTTGATGGTTAGTTATGCACATAGGATTCATACATTTTACTATTCCTTTGATGGTGGAGGGTATTGAGAGAACTCTCTTCTCAACAACTTCAAAGTCGTGAATAATGTTAATCTTAGCCTGTGGTGCAATAAGTGCGATTCTGTTTATATCGTCACTTTCGAAATATTTGTCGGACACCTTGATAATCCCCTTTTTACCAAGAAGCTTACTGTCCAGGTTGGTTCCAAAAGTGATTTGATTCGAACTTTTATTGAGCCCCAGGATATCAATAACCTTAAATAGTTGATTTGACGGGATATGATCTAGCACAGTGCCATCTTTTATTGCGCTTACTTTTAATTGCTTCTCCATAAATCTAATTGTTATTAAAGGTTCTCTACTCCAAGCAGTAGTGCAATAATTGCCATTCGAGTATATACCCCGTTCTCTGCCTGTTCAAAGTAGTATGCGTGATTGCTGCTGTCTACATCTTGAGATATCTCGTTTACGCGTGGAAGGGGGTGTAGTATTTTCATATTTGGCTTGCAGTTGGAAATCATTGAAAGATTTAAACTATATATATTTTTGACTCGCTCATACTCTATAGGGTCTGTGAATCTCTCTCTCTGAACTCGTGTCATATAGATAATGTCGGCATCATTAATTCCATCACTCAGTTGTTTTGTCTCCTGATAGGGGATATTCAGTTTTTTCAGGTACTCTTTGTACTCCTGAGGCATTTTCAACTCATCCGGGGATGTGAATAGAAAAGAAGGGTTAAAATGAGACATCGCCTGAAGAAGAGAGTGCACAGTTCGCCCGTATTTTAAATCTCCGACCATATTAATCTTGAGGTTCTCGAGCCTCCCCTGGGTTTTAAGGATTGAATAGAGATCCAGCATTGTCTGAGTCGGGTGTTGGTTTGTACCATCCCCGGCATTTATTACGGGAACAGAAGAAACTTCTGACGCATACCTGGCACTTCCATCAAGGGGGTGTCTTATGACAATAAGATCTGCGTAGTTGGAGACCATTTTTATAGTGTCCTTAAGAGTCTCTCCTTTTGTAACACTGGTATTCCCTATATCTGAAAACCCGATTACCCTTGCGCCAAGCCTGTTGGCAGCTGTTTCAAAACTTAGTCTAGTTCTGGTGGAGGGCTCGAAAAAGATACTGGCAATGACTTTATCTGCAAAGATGGGCTGAGAGGGATTTTGTTCAAAAGCTGCAGCCGCCTTGAGTGTTTTAAGAATCTCATCACGAGAAAAATCGTGAATTGATATCAGATGTTTAGGCATAGATGAAGTATTTAATGTATTTAATTATTATGTGTTATTCTCAATAGACAAGCCCTCTATCCCCTTTAAAGAGTCCAGAAAAAGGGTGTACTCACTAACCCTTATATTCAACACCATCAGACAATCAGAATCAAGCTCCTGCTTTTTAATATCTGCACTAAAACTCTTTATAAGTTTCATTACCGGTTCAATACTGGCGTAACTAAATCTGAGAATTAAGTTTTTTACGGCAATTTTCTCAACAACTTCACTATTGTTAATTGCATCTGCCGCTGCACCTCTGTAGGCTCGAATAAGACCGGGTACTCCCAACTTTGTCCCTCCAAAATACCGAACAACAACTATAAGAGTATCACTGAGATCGTGCGACAGGAGCTGTCCAAGAATTGGTTTTCCGGCAGTTGAAGATGGTTCGCCGTCGTCGTTTGCTCTCCACAAATCACCTCCCAATCCTAACCTGTATGCATAACAATGGTGTCTGGCGTCGAAGTAATCTTTCTTTATGTTTGATAGAATCGTCTTTATCTCCTCTTGTGAGGATACAGGAAATGCGAATGACAGAAACTTGCTTCCCAACTCCTTATATATACCTGTTGAGCTTTTAGCTAATGTTTTATAAGAGTCTGAAGCTTTTATTTCACCCATTGCGGTTCTCAAAGGTTTTGGTAAAATTACACCCTTTTTGCTAATTTTGCAAAATGTACAGACAAGTTTTCATTAAAGACTTCTCACAACTGGGTTTGGATCTCAAATTTTTTCTTGCAGATCAGAAGAGAGATCTATCCCTTTCATCTGCAATGGAGGATTCGTTTAAAAAAAATCCCCTATTTACAAGGCAGATGCAGATTATAGCTATTGATGCGATAGCCACAAATTTTCTTTCTCGAGATGCTCTTGCAGTTTGGACAGAACCTTATGCAGATCTAATAGAGGAGAGAGATTTTTGTGTTTCAATTGTTATGGCAGGAAACCTGCCTTTAGTTGGATTTCACGACCTGCTTACTGTATTGGCATCCGGAAGGAGGGCTTTGGTTAAGATGTCTACCAAGGATAGCTCTCTTTTGCCTGCAATAGCCGAGGCTCTTTACTCAATTAATCACTACTGGAAAGGTCGTATCACCTTTACAGATAGCTTACCGGAAGTAGTAGAGATGATAATTGCAACAGGGGGCGAGAAGGCATCCTCATATTTTAAAAATCTCTACAGTAAAATTCCGGGAATAATTAGAGGATCAAAATATTCTGTTGCTGTACTTACAGGTAAAGAGAGTGAAGAAGATATAAAGGGATTGGGCAAAGATATATTCCTCTATTATGGTATGGGATGCAGAAGCGTGAGTACTCTTCTCCTTCCTGCAGATTATAAACTAAGTAAACTTACGGCTGCCCTATCTTCCTTTGAATCTTTAGTGAGTAGTGAGGTTTACAGATCGGCTTACCTCTATCAAAAGGCAATTTCTGCTGTCTCGGGAGAGTGGTTTGAGGATGGGAAATTCTTTATTTATAAAAGAGATACAACTACTCCTCCTCCTTTAGGTGTAGTTGGAATCAATTTTTACTCAGAAAAAAAAGAGATTGAAAATTATTTTTTAAAGCATAGTGAATCAATACAATGCGTGGTTAATTATAGGTATGACAACAGCCATATAGAGCCGGGAAAAACACAGTATCCGGTGCTGGACGACTATGCCGATGGGATAAATAGTTTAGAATTTATACTTAAAAATAGTTAACTTCGCATAAAGAAACGTGGAGAATGGTATACAGATATAAAGCATCAATTCCGGGAAATAAGATATTTATGAGAGAGTATGAAGTCAAAGGATCTTCTTCTCTATACTCTTATCATCTTTATCTTCAGAATGATTTAGGCTTTGCACCGGATCAGATTGTGCTTTTTCGTGCTTTAGACTCAAAAGGAAAGGTCAAGAGAGAGTATGGACTTTTTAATTTAGGTGATGGTTCAATGGACTCTGTGACTCTTGATAAAGTATGCAAAGATGGGTTTCCGGTTCTTGAGTATGTATATGATATGTTTAAGGAGCGCTCCCTCTATCTGGAACTCCTCTCTACCGAAGAGGAGCTTGCACGAAGAGCGTACCCCAGATTGGTGGCTGAGAGAGGAAAGAATCCAGATCAATTTTCCGATAACTATGACGATTTTGAACACCTAATTGAGGCCCCTGAGACAGATTTAATTATTGGTGATGACGAAATTATCACTGAGGGTGAGCAGATATAAGTAAACCCCGATGGGCAGGAAAAAACTATTCTTGATTGTTGGGCCAACAGCCAGTGGAAAGACAGATTATAGCATCGCTTTGGCAAAGGAGATTCACTCTCCGATTATCTCCTGTGATTCCAGACAAATTTACAAAGAGCTAAAAATTGGAACTGCACCCCCAACCCAGAGCCAGCTTAGAGAGGTAAAGCACTACTTCATTCACTCTCACTCAATTTTTGACCACTACACAGCAGGGCGGTACGAGTTGGAGGCAATATCCCTTATGAGTGAGCTCTTCAAGGAGAGAAACTCCCTTGTTATGGTGGGAGGTTCGGGTCTCTATGCAGATGCTGTATGTTATGGATTGGATGACTTTCCCGCTCCTGACATTGAAGTCAGGAAGGGTTTAACATCCAGAGCAAAGAGCGAAGGAGTTGACTCTCTTGCGCAAGAGCTCAAAAAAATGGATTTTGAGAGTTATAACTCGATAGATATATCAAACCCACAAAGAGTAATACGAGCACTGGAGGTTGTCCTTACAACCGGTAAAAAATTCTCCTCATTCAAGAATTTTTGCAAAAAGGAGAGAGAGTTTGATGTTGAAAGAGTTGTGATAGAGAGGGAGAGGAGCGAACTTTATGACAGAATTAATCAAAGAACAGATATGATGATATCTATGGGGCTGGAAGCCGAAGCCAGAGAGCTATTCCCCCACAGAGGGCTTACAGCTCTAAAGACAGTAGGCTACAGAGAGCTTTTTGACTATTTCGAGGGGAAAGTCTCTTTCGAGGAGGCCATAGAGCTCATAAAAAGAGATACAAGAAGGTATGCCAAGAGGCAAATAACCTGGTTTAAAAAAGGCAACTAAAAAAATTTAGTTGCCTTTTTTAAATAAGGTTTAGTTTATTAATCTAGAATGGCAAGTCATCTTCTCCAAGATCTGAGGGTAAATCACTCTGAAGGGATGAGGAGCCGTTTGATGAACCGGGAACCGAAGTTGACGGAGCATAATCTGAACCGGCCTCTCTAACCGATCTCTCAATTCTCCAGGCCCTGATGTCGGTATACCATCTTTGATTATACTCTCTTGATTCCAAATTAAAGGATATTTTGAGTACCTCACCCTCACTGTAAGATGCAAGTTCAGAAACTTTATCTGCACCCCATACATTCATACAGACCTTTTTTGGATAGGTCTCGTGAGTCTCAATAATAAACTCCTGTTTTTGCCACTCTCCTCTGGTGCTACTCCCGGCCTGAACAGGAAGTTTCTTTAAAAGAGAACCTGTGATTTCCAATGCCATGGCTAAAAAAATTATTTAGTTACTACAGCTGCCGCTTTTTTAATCTTAACAAGTTCAACTTCAAATATCAGAGTTGAACCAGGTTCAATTGTACCCATTTTCTGTGAACCATAAGCAAGTTCTGCAGGGATATAGAGTTCAATTTTTCCACCTTCGCTCACTTTTTGGATACCCTCTATCCAGCCCGGGATAAATTGGTTAAGAGCAAGTGTGGCAGTTTCGCCTCTTTTATATGAAGAGTCAAACTCTGTTCCATCTACAAGTGTTCCTTTGTAGTTAACTTCAATTGTATCTTCAGGAGCCGGAGTGTTACCATTTCCCTCTGCAAGAATTTTATACTGAAGGCCGCTTTCAAGTGCAATAACGCCCTCTTTACCTTTGTTCTCTTCAAGGAATTTTTTACCTTTCTCAACATTCACAACATTTGCAGACTCCTGCTTTTTTGTAAGATATTTGGTAATGATCTCATTTGCAAATGCCATATCCATCTTAAGTGAATCACCTTTAAGAACATCGTCAATTGCATTATGAAGCTCTTTCATATTTAAATCACCGAATTCGGCCTGTTTAACCATTGAGCCAAGAGATGCTCCAACTGCATAGCTTGTTGAATCTACAAGACCTTTTGAAATGCCCGGTATTGGAGTTCCTTTTTTCTCACCGCAAGAGGTAATGAATAATAGAGCGATAGCTACTAATGAAATTAATTTGATTGTTGTTTTCATCTGATTTTTAAAATTTTAATTTATAAATTATCTGTTTATTTAGTGTTTAAACTGTTTTTGAGTCTCTTATTTTTTTGTACTTTATTTTTGGCTCTACTTTTTCTAAAGTTATTTTAAGTGCTATAAGACCAATAACCGCAGCAAAGAAAGATGTTATTAGTACCGCAGCCTTTCCTTCGTTTATCAGTATTTCGTTAGAAAACGCTAAGCTATCAATAAAAATTGACATAGTAAAACCTATACCGGCAATAATTCCAACGGAGAATATTTGAGACCACTTGATATCCAAAGGCATCTCTGCTATTTTGAATTTACAAGCCAGATACGAAAGTAAAAAGATTCCTATCGGTTTACCAAAAAGGAGCCCGAAAAATATTCCGGAGGAGATTACTGTAAAGGATTTCTCATCTAGAATCCCGCTGAAAGCAACACCGGCATTGGCAAGTGCAAAAATGGGCATTATGGAGTAGGTTACCCAAGGGTTAATTCTATGTTCAAACCTGTTTATCAAAGGATTAATCTTTCGTATTTTTGAATGGAGGTTGTGAATTATTTGAATTTGTTCCGGGTTTGCAAGAATGTTAACCTCTCCGTTACTGGCTTTTTTAAATTTCTCCAGGTAATATTTGCTTCTAACATAGAATCTAACCTCATTTATGGGACTTTTTGACGGGATACACATTGCAAGTATAACTCCTGCGATTGTTGCGTGAATTCCCGACTGTAGCACAAAGTACCATAAAAATATTCCGGGAATAAGATACATAGCCGTGCTGTGAATGTTTAAACGGTTAAAAAGCAGTAAGAGTGAGACAACTATTCCGGCATATAGTAGGAATTCCGGGTGTATCTCGTGGCTTGGATAGAAGATTGCAAGGACTAAAATGGCACCCAGGTCATCCACAATTGCCAGGGCAGTAAGAAAAATCTTAAGTGATACCGGTACTCTACTCCCTAAAAGAGCGATAACTCCCAGGGAGAAGGCAATATCTGTTGCCATAGGTATACCCCAACCGTTTTGGCTCGCTGTTCCGGCATTAAAGATTGTATATATTATTGCCGGAACAATCATACCACCCAAGGCGGCAAAAATAGGGAGAGAGGCCTTTTTAAAACTGGATAGTTTGCCCACCATCATCTCCCGTTTTATCTCTAGTCCCACCACAAAAAAGAAAACGACCATAAGAGCGTCATTTACCCAGTGATGAAGAGACATTTCAAGTTTAAATTTTCCGATTGCAATATCTGCATTTATGTTCCAGATATCGTGAAACCCTTTTAGCGAATCCAGGTTGGCAGCCAGCAGAGCAAATGCAGAACATAGAAGAAGGAATACTCCCCCTGCCATATTATTATTAACGAAAATGCCGAAAATGTTTAAAATTTCCCTCTGCCGTACTGCTTTTTTACGGGAAAATGTGTTTGACATTTTGAAAATTTAGGTTGTTGAACTGGTTAAATAATCTGCTTTTTGGAGTTAAGACTTGAGTAAATACACAATTTGTACAGAATCCTTGCACCAACATTTGCATCCCACTCGTCACTCTTGCCCGGAGCCACTTCACATAGGTCAAATCCAATAATTCTTCTGTTAGAAATTGCAAGCATATAGAGCAGATAGTCCACCTCCCGAAAGTTCACTCCTCCCGGCACCGGTGTTCCGGTATTTGGACAAAGATCCGGACTAAGACCGTCTATATCAAATGTAATGTAAACATTCACAGGAAGACTTGAGACGATATCTTCACACTGCTTTTTCCAGTTTTTACCCTCAAAAGCATTTCTTTTAAGCTCCATATCTGTGAAACAGCGAATCCTTGGGTCTGTATTAATGAACTCTGCCTCTTGGTGGCAGAAATCTCTCACTCCGACCTGAGTCAACTGAGATATTTGGGTAATTTCGGTAAGAGCATTATAGAGAATAGAGGCGTGAGAATACTTGAATCCCTCGTATGCAACTCTAAGGTCTGCGTGAGCGTCTATATGGAGAATCCCGAAATCTTCAAATTTATCTGCAACTGCTCTCATATTTCCAAGAGGAACACTATGGTCGCCCCCAACAACTGCAGGTATTTTGCCGGCCTCAATCAAGTCACGGCAACTATTGTAGACAAGCTCATTAAGCTCCTCGGATGCAATATTTACCTCAGCAAGAAGATCGTCAACTTCTGCCAACTCTCCTCCCTCTTCTATGTGTGAGATTACCTGTTCTGCAACCTTTCTGAATCTCTTGTTTCTCTTTTCAATAGTCTCATCAATAGGAACACTTCCAATCTTTACACTCCAGGCATCTGGGACCATTGGATCGTAAAGATCTACCTGAAGTGAAGCATCAATAATTGATGAAGGGCCTTTATGTGTGCCACTTCTATATGATGTTGTCACATCCCAGGGAACAGATACTATTGCCACCTCACTCTCCCCAAGAGTGTAGGGAAGTGCAAAGTAATTGCCATTTGCCATTCCCGGCTCATTAGGATTGAATATTTTCATACTATGCCCTCCCTTATTATGTCGTGAATATGTACAAGTCCTATATATTTTCCTCTTTCAGTAACAATCACTGAGGTGATTTTGTTTTGCTCCATAATGTTAAATGCCATAACTGCAAGTTCAGTAGCATCAACCATTTTCGGTTTTGAAGACATTATATCTTTTGCCTGCAGAGTATCAAGACCAAAGCCCCTCTCCAACATCCGTCTAACATCACCATCGGTAATTATCCCGGATACAACTCCGTTTTCATCCAAAACAACAGTAGCTCCAAGCCTGTTTGCAGAGATATTCATTATTGTGTTTTGGATATTTTCGTTTAAAGATACAGATGGCTTGCTTCTTCTGTCTATCAGGTCTGCAACCCGTGTATATAGTCTTTTCCCTAAAGATCCTCCGGGGTGCAGCTTCGCAAAATCCTGCTGTGTAAACCCTTTCAATTTGAGCAGTGTAACCGCAAGTGCGTCCCCCATTACCATTTGAGCTGTTGTACTGGATGTGGGAGCCAGATTGTTTGGACAAGCTTCGTCGTCTACTGTTGTCCTTAATATGAAGTTTGCGTGATTTGCGAGATAGGAGTCTATATTAGATACCATCGCAATAAGAGTGTTGCCCATCTTCCTGATTAGGGGAACCAGCACCTTTATCTCCGGAGTGTTGCCGCTTTTGGATATGAAGATTACTATATCTTCGGGTTGAATAATACCAAGGTCACCGTGAATGGCATCTGCAGCGTGCATAAAGATTGCCGGAGTTCCGGTAGAGTTCATCGTGGCCACAATTTTATTTGCGATAATTGCGCTCTTCCCGATTCCGGTAATTACGAGACGTCCCTTACTTTTAAAAATAAGCATAGAAATCTCTGTAAAGCTTTTATCTATATAGTTTTTCAGATTTGCAACCGCTGAGGCCTCTTTTTCTATAACCTCTTTTGCCAATTTTGAAATATCTGTGTCTGAATTATACATAAAAATTTTGCAATGATAAAACTATTAGATAACTTAGATTCGCAAAGGTAACTATTTTAAACAAATTTTCTTAGATTTCCACCAATTATAGTATGCAAATCAAATCGGAGTTTTTACACCAGGAGCTTAAAAGATATTTTGGATTCAACTCATTTAAAGGGGAGCAGGAGGAGATAATCAAGCACTTGCTGGAGGGTAATGACTCTTTTGTACTAATGCCCACGGGAGGGGGAAAGTCTCTGTGCTATCAGTTGCCTGCACTTCTGTCTGAGGGTACTGCCATAATAATATCGCCGCTTATTGCGCTTATGAAGAATCAGGTAGACGCAATCAGGGGGTTTATGGTTGAAAAAGAGGGGATAGCACATTTTTTAAATTCTTCGTTAAATAAAGCTCAAATACAAGAAGTTAAGGATGACCTTCTCTCCGGTAAGACAAAGCTTCTCTATGTTGCGCCGGAGTCGCTCACTAAAGAGGAGAACATAATACTGCTCAAGCAGATTAAAATATCATTTTATGCTGTTGATGAAGCCCACTGTATCTCTGAGTGGGGGCACGATTTCCGGCCGGAGTACAGAAGAATTAATTCATTGGTAAACGAAATCGGAAAGTCTCCTGTAATTGCCCTAACAGCAACTGCTACACCCAAGGTTCAGAGCGATATACAAAAAAACCTGGGAATGATGCACGCCAGGGTCTTTAAATCCTCATTTAACAGACCCAATCTCTACTATGAGGTTCGCCCAAAAATAAACATAGATAAGGAGATTATTAAGTTTCTTAAGAACAATGAGGGTAAAACCGGAATTATATACTGTCTTAGCAGAAAAAAAGTCGAAGAGATTGCAGAATTCCTCAATGTAAACGGAATAAAGGCGCTTCCATACCACGCAGGTCTGGATGCATCTACAAGAGCTTCAAACCAGGACAGTTTTCTAATGGAGGAGGTAGATGTAATTGTTGCGACAATTGCCTTTGGTATGGGAATAGATAAACCTGATGTGAGATTTGTTATACACTACGATATGCCCAAAAGTCTGGAGGGGTACTACCAGGAGACAGGGAGGTCCGGCAGAGATTCCGGAGAGGGACAATGTGTTGCATTCTACTCATATAAAGATATTCAGAAGCTTGAAAAATTTATGCAAGGGAAACCTATTGCGGAGCAGGAGATTGGCCGTCAGCTTCTTCTTGAGACAGTAGCATATGCAGAGACAAATCTATGTCGCAGAGTTGTGCTTCTAAATTATTTTGGAGAGAGCTATACTCAGGACAACTGCGGCTCTTGTGATAATTGCCTTTTCCCTAAAAAGCAGTTTGACGGTAAAGAGGAGATTGCGCTGGTACTTGAACTTATAGGGGGAATGAAGGAGCAGTTTAAATCTGAGCATATTGCAAATATCCTCTCCGGTGTAAACAACTCTTTGATAAAGTCGTACAACCATCATAATCACGAACTCTTCGGTACCGGAATGTCAAAAGGGATTAAATTCTGGATGGCTGTAATTCGTCAGTGTATTATTCACCATTTTTTGGAGAAGGAGATTGAGCGCTACGGTCTTCTCACTTTAACCGATGTCGGAAGAGAGTTTTTGGAAAATCCTCATACAATATTGTTAACGGAAGACAGGCAGTTTTTGGATGGAGATGATGATGATGATACCTCAATGATAGGGGTTAAACACGCAGGTGGTGGAGGTGATGCAACTCTTATGGCGATGCTCAAAGATTTAAGGCAATCTCTGTCAAAAAGAATAAATCTACCCCCTTTCGTCATTTTTAATGACACATCTCTGGAGGATATGGCAATTCACTATCCTATAAATTTTGATGAACTTAAAAATTGTCAAGGGGTGGGAGAGGGCAAAGCTAAGCGGTATGGTCGCGAGTTTCTGGATCTCATATCCAAATATGTAGATGAGAATGAGATAGAGCGCCCATCTGACCTTGTAATAAAATCTGTTGCAAATAAGTCTCTAAATAAAGTATATATAATAACCGGCATAGACAGAAAACAACCTTTAGAAGATATAGCCGAGTCCAAAGGGATGGAGTTGGAAGATCTGCTCACAGAGATTGAAGTTATTGTCAACTCCGGAACTAAGCTAAGCATAGACTACTACATAAGACAGACAATTGACGATGATAAAGTAGACGATATCTATGAGTACTTCAAAACCGAGGCATCCACTGACTCTTTAAAAGAGGCTGCAGAGGAGTTGGGCCGAGGTTATACAGAGGAGGAGATTCGTCTGGTTCGTATTAAGTTTATGTCTGAGATGGGCAATTAGCCGCAGTGGTAGAACCTCTCTACCAAATCTTTCATTATCTGCGTGTTTCTCTTAATCTCTTCACGAATATCCTTGTCGTTGTAAGATTTAAGTTTTGCGATTATGCCGTCTATAAGAGCGGGTTGGAACACACCCTCTTGTTCGTAAATATCTCTCATCCTCTCCAATTCAACGGCAGATTCCCAGCAAGATGATGGTAGTTGTTTGAGAGTCTCATATTTTGAGCGATTGTTTTTATCGTGGATATTAACATCTACATAGGATTGTTTTGCAATCTCAAGAGAGTTCTCAGTTTCAAAGCCGACTCTTGCAGCAACAACCAATCCGGCAAGGGTAAGGTATATGTCTGCAGATCCATCCGGAGAACGCAACTCTACAGTTTGTTTGTCAATAGTTTTAGCCGGTTTCTCCGATTCCAGGGGGTTTACTGTATGAAGCATATTCTTCTCTGCCTGCCAGCCGAGCGGAACCCTAACCAGAACAGATCGGTTTCTATCCCCCCAGCAGATACTAGTAGGTGCCTCCTGATTGGGAACCAGACGAAAATAAGATGTGGGATTTGTATTTCCGAATGCAGTTAGTGAAGATGCACAACGAATATATCCTGCAATAGCTTTGAGTGCTTCATCGGATAGACCTTTATTGTTGTCTGTCATTACGGAGAGCCCGTTTTTCATAATTCTGGTATGAAAATGAAGACCACTACCCGCTTTCCCGACTGTTATTTTGGGAGCAAATGTGACATTGAGTCTGTATCTGTGAGCCAGTGTTCTGATAATCCATTTAGCAAGAACCAGCTGGTCTGCTGCCCTCTCAACAGGAGATACCAGAAACTCAATCTCGCACTGTTCGTAGTCAATATCTTCAAAGCTGAAGTTACCCACTTCGGAGTGTCCATATTTTATCTCGCCTCCGCAAGATGCAATAAGATTCATCGCTTCACACCGGAACATCTCAAATTTTGTAAATGGTGCAGATTCGTGATACCCCTTTTGATCCGGAACCGGGAAGAGAAAATCTGACTCGTCACTTATGTAAAATTCAAGTTCTCCCATAGCCTCAAAGGTTAGACCGGTCTTTCTTGTAAATGCTTCAGAAGCTTTTTTAAGGGTATTTTCCGGGGAGCTCTCAAGAGGAAGCCCCTCCTTTGTAAAGTATGAGCAAAGTAATCCAAGTGTAGGTATCTCTGAAAAAGGGTCAAGATATGCACTCGAGAATCTCGGAACCACATAAAGGTCACTAGAACCCGCCTCTATATAGGGAAAGAGGCTGGACCCGTCTACACGCTCACCATAAGTTAGGATGTTTTCCAAATATTGCAGGCTGGTTACGGAGAAGTTTAGTGTTTTCAATCTTCCGTCTGCAGCTGTATATCTGAAATTAACCATTCGCACTCCCTTATCTACAATAAATTTAATTATGTCTTTACGGGTGAACTCTGCAGGGTGCTTTTGCAAATATGAAACCAATGGGTTTATGTTATAATCGATAAATGAATCCATACCTTTATGATGAATGTTAACAATATTTAATGAAATTGCAATAAATTGGTTGTAAATGTAAGGATAATTTACAAATTTATAATATTTGAGATATTTATATTTTATATAACTTTGTGATTCGATGAAAATTTCTGTTAAATCTCGGTTAATAACCATTTCGATAATTGTAACGGCAGCTGTAGTGACAGTTGCCTTAGTTTTCTATATTATCGGCCGGCAGAGATCAAAAAAAGGGGAGCCGGGAGCCCCAAAAGAATTTTTATCAGCCATTCCGGTTGATGCTGCTGCAATCTTTATATTCAATAATTTTGAAAACTTAAATCGAACAATCAGTTTGAATAATCCTCTTTTAGGAGATCTTCTTTTTAAAAACTCACCCCTTAAAAATCTGGCAAATAGCCTTTATGAGCTCTCTTCAGACGAAACAATGCAGAGTCTCAAAGCGGGAGGTTGCGCGATTTCACTTCACTACTCGGCAAAGGATAAGATATCTCCACTTTTGGTATTAGACATCAATAATGCAGATAAGTCAAAGATCTTAAATGTGTTGAATGCAAAAAAGAGACCCGGATTCACAAGATCTTTCAACGGAAAAAAGGTGGAAAAGTGGGAGAATATTGAATTCGTTTTGATTGACAACAAAATTATTGCGAGCGAATCTCCAATTATATTAGAGTCTTCACTGCGCCATCTCGCTTCCGGTGCGTCAATAATGGACAATGAAGATTTTATAAAGCTACTTTTGGGTAGAGAGATATTAAACGCATCACTCTTTTTGAATCACTCGCAATCGGGGAAGCTCTTCTCCGGATTTGCAAACAGAGAATATCTTAAATATGCAGATTTTACCTCCCGCTTCACAGGATGGAGCTCTATGGAGATTTCAACAGCTTCAGATAATTTAATTCTTGATGGGGAGCTGATTAATTCAAAGGGATATGCCAACTATGCAACCACACTGTTAGATCTTAATTCGGGTCAATCTTCAGTTATGAGTGTACTCCCCGGGGAGACATTCTCATTGATTACCTTTTCAATTGAAGAGCTCTCAAAATATTTAAGGAACTTCACGAGGTACAATGAGTTCTACAAAAAGAGAGATGCAAAAGCTCTTGCCGATGCAGAGAATTGGTTTCTCTCTCATAATCCAAAGGAGCTCTCCTGCGCACTTGTACCATATGGAGGTGTTTTCGAATGGATAACAATAATAAGAAAGAATAGACCTTGGTATAATTTTCTGGAAAATATACTTGTAAAAGGCCAGCAGAGCGGAAAGCCTGCAGAATTTAAAAACAGAGGATCGCTTACGCTTCTCTTTGGCTCCCTCTTTTCAAATACAACAGAGGAGAGCATTCTATTTCAGGATGAGTGGATATACATTGGAAAGAGTGAGCTACTGGAAGAGATCTCCCGGGGAGCATTTAAAAAATTTACAATGCAGGATTGGCTAATCCAGACAAAGGCATACAATTTGCTTAACACCAAGGATTGTATGATATCATTAATAGTAAACGGATCACAAGCACCTGACTCACTGGTGAGATTTTTCAAAGATGATATAAAAAAAGATCTCGGCAGAACATTAAAAAAGAGTAATATATTGGTCACCGCTTTTCAATTAAACTCAAGCAAGGAGAGGGCTCTATCCCTGAATATTTTTGCATATGCAGACAGTTCCCAAACTCCATCTGCCAGGATTGAGTCTTCCGGCAGTAAACCCTCCGGATGGAAGAGCGATACAATTATTTCAATACCCAAAGGACCCTTTGAGTTGATCAATTTCAATAACAGAGAGAAAGAGTATTTGATACAGCTCCCAAACTATGCACTCAGACTATCCGACAGTAAGATGGAGGGTCTTTGGGCCATTCCTTTCTCCTCTCCGTTATGTGGTTATGTTAAACAGGTAGATTTCTTTAAAAATGGTAAGCTGCAGATGCTGTTTGCAAGTGGAAACAAGCTATATTTGTTGGACAGGCTGGGAAGGTTTGTCGGGCCTTATCCCAAGAGTGTAGGGGATGAAATAGCGCTGGGTCCAGAGGTTTACGATATAAAAGGAGATGGAGATTTTGCAATTATGCTGCTGCATAAGGATAATACTTTAAGGATGTACGATAGAAGTGCGGGGCTTTACCCCGTATGGAACAATATTTCAACTGAGGAGAGAATAAAGAGTTTTCCCGAACTCATTTCGTCGGGGAAAAACAGATACTGGGTACTCAGAACTTCTGCCAGGACAATGATATATTCAATAAACGGTGCTCCTGTTGCCAATTTCACGGGAGACTTGACTCTTGCCAAAGATACCCCTGTAAAACCGGACCGGCAGGGGGTGGTTAATGTAAAAACAGCAGGGGGCAAAAATATTTTAGTTGACCTTGAGACCGGTAATATTAAAAGAAGCAAATAGATTATAATGGAAGGTTTTTTTACATTTGTTTTGGTTTTAATTCTTCTCTTTTGGTTGTTGGGAAGAGTAGCTCCCCTGATTTTAGCCTGGTGGGTAAGAAAAAAATTCCGGCATATGGAGCAGGAGCAAAAGAGATACACAAATGCCAGTAGAGAGTTCAAAGAGGGAGATGTTCGCGTTGATGTAGAAAAAGAGGATCGCAAAGTTGTGGATAGCAGCGTAGGAGAGTATGTAGATTTTGAAGAGACTAAGTAACGATGAAAACATTTTTAAGACTTTTGGAGTTTGCCAGACCACACAGAAAATTTTGGCCTAGGTATTTGATTGTATCAATACTCTCAGTCATTTTCGGAATTGTCTACTACGCTCTTTTGGAACCTCTGCTAACAGTTCTCTTTCTTCCGGAGAACATAGACCTTACGGCAACTCTTCCTCAATTCACACTATCGGTTGACTATTTCAAGTCTGCCTTCAGGTTCTATCTGGGTAACTTTATGCAAAACTACGGACTTCTAACAGGTCTTGTGTATGTGTGCCTGGTTCTTATTGTGACCTCATTTATCTCAAATCTTCTCCGCTACCTTTCACAAAGAATACTGGTGAGTATGAGAACCCATATTATGAGAAATGTCAGGAGAGAGCTATTTAAAAAAATAACTAAACTTCATATAGGGTATTTTAACACCCACAGGAAAGGGGATATTCTCTCAAGCATATCAAATGATGTAACTGAGGTTCAGAACGGAGTCGCAAACAGCTTTCACATACTGTTCAGAGAGCCGCTGCTCATTATAGGATTTTTGGCTGTACTGTTCTATATGTCTCCAAAACTTACTGCCGTAACGCTCTTAACTCTTCCAATATCTGTTTTTTTTATTGGCCGTTTAAGCAGAAAACTTAGAAGAGAGGCTTCACAGGCTCAGAGTATGATGGGAAGGATTGTGAGTTACTTTGAGGAGGCACTTACAGGTGCAAGAATAATAAAGGCGTTCAATGCCCAAAAATATGTAAACAAAAGCTTTCAGGTTAGCAACGAAACGCACAGGTTAATTACAAAAAAGATGTTTAACCGTCAGGAGCTTGCCTCTCCGCTCTCCGAATTTCTGGGAGTCTCTGTTACTGCTGCGGTCCTATTTTACGGCGGCTATCTTCAAATGAGGGGAGAGCTGGGAATGGATATGCCGTCATTTGTTGTCTACATCAGTTTTTATTACAAAGTACTGGAGCCGGCAAAGGTTATATCTAATGCTTATGCAAACCTTCAGAGAGGTCTCGCCTCGGGGGAGAGACTCTTTGCAATTCTGGATATTGAACCGGCAATAAAAAAGAGCGCTAATCCGGTAACTATTAGTGAGTTCAAAGATAAAATCGAATTCAGGGATGTCTCTTTTAAATACTTAAACGAGCCCGTTCTTAAGGGTATTAATCTCACAATAACAAAGGGTAAAACTATAGCTCTTGTGGGTCCTTCGGGAGCAGGTAAAAGTACTCTGGCAGACCTTATTCCTCGCTTTTACGATGTTACTTCAGGGCAGATTCTGCTGGATAACAATGATATAAGAGACTATGAGCCCAAGGAGCTGATTTCCCTAATGGGCATAGTGACTCAAGAGGCAATCCTCTTTAACGACAGTGTCTATAACAACATTACATTTGGATTGGAGGGGGTGACTAAAGAGGATGTAGAGCGGGCTGCAAAAATTGCTAACGCTCACGAATTTATTGTTAATCTGGAGAGTGGCTACGATACAAACATTGGAGACAGAGGGGCAAACCTCTCCGGAGGTCAAAGACAGAGGCTTGCGATTGCCAGGGCTGTTCTTAAAAACCCGCCGATTCTTATTTTGGATGAGGCAACATCTGCGCTGGATACAGAGAGTGAAAAACTGGTTCAGGAGGCACTCACAAACCTTATGAAAAACCGGACATCAATTGTTATCGCACACCGGCTTTCAACAATTCAACACGCAGATGAAATTGTGGTCATCAAGGATGGCAGCATTGTCGAAAGAGGCTCTCACAAAGATTTAATAGATAACGGAGGGCTCTACTCGCATTTGTGCCAGTTGCAGACATTCTCCTGATAAAGACTAACTAAAGATGAAAAATTCACTTAACCTCTTACTCGAACAGAGTTTTAAGGATAACTGGGACTATCCGGCACTTTCTGACTACAAGGGCATTACCCTAAACTACAGGGATGTTGCCCGGAGAATCGAGAAGTTGCATATTGTGTATGAGATACTGGGTCTTAAAAAAGGGGATAAAATATCGATATGCTCAAGAAATCAGGCTAACTGGGGGGTTGTCTTCCTCTCTGCAATTACATACGGTGCAGTTGCAGTTCCCATACTTCACGAATTCAAGCCGGGCAATATACACCATATTGTAAATCATTCGGAATCAAAAGTTTTTTTTGTGGGAGATGTTGTATGGGAGCAGCTTAGCGAGAGTGAAATGCCAAATCTGGAAGCAGTAATCCAGATGAATGATTTCTCGATACTTTACAGCAAAAGCTCAAAGGTACGAGAGACCAGGGAGCATCTTAATGAACTCTTCGGGAAGAAATACCCGAAAAACTTCAGGGCAGAACATCTAAAATACTACGAAGACCAGCCTCAAGAGCTATCAATGATTAATTACACCTCCGGAACGACAGGTTTTTCAAAGGGTGTGATGATTCCTTACAGAGCTCTTAAATCTAATGTAGATTTTGCTAAGGAGGTTCAACCTCACCTAAATAACACTTCCAATGTTGTAGCTATGTTGCCCACAGCTCATATGTACGGGATGATGTTTGAGTTTCTTTTTGAGATGACCGTCGGAGCACACGTCCATTTCCTGACAAGGATACCAAGCCCGAAGATAATAATGGATGCATTTTCAGAGATTAAACCTGATATTGTGGTATCTGTACCACTGATAATTGAAAAGATCTACAAGAAAAAGCTGCAGCCGATTATCAGCAAAACAGCAATCAGGGTCCTTCTTAGACTTCCGGTTATAGATCAAAAAATTGAGAAGAGGATAAAGTTAGAGCTCATAAAGACCTTTGGCGGAAAATTCTATGAGGTAATTATCGGGGGTGCAGCATTTAACAGAGAGGCAGAGCTCTTCTTTAGAAAAATTGGGTTCCCTTTCACGGTTGGATATGGGATGACCGAATGTGCTCCAATTATTACATATGCCCCCTGGCACAATACAAGACTCTACTCCTGTGGTAAGGTTGTACCGCGTATGGAGATAAAGATAGACTCCCGGGATCCGGCAAAAATTCCCGGGGAGATTCTCTGCAGAGGGGAGAATGTGATGTTGGGATATTATAAAAACAGAGAGGCAACCGACCTCGTATTGACCTCAGATGGTTGGTTACGCACAGGAGATGTCGGGGTAATTGACTCAGATGGTTATCTATACATAAGAGGGCGTTCAAAAAGTATGATACTGGGTCCATCCGGGCAAAATATCTATCCGGAGGAGATTGAGAGCATCATAAACAATATGCAGTATGTAGTAGAGTCTCTTGTTATTGAGGAGGGGGGGCTTTTATCTGCACTGGTATATCCGGATTTTGAACAGGCAGAGAGTGACGGAATAAACGAGAGTGCCCTTAATAAAAAAATGGAGGAGATAAGGGTGGCCATAAACGAAGAGCTGCCAAATTACAGCAAGATTCAGGAGATTAGAGTTTTTCCGGAAGAGTTTGAAAAGACACCAAAAAGAAGTATTAAAAGATATCTATATCAGAGAACAGATTTATAGTTATGGATGAAAAACAGAGGCAGTTTGACAAGAGTTACCTGGATATGGCCGAAGTGTGGTCAAAAAACTCTTATTGTAAAAGAAGGCAGGTTGGAGCACTTCTGGTGAAAGATCGGATGATTATATCTGACGGGTATAATGGAACACCTGCCGGGTTTGAGAATAAATGTGAAGACGAAGAGGGTAAGACTATTCCCTATGTTCTTCACGCAGAGGCAAATGCTATAACAAAAGTGGCCAAATCGGGCAATAGTAGCGCCGGTGCTACAATGTATGTGACAACTTCCCCTTGCCTGGAGTGTGCAAAACTTATCATTCAGGCCGGAATTGTTCGTCTTGTTTTCCGAAACAACTATCGCAGAACAGATGGAGTAGACCTGCTCACAAAAGCAGGAGTTGATGTTGTAAATTTTATCGAATAACTCAAAAATAGTATGAGTAAACTATCAGACAAAATTAGAACCCATTCGTGGGCATTGGTAATAATAATCTTTCTTTTAGGAGCTCTCTCCTTCAAGATTTTCTCCGAGCTTCGTACGGCTAAAGAGCTTAAGCTTACTGCCGGCAAATGGGATAAGCTATTGCTGGTACTCTCTCAGGTAGATGGAAACTATGTAGATCCTGTTAATTATGGCAAGGTTACAGAGGATGCAATCCCCTATGTTCTGCAAAAACTTGACCCCCATTCTGTCTATCTTACTCCACAGGAGCTAACAAATGCAGATGAGCAGCTTCAGGGTAATTTTGATGGAATAGGTGTTCAGTTTAATGTTCCCAATGATACCGCGGTTGTGATAAATGTTATACCCGGTGGTCCTTCGGAGCGGGCCGGAATTTTATCCGGAGACAGACTCGTAAAAGTTAACAGTGAGAATGTGGCCGGTGTTAAGATGAACCAGGACTCTCTTGTTAGAAGATTGAGGGGGAAATCCGGAACTAAGGTTAATGTAGAGGTAAAGAGGGTAGGGGTAAAGGATTTGGTCTCCTTTGATATTCGTAGAGACAAGATTCCTGTCAAGAGCATAGATGTCTCATTTATGATTAATGACACAACCGGATACATAAAGCTCTCAAAATTTACAAGAACCAGTTACAAGGAGTTTATGGAGGCATTGGTTGACCTTAAGACTCAAGGGATGAAATCTCTGTTGTTTGATTTAAGAGGTAATACAGGTGGCTATTTCGATCAGGCACTGCTGCTATCCAATGAGTTCCTCAATAAAGGAGATCTGATTGTCTATATGCAGGGCAGGCACAGACCAAGACAAGATTTCTACGCTGACAATAACGGAAAGTACAGAGATCTCTCTATCAAAGTGATTATAGACGAAGGATCTGCCTCTTCAAGTGAGATATTTGCCGGGGCTATACAGGATAATGACAGAGGAGTCATAGTCGGGCGTCGTTCATTCGGGAAAGGGTTGGTGCAGGAGCCCATCTATTTTTCAGATAACTCAGGAATAAGACTCACTGTAGCAAGGTTTTATACCCCTACAGGCAGGTCTATCCAAAAACCATATGACGAAAATTACAGAGAGGATATCATAGAGAGGTACCGTCACGGAGAGATGCTTAACAAGGATAGCATCAAAACAAATGACTCTCTAAAATATACCACTCCCAAGGGTAAGATTGTCTATGGAGGGGGTGGTATTACTCCGGACATATTTGTTCCGATTGACACTACAGGTGTTGGACCTCTCTTTATAAAAGTTTCAAATCAGGGGCTCACCTTCCGTTTTAGTGCAAAGATGGCCGACGATTACAGACCGGATCTCAACAAAATAACAAATCTAAAAGAGCTTAATAAGTTTTTCTCTCAAGTAGACTTTGAACAGCGGTTTTTGCAGTTTGCTTCATCAAATGGGGTTACAGCAACCAAACAGGAGTGGGAGGAGAGCAAAGATCTTATAATAAATCATATAAGAGCCTTTGTGGGAAGATATACCCCACTGGACGACAATGCTTTTTATCCAATATTGTTGGAGAAAGATATTACGGTATTAACGGCTATTGGGCTATAAACCTGTATACAATCTCCCCGGTTTGACGCTCGGGAGCAGTAGAAGAGGCGGTAAATCTGGAAGATTTTGCCGCCTTTATTGCGTACTCCTGCAGACAAACATCCGAAGATGAGCCCTGGGATTTTACAATGGCATTGATAACATATCCTTTTCGGTTTACAACGATGGAAACTGTAACATCTCCTCCGCCCACACATTTATAGACAGGAATAGGAAGGCTCATAGATTTGCGCCCCTGCAGATAGTATGAGATAACAGAGGGGCCTTTATAGCTCTCTGTTTTAGTCTCTGTTTTTTGTTGAGGATCTGCAACTTCATCACTGCCGATGTTTGCTTGTGCCTCTCTGCGGGCCGCGTCCAGCCTCTGCTGAACCCGGCGGGCATCTTCATAGATCTGGTTCGGATTTTTATTGCGATCGTCTTTCAATTGTGAGCCTTTCACCGATGAGGCATCAACCACAACATTTCTTACAGCAGTGTTGCCCGAGAGAATGTTGTCCAGCTCTCTGCTAACATCTGCCTTTAACTGCTCCTTTTTTGCAATCTCCTCAAGCAGCTCCTCTTTAGTGAAGTCTAAAATAAAAGAGCTCTCCTCTTTTAGCATAAAGTTAATTCTGTATGCCAATAAAATTATTAGCAGCAGAAGGTGAAATGCTACGGTAAGATAGAGGCCGGCATTATTATCTCGTCTAAACATTATTTTTTTTGTAGAGCCTTCTCAATAGTAGCAAGAAGGATACCAATCGCAACCTGATTATGTCCGCCTTGCGGGATTATTATATCTGCATACCTCTTACTGGGCTCAATAAACTGAAGATGCATAGGTTTAACTGTCTTCTCATACCTCTCCAGCACCTTCTCAATTGTTCTACCCCTTTCAATATTGTCCCGTGTTATAACTCTTCCCAAACGATCGTCTGCATCTGCATCTACAAAAACTTTGATATCCATACAATCTCTCAGTTCAGAACAGGTATAGATTAATATCCCCTCTACAATAACAACTATAGATGGTTTCACCTTTATTGTCTCAGTAGATGACCGGGAGCAGGTTAGGTATGAGTAGACCGGTTGCTCTATAGCTTTCCCGGCTTTGAGGTCGTTCAAATGTTTGACAAGAAGCTTAAAGTCAATAGAGTCCGGGTGGTCAAAATTTAGTTCCAGCCGCTCTTCAATAGGAAGGTGGCTATTATCTTTGTAGTAGGAATCCTGAGGGATAACTACAACTTCACTGTCTGCCAGTATTTTTGTTATCTCCCTTACTACGGTAGTCTTTCCTGATCCGGTTCCCCCGGCAATTCCAATTACAAGCATATCTAGTGGTTAAAATTCTGCGTTTTTTGGAGATCTTGGGAAAGGAATTACATCACGAATATTGGCCATACCCGTTACAAAAAGTAGAAGCCTTTCGAATCCAAGACCGAATCCTGAGTGAGGAACTGTCCCGAATTTACGGGTGTCAATATACCACCACAGAGTTTTTGTATCCATACCCATCTCCTCGACTCTTGTGATAAGCTTCTCAAGGGACTCCTCTCTTTGGGAGCCTCCAATTATCTCTCCAATTTTAGGGAATAAAATATCCATTGCACGGACAGTTTTTCCGTCATCATTCTGCTTCATATAGAAGGCCTTAATCTCTTTCGGATAGTCTGTTAGAATCACTGGCTTTTTGAAGTGTTTCTCCACAAGATATCTTTCGTGCTCACTCTGCAGATCTGTTCCCCAGGATACGGGGAACTCAAATTTCTGTCCGGATTTTATCAAAATGTCAACGCCCTCTGTATATGAAAGTCTTACAAAATCTGTCCCGGTAACCCCTTTTAGTCGTTCAATAAGCTCCTTGTCAAACATATCGTTTAGGAACTGCAAATCATCCATACAGTTTTCAAGGGCATAGTTTACAAGATATTTGATAAAATCTTCTGCAAGATCCATATTATCTTTTATCTCGTAAAAGGCCATCTCAGGCTCAATCATCCAGAACTCAGAGAGGTGTCTGGGTGTGTTTGAATTCTCTGCCCTAAAAGTTGGACCAAAGGTATAAATCTCACCGAGAGCAAGTGCTCCCAGCTCTCCTTCAAGCTGACCGCTAACGGTAAGATTTGCAGATTTCCCAAAGAAATCCTGAGAGTAATCTATAGAACCATCCTCTTGTCTTGGAGGGTTATTCATATCCAGAGTTGTAACCTGAAACATAGCTCCTGCGCCCTCTGCATCTGATGCAGTTATTATTGGAGTATGAAGATTAAAAAAACCTCTGTCGTTAAAGTATTTGTGTATTGCAAAAGACATAGCGTGTCTTATGCGGAATATACAACCGAATGTGTTGGTTCTGGGACGCAGGTGTCCTATTTCACGCAGAAACTCCATACTATGTCCCTTTTTTTGCAGAGGGTAACTTTCGGTATCTGCAGTGCCGTAAATCTCAAGTGATTTAGCACTCACCTCTACAGCCTGGCCACTCCCCAACGAGGCGACCAGCTCACCGTTAACTCCAATTGAAGCACCGGTGGTAACCCCTTTTAACATCTCCTCTGTAAAGATGTTCCCGTCAAAAACTATCTGAACATTTTTCACGGTTGAGCCGTCATTAAGGGCTACGAATGTGATGTTTTTATTCCCCCTCTTTGTCCGTACCCATCCCTTTACCAGAATTGCGGAACCCGGGGCCATTTTTAGCAATTCAGATACTTTAACTCTTATTTGGTTTTCCATTTTATGTATATGATAATATTTATTGAGCTAACTCTGCTCTCTCTCTTTTAAGTGTAGCGTGAATTGACAGTTTTTTTACCCAAACCACGAATATTCCCGTAAGAATTAGATTCAGTACAATGCTTAATACAGAGATAACCAGTGCAGGCCCTCCAATATTATAACTAAGAGCAATAAAGATAATTCCAGCTCCAACCTCTCCCCGGGTAAACATTCCGATAGATAGTGCAAGTCTCTCCTCGATGTAACGATCTCTGTAGAAGAGCACCGGAACAAGTTTTCCTATATTAGAGAGTATAGAGACTATAATTACGTGAAATATAATTCTGCCGGCAGGTAGCATAGGTTGTTGCCCCAAGAGGGATGCGCCTGCAACAACATCGTCACTCATTGTGTGAGAGCCTATAAACAGAGGCATACTCATACCTACCAGGAACATAAAGAATATAGAAATACCGTTGGTTACAACCCTCTCAGTTTTGGAGTCTGTATTAATGTGTCCCATAACCATTCCGAGAATAAAAGCAGGAAGGAGCACCTCTATATGTATCCCCTCATCTTTTCCCAGAAAAGAGGCCGTAATAAAATGCAGCCCCCAGGTAATTCCGACCACAAGTGCAGAGTAGAACAGAATAGCAATCCAGTCCTGCCTCAATTTATAGGCACCCATTTTTTTCCACCCATAGTAGAGCAGTAAAAAGACTACCAACAATACTGCTGCCATCTGCCACTTCATACCTATCATTATTATTTGCAGAGGAATCATCAACAGGATAGTATCCAGGTCGTCAAATATTGCCAGGACCTGAATCTTCTTGTAAATCCAGCTTGATTTGAGCCCTATTGCAGCCAGCATTGTGAAGAGGATGCCGGCAGATGTGGGAGCGGCAAATCTGCTTAAAAGAAGACTCTCCTTCCAGGCATCCCAGGTGGTGCTATACTCAACGGGAAGAAGCACAAATACAAAGTACATTGCTACAAAAATCCAGGGTAAAGCAGCAGTAGCCATAGCAATAAAGTAGTCTTGCACATAGCTTCTCCAGTTAACCTTGTCCAATTCAAACTCCCGCCCTACATTAATCATTATAAATGAAAGCGATATGTAAAGGAGAATGTTGGTTACCTCTTTAAAAGAGTGGAAATTTTCACCCATTGCAGAGGGTAATATTTGTGAAAAAATAAGACCTGCAATTAGAAAGAGAGAGAACGATAGGATTTTTTTCATCAGTTGTAGTCTCTAGGTGATTAAAAATTTAGCGGCAAATTTACAAAAAATGCCGCTAAAAGACAATAAGATTGTTTTAATGCTTTATCGGCAAATACTTTGATGGAGCACTCTCATTCCAGCATCTGTCAATAGCTGTAACTATGTATATGTACCTCTTTTTAGAGTTGCCCTCATTAAAAGTGATATACTCAGGTTTGTCCGAGATTTTTACCAAATACTTACTGTCGCAGATATTTGGCGTCACCCCCTCCGGAAATCTGTAAACGGCGAAAAAGCGGGCACTCTGCATCGGGTCACCGCTCTTAGGATGGATCCAGGTCAATTTACCTCTTTTGAATTCAAGTTTTGAAACCGGCAGGGGAGGGATAGTATCCAGGTTTCTGTATTCAGGTATGAGTGCCGGATACCTTTGGTATTTCATAGTGAGTGAATCGGTAAAGCCGTCAGGATTTCGATTCAAACTCCATCCGGGCCACCAGACATTTCCGTGTACATTTGGAAGCTCCCTCACCATCTTCATTTTAGCCTCAAATTGGGTTTTTGATGGATTATCTAAATCTGCCTCTGTAAATGTGCTGATATTCTGACCAATATAGAGCTGACCTCCAAAGTTTGAGTTGCTCCACCACTCGATCAATGTTTTATAATCTGCTGCAGGGTGGCCGATTTTCCAATAAATCTGGGGAACATTATAATCTATCCACCCATTTTTTACCCAAAGAGGTACATCTGCATAAAGCTGATCATAATTGGAGAGTCCATTCGTTTTGCTACCGCTTGAGTCAGGGGTATCCTTTAAGTTACGATGGATTCCAAACGGACTAATTCCGAATCTTACCCAGGGTTTGATTGCCTTTATTGTATCATTCAAAGCTTTGATAAGAGTCGTTACATTATTCCTTCTCCAATCTCCCTTTTGCCAATATTCAAACCCCTGATTTTTTGCATATTTTACGAAGGAGGCATCATCGTGAAACTCTTCAAACTGAATTGGATACGGATAGAAGTAGTCATCAAAATGTACTGCATCAAGGTCATATCGACTCACCAAATCTGTGATTACCTTAACTGTGTGTTCAATAGCTTGCGGCTCTCCCGGGTCGAAATAGAGCTGTTTCCCATATCGTTTAAAGATTGAGGGATTTTTAAAATAGAGGTGATCCGGATGAAGTTGCTCTGATTCATTTGAAGTTACCCTGTAGGGGTTACACCAAGCGTGTAACTCCATACCTCTTGCGTGGCTCTCCTGAATCATAAACTCCAGAGGATCCCATATTGGATTGGGCGCTTTCCCCTGCTCTCCGGCAATAAACCTGCTCCAGGGCTCAATTTCAGATATGTAAAAGGCGTCTGCCTGAGGCCTGACCTGAAAAATAACCGCATTTACTCCCGCCTTTTCAAAGTTGTCCAGTGTTTTTCTGAACATCTCCTTAATGGAGTCAGTTGTCATTGTTTTGAACTGCTGGTTACCAACAGTGTGTATCCAGGCACCGCGAAACTCTCTTTTTGGCAGCTCTTGTGAAAATGCCACAGAGAGTGACAGTATAAAAATGATTGGGATTAAAGCTCTTTTTACCATACCTGATAGTTTTACTCTAAGCCCATTGCCTTTAATATTCGTATTGGAATTTCGGTATTATCCATTCTTCCGGAGAAGAGACGGCTTCCCGGACCTGTAGCGTACACAGGAACGGCAGTTCCGGTGTGAGAAGATGTAGTCCAACCTACATTTGCTTTATTGTTTAACTCTTTGACAGCATCTTTGCTCTCTTTATCGACAGATATCGACTTACTTTGAGAAGCCAGTTCGTTAAGGTTCAGTACATAACCACGCTCTCTTCCGAGGGTCATCCCCCCTGTTTCGTGGTCTGCAGTTACGATTATCAGGGTCTCGTTAGGATATTTTCTTGCAAAGCTGACGGCAACATTAACGGCATCTGCAAAGTCAAGTGTCTCTAAGATATTGGTTTTAGCATCATTATCGTGACCTGACCAATCTATTTTTCCACCCTCTGCCATTAAGAAGAAACCCTTAGCACAGTAAAGGTGATCTACAGCAGCAGCCACAACGTGTTTTAGCGAAAGGTCTTTATCTTCTCTGTCAATTGCATAAGGAAGGGCTCCCTCTTTACCTGCTTCTTGAAATAGTGCAATCTTTTTAGCTCCTTTTTTAGAGACATACTCTCTGAGCCCTCTGGCAATCGTGTATCCACCCTCTTCAAGTATTTCGTAAATATTTTTCTGATCTTTATTCTCGCCGGTAGGTTGAGCAAAACCACCCCCTCCGAAAAAGTCAAAACCACTGGCAGGAATCTGAACAGCGATATCATAATAGCTGTTTCTGCTGGAACTATTTGCATAAAAAGCAGCCGGAGTTGCGTGATCTATTGTAACATTTGATACAATACCAACCGGTACACCGCTCTCTTTAATCTTGTAAGCTATACTTGTGAGTTTGTTATTCTGCGGATCAACTCCCAGCATACCGTTATTGGTTTTGTAACCGGTAGATAGTGCTGTTCCGGCAGCTGACGAGCAGGTTATGTATGAGTTTGCAGAGAATGTGGTTGACATTCCCATTATGGGGAATTTTGTAAAAGAGAGAGCTTCATTGGATATCTCCCCCTTTTGGGTGGATAGATAGGCCTCTGCCATTGATATTTGTGACAATCCCATACCATCACCTATAAAGAGAAAAACAAATCTTGCTCTCTCCATAGATCTACCCTGACCCTGCCCCGCCACTCTGGTTCTCTCCTGAGCTGTAATCAAATAAGGGATTGCTAAAAGGATTACGAATAGTGTTAAAAATCTTTTTTTCATCTCTGTACTCTTTTTAGTTATTACTACTTCTTTAAACAAGAAAGGGTGCACTTCTGTTTAATGAAGTCACCCTATTCCTGAATAGTTAATATTAATTAGTTATTGACAGGCTCTCCTCTTCTGGCATTGTACATTATCTTAAGGGCGGATGTTCTCCGTAACTCCTGTTTGATATCTGTAACAATACCCATTCGGACATTAACGTCTGCCTTAATAGATACTGTCATAAACTGACGGTCAACTTCACTCTTTGTCTCACGCTCTGCAGCGATAAAGTCTCTGATGTCAGCAACTGTCTTAAATGAATCGTTTAGCTGAATACGGGCATCTGTTCCAACCTGTGCCTGTTTGTTTGCAACAGGTGTTCCGACAAATATGTATGCAGCAAGGTCTTTCCTCTCTAGTTTTGCGATTTCGGTAGCCTCAGGTACCTTTACGACAACCAGCCTGTCTGTTTGACGCATACTGGTAGATACCATAAAGAAAAATAGAATCATAAAGACAATATCGGGGAGTGATGCCGTGCTTAACGCAGGTACACCCTTTTTTCCGTGCTTTGAAAATTTTGCCATATTACTTCCCTTTTATTATCATTTTTTACCTGTCTCCTTAGGGTCTGCCTCTGAAATGTTCTGCGGTATAGCCTCCCTGACGATTCTTTGTCTGTCCTCGTCAAGGGCAATGTATACTTTACCGAAGTTTTTCATTGCAAATTCATCCCGAATCTCGTTAACGGCCTTTACCAGTTCATTTTGAACCTGAATATAGGCATTATAACTTGTTCCGCGGTCGTTTTGAAGTGAGATAACCCCTTCGGATACAGCAAAATTACCAAAACCCTCAATCATTTTATCCTTCCTGTCCGGAAGAGTCTCAAGATTTGCAGGGTTTGTAAGGAACTCCTTTGCCTTATCTTTAAGTTGGGAAACATCCATAATCTGCCCCCCGGCCAAAAGAACATCTAAGCTGTTAATACGAACAACCAAGATATTTCTACGGTTGATCTGAACATCATCCTGCTTTTGATTCTCATCCGGCATAGGTGGAAGACGTCGTTGCAAACCTGCCTCTACATCCATGGTTGTTACCATTAAAAAGAATATAAGAAGCAAGAAGGCGATATCGGCCATCGACCCTGCGTTGATTTCCTGTACTGGTCTTGCCATATAAATTTTGTATTATCGGTTTTTAACCATATTTATTACGCCACCTGCAACAATTGCAGATATAGATACAAAAAACAGAAGGTAGGTTATTATAAGACCTGTATCTGTTATTTTTAGGGTTGCGGCAGTAGGCTCATTTTCTAAAGTTGTTGTAAGAGGATCTCCGGATGCAATCATATAGGAGAATCCAACAACTACAACAACAAGAACAAGGCTATAAATCACCTTCTTAATTGATTTTGGATTGCCGACCATCTGCATAAGAGGAAGACCCAATGCCAATACAATTGCAACACCAAAAAGAATATATGCATAACCGAGGAATGTATCGATCATACCATCTTTATTGGTGAAGAAGGCGATGGTAATAACCACTGCCAGTCCAAGTAGTATATAAGATAAATATTTTATGAATTTTGACATAATTCGTTATTTTTTAGCCTTTACCAAGATGTCGATAAGCGAGATAGATGCGTCTTCCATCGAAACAACGATTGAATCAATTTTTGACACAAGGTAGTTGTAGAAAAACTGAAGAATAATCGCTACGATAAGACCTCCAACGGTTGTGATAAGAGCAACTTTAATACCACCGGCAACGATATTTGGAGAGATATCTCCTGCAGCCTGGATTGCGTCAAATGCACCGATCATACCGATAACAGTTCCAAGGAATCCTAACATCGGAGCAACTGAGATAAATAGTTGAATCCAAGAGAGACCGTTTTCCAAGAGACTCATCTGAATCGATCCGTATGAAACTACCGATTTTTCAACAACATCTATTCCCTCGTCAACACGAGAAAGACCCTGATAGAAAATGCTTGCCACAGGACCTCTGGTATTACGGCAAATCTCTTTAGCTGCCTCAATTCCTCCGGTTGCATAAGCCTCTTCTATGCTCTTAAGCAGTTTGTCTGTGTTGGTTGATGCCATATTAAGATAGATAATTCTCTCAATAGCAATAGCAAGACCAAAAATAAGACATAAAAGAACGGATGCCATAAAACCTGCACCACCCTCGATGAATTTGGTTTTAAGCTGTTGGTGAATAGGGATTTCCTGTTGTACTGTCTGATCTGTAGTTGGATCCGGTGTTTGAGCAGTAGCATACTGTGCAGAAATGGTAATAAAGCCAATTACTGCCAAAAACATGAAAAATTTTTTCATAAATTTTTGAATGATTAAAGTATTAAACAATGTATTTTAAATAGTTATCTGTTTTCAGACAAAAGTCAATTGTCGTGCAATTTATAAAGAAATTTTAAATAAATACTAATTGATTGAAATTTCTCCTCTTAAGTTTTTCTGTAAATACTCTTTAATTAATTGTACATCATTATATTGACCTAGTAAAAAAAATAATTTTGAGACAGCAGCTTCAGTAGTAGAATCAAAACCGGAGATAACCCCGATTTTCTTGAGCAGTATGCCGGTAGAGTATGCTTCCATATCTACACTGCCGGCAAGACACTGAGAGACATTAAGAATTATTATACCTCTCTCAATTGCATCTCTTAAAAGATTAATAAACCAACTCTTTGTGGGTGCATTTCCGGAGCCGTAGGTCTCCAGGATGACTGCTCTTAAATTCTTTGTATTTAGAAAACTCTCTGTTACCGCTTCGGAGATACCCGGGTGAATCTTAAATATTGCGACATTGGTGTCCATAACGGAGTTTACTCGCAGCTCCCCTTGATTAAGCTCAGGGTAGTTAATAAAAGGTGTATTGTATTTTATGTGGATTCCGGCCTCTGCAAGACAGGGGTAGTTTGCAGACCTGAATGCACGAAAGTTTTCGGCATTGTACTTTGTGGTTCTGTTACCTCTGTATAACTGACTTTCAAAGTATACACACACCTCTGGAACAATCGCCCTCCCCTGGGAATCTTTTGCTGCTGCTATCTCGATGGATGAGATAAGATTCTCCTTGCCGTCGGTACGGAGCATCCCTATAGGTAGCTGACTACCGGTAAATACAACCGGTTTACTCAGGTTTTCAAACATAAAACTTAAAGCAGATGCTGAGTAGGACATAGTGTCTGTCCCGTGTAAAACTACAAATCCATCGTACCTATCGTACCTCTCTTTAATTAGATTTGCTATGTCTACCCAAATGTGCACTTCAACTTCCGACGAGTCAATAGGAGGATCAAAGGAGAAGATGTCAATTTTATGAACAATCTTTTTGAGTTCGGGAACCTCATCCAGAATTTGGGTAAAATTGAAAGGGATTAACGCCATTGAATCCGGATCTTGTTTCATCCCAATGGTACCTCCGGTGTATATTAGTAAGATTTTTGATTTCATTTGAAAACAATTTAAAACGCGTTACATTTATCTGAAATTAAAAATATTATATGCATTTGATGAAGTGACGGAACAGATTTCATCATAAGAGCTCCCTTTGATTTCTGCCAATTTTTGGGCAATAATTTTCACATAAGCAGGTTGGTTTCTTTTTCCCCTGAAAGGAGCAGGAGTCAACCACGGTGCATCTGTCTCCAGAAGGATACTCTCCAGTGAGACTTTTTCAAGCACAGCAGGCAGATTGCTGTTTTTATATGTTACAACTCCTCCAACTCCTATTTTGAAATTGCCTATCCTGAGAATGCGTTCATATGTTTGATAGCTGCCGGAGAATGCGTGAAATACCCCCCTTAGCGAAAGAGAGGAGTTTCTTTCCAGTACTTTGAATATCTCCTCCGTTGCATCCCTGGAGTGAATAATTACCGGGAGCTCTCTTTTAGCTGCAAGCTTTAGCTGCTCTTCAAAAACTATTATCTGCTCAGAAAAATGATCTTTAGACCAATATCCGTCCAGCCCAATTTCACCAATGGCAATGAAGCTATGTTGGTCGATTTTTTCAAGGACGAATTCCAGTTCTTCTCTCCAGTTATCTTTTACGGAGGTTGGATGCAGTCCAAGTGAGGGGTATGCAAAACCTTGCAGAGAGAGCGACAACTCTGTCATCTTATTGTAGGAGCTGCTATCCACAGCAGGCAAAACGATTTTTGAAACTCCACTGTTTTTTGCGCCGGCAACTACATCAGCTATATCTATTTCAAAATCCGGATCATACAGATGAGCGTGTGTGTCTATAAGTTCTGTCATATTAGGAATACAAATCTCTATGTTAAGATATACCTTTTACCGGCAACTGCCTCTACCCTACCATCAAGCTCCAACTCCAGAAGAAGTGAGGAGAGAGTCGAAATGTTAATGCCGGTCAAGGCTATCAAACTATCTATCTCAATCTCCGGATTGTGCCTCAAAGCTAATAATATTTTCTCTTTCTCTCTGCTCTCTGCTATGAATAGTTTATCTCCATATAGCTTATCTGCAGATGGGGGAGTTTCCCACCCCAAAGATCTCATCACCTCTGTTGTGCTATGAAATATTGATGCCATATTTTTCGAAATAAGCAAATTACATCCTGCAGATAAGGGGTCTGTCACCCTGCCTGGCAGTGCGAAAAGCTCTCTGGAGTATGAGTTTGCCAGTGCAGCAGTAATCATTGAGCCCCCTCTCTCTCCCGATTCAATAATAATTGTAGCCTCGCTCAAACCTGCAATAATTCTGTTTCTCTGAATAAAATTAATCTTACGACTCTCACTCTCTCTGGGGAACTCAGATATCAGCGCCCCGTTGCAGATAATCCTCTTTGCATAATCTGTGTGGGCAACGGGATAGATGCTCTCCAAACCACCTGCAAGGACTGCAATAGTTTTCTGGTTGTAATCCAAAGCTGCTTTGTGTGCTGCAATGTCAATTCCATAGGCCAAACCGCTCACAATGCATACACCGGCATTCATCTGAGATAGTTCGCGGACAATTTTTGTACACATATTTATACCGTAATGAGTAGATTTTCTGGTGCCAACAATGGAGATCATTCTTGTCTCATTAAGCGAAATCCCACCGGCTTTATAGAGTATCAGCGGATAGTCCGGGCACTCAAGAAGATTTGAGGGGTAGTCACACAGAGGATCTTCTGAGCAGAGAAGAGAGATACCCCGAGATAGTGCCCACTCAATCTCTTTTCGTGCAAGGGAGAGATTTGCCGGATTTAACAGCTCATCAAAAAATGCATAACTCTTGCCAAAAATATCCATAAGATCACTCCTTGTGAGATTGAAGACAGCCTCTGCGCTCTTTCGCAGCTCTATAAGCTCTCTTGCGGCCTTCCCGTTATACATCATAATGGTATTAAGGGCAACCATATACTCCATCTCTTCTCTTTCCATAGCGTAAAAATAAAAAACAGAGATTACTCTCTGTTTTAGAATTCTATAAAAAAAATCCAGAAATGGAAAAAGTTGATCTCAGGAATCAGATAATGAGCATTGCGTCACCATATGTGCCAAATTTGTATCCCTCTTTCTGAGCTACGTGGTATGCTTTCATTACATTATCAAACCCGCCGAAAGCAGCAGCAGTCATAAGCATAGTGCTTTGAGGAAGCTGAAAGTTTGAGATAAAGGCATCTGCAATTGAGAAATTGTAGGGAGGAAAGATAAACTTATTGGTCCAACCCTTATATGGTTTCAGCTGATTTTGAGTAGTTACCGATGTCTCGATTGCACGCATTACCGTAGCTCCAACTGCAAAAACCTTTTTCCCGCTAGCTTTCGCTTTGTTAATCAAATCTGCACTCTCTTCAGTTATTATTACCTGTTCTGAGTCCATTTTATGTTTTGAGAGATCCTCAACATCTACTGTGCGAAAATGGCCCAGCCCCATATGAAGAGTGATGCAAGTAGTCTCCACTCCGTTAATTTCCAGGCGTTTTAAAAGCTCTCTGCTAAAGTGTAGACCGGCTGCGGGTACAGCAACGGCACCCTCGTGTTCTGCAAAGATGGTTTGATACCTCTCTGTGTCCATAGCCTCTGCTTTGGGTCTTATCCATTTTGGAATGGGAATCTCTCCAAGTTTGAAAAGAGTTGAACGGAACTCTTCGTGGGTTCCGTCAAAAAGAAAACGCAGCGTCCTCCCCCTTGATGTTGTATTGTCTATTACCTCTGCAACCAGGTTGTCATTCTCTCCGAAATAGAGTTTGTTTCCGATACGAATCTTTCTTGCAGGATCTACCAATACATCCCATAATCTCTGCTCTTTACTAAGCTCTCTCAGCAGAAATACCTCAATCTCGGCCCCGGTCTTCTCTTTATTTCCGTATAGTCTTGCGGGGAATACTTTTGTATTATTGAAGATAAATATATCCTCCTCTGTGCAGTACTCAAGAATGTCTTTAAAAATTTTGTGTTCGATCTCGCCGGTTTTTCTGTTTAGAACCAACAATCTTGATTCGTCGCGATATTTTGGCGGATATTTTGCAATCTGTTCCGGGTTAAGAGGATAGTTAAATTGGGATAATTTCATATAAAAGGTGTTGTTGTAAAAAAATAAACAAGTACACTATTATACGTATTATTGAAGAAAAAGTTTCAAATTGTCCATAGAAATTGCATTTTCTACCTTAAAGCCACCGGAGGCACTTCTTACAAGAGAGCTGAGATGGGCTCCGCTTTTTAAGGATACTCCAAAGTCCCGTGCAAGAGATCTTATATATGTACCCTTACTGCACTCAACGAATAACTCCAATACACCGCTTTGGTAGTTGAGTACTTTAAGATTGTAGATTGTAATCTTTGATGCTTTAAGCTGAACATCTCTCCCCTCACGCGCAATATCGTATGCCCTGTTGCCATCTACAAGCTTGGCAGAGAAGAGCGGCGGAATCTGATTTATCTCACCCGTGAACAAGGGTAATATCTCTTCAACTGACTCTTTTGTAATGTGTTCAAAAGGGAATGTGGCATCAATCTCTTTTTCGAGATCATATGAAGGGGTTGTTGCTCCAAAAGTTATCTCGGCTATGTACTCCTTTTTCTGAGACTGAAGAGACTCTGCAAGCCTGGTTGCTTTGCCGGCACATATCATTAGAATACCGGTAGCCAGAGGGTCAAGAGTTCCGGCGTGGCCTACCTTAATGTTTTTTACTCCAAACCATCTCTGTAGTGCGAATTTTATCTTCCTTACAGCATCTGCGGAGGTCCACCCATATGGTTTATCAAGAACAATTACCAACCCGGCCGGATAGTCCTCCATTGTGGTAGATAATTTTGCCGAAATTGTGTTTTGGTCAATTATAAACGGCTCTTTGACCGGAGCTGATGATTGAGTCATCTGCAGGCAATTTTATTTACTCTGTTTGTGTGTCTTCCACCCTCAAACTCTGTGTCAAGGAATGAAGATAAGATTTCGATTGCCTGATTTACAGTTATAAATCTGGCCGGAAGTGATAGAATATTGGCATCGTTATGCAAACGAGCCAATGTAGAGAGCTCACTGTTCCAGCAAAGTGCAGCCCGTATCCCCTGATGTTTATTAACAGTCATATTAATTCCGTTTCCCGAGCCGCAAATTGCAACTCCCAGATTAACCCGGCCGGTTGAAACTGCAACTGCAAGCGGGTGTGCAACATCCGGGTAGTCCATACTATCGGGAGAGTTTGTTCCAAAGTCTGTAACCTCAACTCCCCTGGTGTGGAGGTATCTTTTAACAGCCTCCTTTAGCTCAAATCCTGCGTGATCTGCCGCTACTCCTACTTTAGTGATATCTTCTTTCATAGCAAACAAAGGTAGCAATTTATTAAATGAGGCAAGATTTTTATACATTTGCAGATGCAAAACATTTCACAATGAACATACCGATGCTAGACCTCAAGGGTCAATATAAAAGGATTAAGAACGAGATAGATACAGCAATTCACAATGTGCTGGACAATACAAATTTCATTAATGGACCGGATGTTCATAGATTTGAATCCAATCTGGCAAAATATCTTGATTCCAGGTATGTAATAGCTTGCGCAAACGGGACGGACGCTCTTCAGATTGCAATGATGGCACTCAAACTTCAACCCGGTGATGAGGTTATTGTTCCATCGTTTACTTACGCAGCAACTGCAGAGGTTGTCGGGTTGCTGGGTCTGGTTCCGGTGCTGGTAGATGTGGATAAATTCTCGTTTAATATAAAGGTAGAGGATATCGAGAACGCCATAAGCGAGAGAACAAAAGCTATTGTACCTGTTCACCTTTTTGGGCAGGCGGCAGATATGGAGAGAATTATGGAGATTGCTTCACGATATAAACTATATGTTATTGAGGATAATGCACAGGCGCTGGGTGCCAAATACACTTTCTCCGACGGAACTGTTAAACACCTTGGAACAATAGGTCACATTGGCTGCACATCATTCTTCCCGACAAAAAATCTTGGATGCTACGGTGACGGTGGGGCGATATTTACTCAGGACCCGGCATTGGCAGAGAGAGTTCGTATGGTTACAGACCACGGACAAAGGGTAAAGTACTATCACGATATTATTGGGTGTAACTCCAGGCTGGATACTCTTCAGGCTGCCGTCCTGGATATCAAGCTCAAATATCTGGATGAGTACTCTGCATCTCGTTACGGAGCCGCACAAATTTATAAGGAGCTGCTGGAGGGTATAAATGAGATTTCGCTTCCACAGGAGATGACCTATTCCACACACGTCTATCATCAGTTCACGATTCAGGTTTCCGAAAAGAGAGAGGAGCTCAGGGAGTACCTAGCAGGTAAGGGGATAAGTTCTATGATCTACTATCCGATGTCTCTTAACAACCAGAAGGCCTTCTCCTCAATATCAAGAGTTGGGACAAGTTTGAAAAATTCGGAGATGCTGGCATCGACGGTACTCTCTCTTCCAATGCACACAGAGCTTACTCCTCAAGTGCAAAAGATAATCTGTGAAGAGATTAAATTCTTCTTTTCGGAAAACTAAAGTTAAATCTGAGATTTATGAAGAGAATAAAAGTGCTTGTAACAGGCGGGGCCGGATACATTGGTGCCCATACTGTTGTTGAGCTGTACAAAAGCGGCTATGATGCAGTTATTGCAGATAATCTCTCAAACTCATCTGAGGATGTATTGACCGGTATTGAGAAGATAATAGGGGAGAAGCCGGTTTTTGAGAGGGTAGATTGTACCGACTACAATGCATTGGCAGATCTTTTTCTAAGGCATAAGGATATCTCATATGCAATACATTTTGCTGCTTTTAAGGCAGTTGGAGAGAGTGTCAACGATCCTATGAAGTACTATCGCAATAACCTTATATCTCTTATAAATCTGATAGAGATTATGACATCTGCAGGCGAGAGCTCTATTGTCTTCTCGTCCTCCTGTACTGTCTACGGGCAACCATCGGCCAATTACCTTCCGGTAGGGGAGGATGCTCCGCTGCAGCCTGCCCAGTCGCCATACGGAAAGACAAAGCAGATGTGTGAGGATATACTCAAGGATGCTTCACAGGCAATGAAAGAGAGGCTAAAAGTAATATCGCTTCGCTATTTTAATCCGGTGGGCGCTCACCCCTCTGCGCTCATAGGAGAGCTTCCAATGGGAGTCCCTCAAAACCTTCTCCCTTTTGTTGCACAAACGGCTGCCGGGGTTAGAGAGTTTTTAAATGTATGGGGAGATGACTACAACACCCCCGACGGATCTTGTATCAGAGATTATATATATGTATGTGACCTTGCAAAGGCTCACGTTGCAGCTCTGGACAGGATGACTGAGCGAAACGGTAAGATGGATGAGAATATTGAGTATTATAACCTGGGAACAGGTAGAGGACTCTCCGTACTGGAGGTGATTGATCTCTTTAAGAGGGCCAACAGCGTAGATGTCCCTTTTAAAATAGCGCCAAGACGGCCGGGTGATGTCGAGCAGGTATGGGCAGACCCATCAAAAGCAAACAAGGTTCTGGGATGGAGAGCAGATACCCCGGTAGAGAGTGTTATGCAGTCTGCCTGGAAGTGGGAGAAGAGAATCCGTGGGATGGAGTAGTTATAAAGAGATCAATTAGAGAGTAGAAATACCCCTTTCCAATCTGGAGATGCTCTCTTCTTTACCGATCAGTGCCATAATATCTGCGACTGAAGCCCCTTTAGACTCCCCCACAAGAAGCAACCTAAGTGTATTCATTACCGCACCCATCTGCCAGCCTCTCTCTTTTATCAATGACGGAAGAAGAACCTCAATAGTCTCTTTAGTGAAAGGATCTGCACAGGCAAGCTCTTTTATAAGATCATTCAGGATAGCGGGCGTATCCTCTCTCCAGAACTTCTCCTTTACTTTCATATCATAGCTTTGCGGAGCACAGAAAAGATAGTCACATAACCCCCAAAACTCATTTACAAATGAGGCTCTCTCTCTAATCATCTCAACTGCAGAGGTAACATAATCGATATCTCTCTTAACACCCTTAGACTCCAAAAGAGGCAGGAACTCCCTTACCAGCTCATCTGTGCTCTTTTTGCGGAGATACTCCTGGTTAAACCACTTTGCCTTTTCGGGGTTGAATTTTGCTCCGGATTTTACAACTCTCTCGAGAGAGAAAGATTCGGTAAGCTCTTCAAGAGAGAAGAGCTCCTGCTCCGTTCCCGGGTTCCAACCCAAAAAGGCGAGCAGATTTATAAATGCCTCGGGGTAGTACCCCTCCTCTCTGTATCCTTTGGAGATCTCACCCCTGTCATTTCTCCACTCCATAGGGAAGACAGGAAATCCCAACCTCTCGCCATCCCTTTTACTGAGTTTTCCCTTTCCGTCCGGTTTGAGAAGCAGGGAGAGGTGTGCAAAATTGGGGCGGATATCGTTCCATCCGAAAGCTTCATAGAGCATATAGTGAAGCGGAAGTGACGGAAGCCACTCCTCTCCGCGGATAACATCACTTATCTCCATAAGCTTGTCATCCACAACATTTGCAAGATGGTAAGTGGGTAGTCTGTCTGCCGCTTTCCATAAAACCTTGTCATCCAGGGTAGAGCTATTAACCTCAATATCGCCGCGAATCAGATCTCTCATTTTTATAATCTTATCTACAGGCATTTTAAATCGTACCACCCATTGGTCTCCGCTTTGTAACCTCTGTTCACACTCCGGGGCAGATAATTTAAGCGAGGTGTCAAGATGCTCTCTTACTGTATAGTTGTATGTGAATGTCTCCCCTTTTGACTCAGCTTCGCTTCTCATAGCTTCCAGATTTTCAGATGAGTCAAATGCATAATATGCAAAGCCTTTTTGAATTAGCTCAAGGGCATATGAGTGATATATCTCCCTTCTTTGTGACTGCCTGTATGGGGCAAATGGATTTCTTTCGTCCGGTACCTCTGCAATCTTGCCATTAATAACACCCTCGTCCGGTGTTATTCCGCACCAGGCAAGAGCTTCAATTATGTACTCCTCTGCTCCAGGAACAAACCTTTGAGAATCTGTATCTTCAATTCTTAAAATGAAGTTTCCGCCTCTTTTCTTTGCATAAAGATAGTTATATAGAGCCGTCCTTACCCCTCCGATATGAAGAGGCCCTGTTGGGCTTGGGGCGAAGCGTACCCTGGTTTTCCTTGTCATCTTTAGTCCTGTGTTTGATTTATATATGAATTATTGGAGAGAAGTTGTTGCTTTCCGTCACTCTCTTCAAGGCGGAAGGTACTGCTTTCGCGCATATCTTTTACTGCAGAGCCACCCTCCTGTTGTTTTAACTTAAGTTGTTTTCTGATGTATGCAGGCTGGTTTTCGTATTGAGATATATCGTCACCCTGCTCGATTATCAGAGCCGGTTTGCTCTTTTTGTACTCCTGTTCGTCTGATGTGAGATCTTTTTTAACCGGATTTCTGGATGTCCTGTTCACAGGAAAATCTGAAACTGAGTTTGGAGCATCCTGCGCAGGTTGGTTATTGTTGTTGGTAACAGAGTCATTTCCAAGAACTACGCTCTCTACTATTTTACCTCCTGAGGTTGAAATTTGGGGTAGTGAGTGCATATCGAAACCGGTTGCAACTATTGTTATACTTATAGCCTGACCTATTTCGGGGTCGCAAACCACACCTCTCTTGAAGTTCTCTGCATTGCCCCCGGTAAACTCACTTATGTAATCCATAATCTGGGAAAGCTCTGCCATCGTGAGGCCGTGTGTATTGCTTGAGGTTATGTTTACCAACACATTTCTTGCCGAAGTGAGGTCAAAATCATTAAGCAGGGGAGAGGAGAAGGCCTCTTCAACTGCTCGGATGGCTCTGTTATCTCCACTGGCAGTACCAACACCCATAAGGGCCATACCGCTGTTGTTCATAACCATTCTAACATCTGCAAAATCTACATTGATAAATCCGGGGCGGGTTATTATCTCTGCGATACCCTTTACGGCAGTACTAAGAACCGCATCTGCCCTTGGGAAGGCGTCAAATATTGAGAGCTCTCCGTATATCTTATATAGCTTTTGATTATCAATAATGAGCAGACTGTCTACGTTTTTCTCCAACTCCTTAATCCCAAGTATCGCTCTTTTCAGAAATTCGTTTCCCTCGTCGCGGAAGGGGAGTGTAACCACTGCCACTGTCAGAAGACCCATCTCCCTTGCAATTCCTGCTATGACGGGTGCTGCACCTGTTCCTGTTCCTCCACCCATTCCGGCAGTTATAAAGACCATCTCTGTCGGGCCCTCCAGCAACTCCCGCAGCTTATCAATGCTCTCCATTGCTGCTCTTCTTCCCTGTTCCGGGTTGCAACCGGCCCCCAGACCGCGGGTGGCTACATTTCCCAGTTGAAGTTTCTCCGGAACGGGGCTGGCTGCCAGAGCCTGAATATCTGTGTTGCAGACCATAAAGTCAACATCCTTGATTCCCTGTCGGAACATCTGATTAACAGCGTTTCCGCCTCCGCCTCCAACACCGATTACCTTGATGATGGATCTTTTCTGTTCCCAATCTACGGGTAAATAATCTTCCATAGCGCAAAGTTATGCCTCATTATTGGTATTGTCAAATATACTCCCGATAAAAGAGGGAATACTTCCAAATGGATTTTTACGACGGAGAGGTTTTTCTCTGGCCGAGGTAGCTCCCGGTGTGCTTTCTGCAGATTTTGCAGAGGTTAGTTCGTTTATCGGGAAGAGGGTCGAGGTGCACGAAGCTGTTTCGTTCACCATTGAGTCCTGATTTTCAAATCCAAGCATTATCAGTCCAAATGCTGTTGATGAGCCGGGCCTGCATATATCGGAAGGGGTATCATAACTGATGTTATTGATTGGAGATGCTATTCTGGCGTCGTATCCGGTTTTTATCTTTATAAACTGGCGCAGGTTGGTCAGTTGTGAACCGCCTCCTGTAATAACAATTCCGGCTCCCAGTTTATCCATATAACCTGAGTTCTCAATTTCGTACATTACCGCCTCCAGAATCTCCTCAACTCTTGCCTCAATAATACCTGCTATCACCTTAAAGGATACCTCCCTTGACTCTCTCCCTCCGATTCCCGGGATTATTACGGTCTTGTTTTCCGGAGCGTATTCACTATAGCACGAACCATACTGAATCTTCATCTGCTCTGCATTTTTTAGAGATACGCCACAACCCTGACGAAGATCTTCCGTAATGGAGTTTCCGCCGAATGGAATTACCGCTGTATGTCGTATAATGTTGTTGTGATATATCAGGAGATCGGTTGTCCCGCCTCCGATATCTATCATTGCAACTCCAAGTTCTGTCTCATCTTCGCTAAGGACTGCTTTTGCTGAGGCTACCGGTTCCAGAATTAACTCTCTGAGTCTTAGACCGGCTCTATTGATAACCAACTTACTGTGTTCAACCGAATTGATCTTTCCGATGAATAGCTTGTAATCTCCCTCTATACGGGTGCCGGTCATTCCCTTTGCATTATCAACTCCGATATGATCATCTACATTGAATGACTGTGGAATAACGTGAAGAATCTTCTCCCCGGCATTGACCCTTGAATTGGACATCTCACGCATCATATCATCTATCTCGGAATCTGAAATCAGATTATCTGCCTTTCCCCTGTTTCTGCTCAGGCGTTGAGATACGCATTTAATATTCTGTCCGGCGATTCCGACATAGACTTCATTAATCTCAATAGCCTCCTCTTTTTTGATGTCTTCTATTGTGGGCTGTAATGAGTCCAGGACACTCTGTATATTTACCACCTCTCCCCTGAGTACCCCTTTTGAGGGTGCTTCGCGGAAAGCAACTATCCGGTAACCGGAATCTGTTCTCTCTCCGACCAGGGTTACAACCTTTGTGGTACCAAGGTCTATGGCTGCAACATAATTACTCATCTGTTTAAGTTTTTATCTGTTTGTTTTCTCTTTTTTTACATACTAACTGGTTTCCAAAACGCAGGTCTACTCTTTTGTAGCTCTCCCAACCCATAGCGGGTATAACCTTTGTGTAAAATGCGTATAGCTTTTTAAACTTGAAATCTATGTTTTCCGGCTCTCCGAACACAATCTCAATTTTCCCCACTCTGGGCGTGAAAAGAATTGTCCCGGAGCTATCTACATATATCTGCTCTACCATAGAGTTCCAAAAATTCTCTCTCTCCAGAAAGAGCCCAAGCTCCTTAATTTTATTTGCCCACTCTCTGTTTTGATTAGGACCCCCACGGTATCCGGGAGGAATAACCAGAGGGATATTTCCAGTTACAACCGGCACATAAGAGGTATAACTTCTCATCAGAGGAAAAAGATATGCTGTTTCGTCCATATAAAACCCACCGTTTACAGTCTCAAGCCTGAGAATAGGCCTGCGCTGCTGAATGTCAACTCTCAATACTCCATTTCTGTTTACACTCACCTGAGATATCTTAACGGCAGTTCGGTTGTTGAGAACATTTTCCAGGGCATACTGGTTGATATGTTTTAACTTACTCTCGTTGATTGTAATTCCCTCTACCCGAATTAGTTCACGAATCTCCTCAGGAGATACGAAACGGTTAAGGGCACTATCCAGTACAGTTACCTTAATTTCGGTACACCTTTGTCTCTCGCTATGCTCAATTGTGAGTCCTGTAGAGAACACAAAATATGCAGCCAATATCCCGGTAAGAATAAAATATCCTGTATATATGAGTATCTTTTTAAACATTGTATCTCTGTTTTAGGTACTCTGTTATCGGTTCAATAAAACGGTCTATATCGCCTGCTCCAAAAGTTATTAAAGTGTCAATCTCTCTTCCTTTAAGCTCATCCATAAGCTTATCTTTGCTAATGAGCACTTTGTTTTTTAGTTTAACATTGTCCAATATTATTGATGAGGTTACCCCCTCAATGGGGAGCTCTCTTGCAGGGTATATATCAAGCAGAATAAGTTCGTCAAGCATTGAGAGGCTTTGAGCAAACTCCTCGGCAAAATCTCTTGTTCTGGTATAGAGGTGAGGTTGAAAAATTCCGGTTAGGCGTCGGCCCTCAAAAATATTACGAATTGAGCTGATTGCTGCAGATATCTCTTTCGGATGATGTGCATAATCATCTATATATGAGCATACAGGAGTGTTTAGTCTGATGTCGAACCTCCTCTCTACCCCCATAAAGGCCGCCAGGGCCTCTCTTATCTTTTCGGGGTCAACTCCCAGAAGAGTTGCAACAACAGATGCAGCTATCGCATTTTCTACATTTATCCACCCCGGTATTCCCAGTGTGCAATGATTAATTGATCCACCCGGGTAGTTGAGTGTAAAATCGAAAAACCCACCATTATAGATCTTAATGTCAGATGCATAAAAATCACACGGAGAATCATACGAATAGCTGTAAATCTTTGCCTTAGCAATACTTCCCACAATACTGTCCACCCCTTTTTTAATAATAAGCGAGCCACTCTCCTTAACCTGAGCGGCAAAATCTCTAAATGCCTCCAGAATGGTTTTATGGTCATTGTATATATCCAGATGGTCTGCGTCAGATGAAGTTATAACTGCAATATCCGGCCACAGTTGAAGAAATGATCGATCAAACTCATCTGCTTCGGCAACCAGAAGATCACCTTTGTCAAGCAGCAGGTTTGTATGGTAATTTTTTGATATTCCCCCAAGAAATGCCGTACACCCACTTCCCGAATGGGTTAACAGATGTGCAAGAAGGGTAGAAGTTGTTGTCTTTCCGTGTGTTCCTGCTACAGCAAGTGTTCTCTTTTGTGATGCGATTAAGCCCAGAGCCATAGATCTTTTGACTATCCGGTACCCCTGGTTTTGAAAGAAGTTGAGTTCGGTTGACTCTTTTGGTACTGCAGGAGTGTATATTATCAGGCTGCTCTCTCTCTCCTTAAGTAACCTTTCGGGGATGAGCTCTTGTGAGTCTATATAATGAATTTCAATACCTTCATCTTCAAGTTCGCCGGTGAGTTTGCTGGGTGTTCTGTCATATCCGGCCACAAACAGGCCGTTATGGTTGTAGTATCTTGCAAGGGCGCTCATCCCTATACCACCGATACCCAGAAGATATATATTCTTTATAATCATATACTCTACTCTAAATTATTCTTATTATACCCACATACTCTCAATACCTCATTTGCAATCTTCTCTGCGGAATCTCTTATAGCCATCTCTTCAATTTTATCCTCCATTTGCGCTAATTCTTCCGGGTTGTTTACAACTCTTACTGCCTCATCCATAAGTCTCTGAACAGCTTCGCTATCCGGAATCATTATAGCAGCTCCTTTTTCAACCAGGGCCATTGCATTGTGTCTTTGATGATCTTCGGCCACATTTGGCGAGGGGACAAAAATGGTTGCCTTGGCAGCGATGCAAAGTTCTGAGATGGTTCCGGCCCCGGCGCGTGAGATCACGAGGTCTGCTGCAGCAAATGCAAGATCCATCTCTTTTATGAATTCAAAACATCTCACAAAATCTCTAGGGTTATTTTTGTTAAATATCTCTATCTCTTTATAGTAAACCTTACCACACTGCCATATTAAGTTAATCTCTCCCGAAACTTGCTTCTCAATCCAATTTTTTACACAACTGTTAAGAGTTCCAGCTCCAAGGCTACCTCCAAGAATCAGGATAGTTCTTTTACCGCCATCCAGATTAAAGAAGTTTAAAGCTCTCTCTCTCATCTGTGCAGATGCTCTCTCTATCCCTTTTCTTACCGGATTCCCTGTAAGTTTAATCTTATCTGCAGGAAAGAACCTCTCCATAGAAGGATATGCCACACATATAGTTTTTGCCCCTCTGCCCAATATTCTATTGGTTACACCTGCAAAGGAGTTCTGCTCCTGAATAACATATGGAACACCCTTTACGGAGGCCATAAAAAGAACGGGAGCACTGGCATATCCTCCAACTCCCACAGCAACATCCGGACGGAATCTCTTAATTATTCCGGACGCCATTCCAAAACTTTTTATTAATTTAAAGGGGAGTTTAAGATTATCTGCACTGAGGCTTCTCTTAAGTCCGGCTACCGGTAGCCCGACAATCTCGTAGCCTGCAGATGGTACCCTCTCCATCTCCATCCTGCCAAGAGCACCTACAAAAAGAATCTCACAATCCGGAACCATAACTTTGAGCGCATTTGCAATAGAGATCGCAGGGAAAATATGTCCCCCTGTTCCTCCTCCGCTTACAATTACTCTCAACGTTTTTTTCATTGCTTAATCTTTTAATAAAACAACTTTTTAAATACTAGATTCGTTGTTAACCTCATTTTGTGGTAACTCCTCTTTGCTCTTTACGTTCTCTATTGTTCGGCTAACAGAGAGAATCATTCCGAAAGCCCCGCTCATTATTATCAAAGATGTTCCTCCCAGGCTTATAAGTGGCAGAGTGTGACCGGTTACCGGCAGTAATCCCACATTAACGCATATGTGGAGCAGCGCCTGTGAGGTAATCAGAATAGAGAGCCCGATTACCATCATAGATGAGAATGTTGTGGTACAGGATTTTGAGAGCATTATACACCGGGTGAAGAACCAGACATATAGCATCAGTACCACCAGGCCCCCCAGGAATCCCCACTCCTCAATAATTATGGCGTATATAAAATCTGAATATGGGTGAGGCAAGAGATTTCTCTGGGTGCTGTTGCCCGGCCCCTTCCCGAATACACCAACCGATGCAACCGCAATCTTTGCCATATCTGCCTGGAAAGTTTTATCCATCACTCTCTGTTTCTCAACAGGGGAGAGATTGTCGTGAATCTCTTGCTCAGTGGTAAAATTTTTAATACGGTTAAATGCTGTCTCTATTCTCGGAAAGATTCCGAAAGCGAGGTTGAGCAGAACAACTAAAACAATAACTCCAAAGGCTATTCCTGCTGTTTTTAAGAGATGACTCCACTTTATCCCTGCTATTATAAACATAAGAAAGGCAACTGCGCTCAGCAGAATTGCAGTTGATATACTGCCGTAAAGAATCAACAAAACAACGACACTCACAGGAGAGACCACCCACCAGAAGAACTCTTTGAAATTATCAAATGTAAATCTCTCCAGAATTTTACTCAGGTATAGAATTACGGCAATCTTAGCAATCTCTGCGGGTTGAAATGAGACTCCGAATATTCGTAGCCACCTTTCGGCATCGTTGTACTTATTCCCGAAAAAAAGTGTAGCTGCAAGCAGCCCGATGCTGATGACTATTCCGAAATAGGATAGCATCCTGTACCAACCGAGAGGGATTTTATAGCATATATACAGAGCTGTAAGGCCAAAGACCACAAACCGCATCTGTTTAAAGAGGAAGTCGACAGTACTTCGGTTCTCTTTAAAAGCAAGCGCACTGCTGGAGGAGTAAACTGCAGCAATAGAGATCATTGACAACATAAATACAATGATCCAGATTGCCTTATCTCCCTTGAGTCTGTGAATAATAGATTCTTTTGCCTCCATCGTAAATTAGAGATTTCTTATTGCTTCTTTAAATTTCTCTCCTCTCTCCTCAAAGTTCTTGAACAGGTCAAAGCTTGCGCAGGCCGGAGAGAGAAGCACTGTTTCGCCAGATCTTGCAACTCTATATGCAATATTTACAGCCTCTTCTGCAGATGTAACATCATACATCTCCTCTACCTTGTCTGCAAAATCTCTGTGTAGTTTTGAGTTGTCCACTCCCAGGCATATTATTACCCTTACACGTTCGTTTACAAGTTCAAATAGTGGTTCGTAATCGTTTCCCTTATCTTTCCCTCCTGCAATCCAAACCACAGGAGTGTTAACACTCTCCAGTGCATACCAGGTTGAGTTTACATTGGTGGCTTTGGAGTCGTTTATATAGAGTACGTTTTTAACCTTCAAAACTTTCTCCATCCGGTGCTCAACACCTTTAAAGCTAGAGAGGCTCTCACGAAGAACCTCATTCTCTATGTTTAACACTTTACCTGTAATGGCTGCTGCCATTGAGTTGTATATGTTATGCTTACCCTGAAGAGAGAGTTCATTGAGAAACATCTGGTAATCCTGGTCGGCATAGTGAACATACATCTTGTCATCACGAACATAGGCCCCCTCTTTCACCTCTATCTTCTGACTGAATGGGAGCTGTTTTGCGTGTAAAACAATGTTATTCAAGTGTGATATGCTGATCTCATCATCTGCACAGAAGATAAAGCAATCCTCTTTTGACATATTCTGAGTAATCCTGAATTTTGCCCGGATGTACCCCTCCATTTCATTGTTATAGCGATCCAGATGGTCCGGGGTTATATTTAAAAGCACCGCAATATCTGCCTTAAAATCATACATCCCCTCCAGCTGAAAACTGCTAAGTTCCAGTACATAGAAGTCATTTGTACAGGTAGCTACCTGATATGCATAACTTTGACCGATGTTTCCTGCCAAGCCAACCTTCAACCCCGCATTTTTAAGGAGGAAATAGATAATTGAGGCTGTGGTTGTTTTACCGTTGCTTCCGGTAACACATATCTTCTTTGAGCTGTCATATCTGCCGGCAAACTCTATTTCGGATATTACCGGAATATTTTTTGAGATTATCTCTACCAGAATCGGTACCGTATCTGGTATACCGGGGCTCTTAACCACAACATCTGCATTGAGAATATTCTCTCTTAAATGGCCACCCTCTTCAAAAGGGATCTCATACTTGGATAGCATCTCCTTAGCATCATTGTTTATCATATTGCTGTCGGAAAGGAAAACATCGTATCCTTTAACCTTGCCAAGCACCGCTGCGCCTGTGCCGCTCTCTCCTCCACCGAGAATAACTAATCTAGACATACTATCTTATCTTTAATGTTATTATTGTCAATACTGCCAGGAAAATTGCAATAATCCAGAACCGAATCACAATCTTGGCCTCCGGAAGTGCCCTTTTAGGGGTGTCGATTATTGCCTCTATGCCCTCTTTTTGGAAATGGTGATGAAGAGGGGACATTCTAAAGACCCTCACACCTTTGCCAAATCTTATACGGGTATATTTGAAGTAGAGTCTCTGGATTATTACCGATAGACTCTCTACGAAGAAGATTCCACAAAGGATTGGAATGAGCAGCTCTTTTCGTATCATAACTGCTGCAACTGCAATTATTCCACCTATTGCCAAACTGCCGGTATCTCCCATAAATACCTGAGCAGGGAAGGAGTTGTACCAGAGAAATCCAATCAATGCGCCTATGAAAGCCGCCATAACTACAACTATTTCTCCTGTATTGGGCAGATACATAATGTTGAGGTAATCTGCATATATTATATTACCGGAGAGGTATGCAAGAATTGCCAAAGTGGTTCCGACAATTGCAGATACTCCGGTTGCAAGCCCATCCATCCCGTCTGTGAGGTTTGTTCCGTTGGATACTGCCGTCACTATGAAAATTATTGCCAGAATGTAGATAATCCATCCGGCAACTCTGCCGCTTTCGCCATCGAAAGGTGATAGCCACGCATAATCAAACTCATTATCCTTAACGAATGGTATAGAGGTTTTTGTACTCTTTTCATCTTTGAAATAACTGAGTCTGGGTGTGAACCCCTGTTGTGTTACAACTTCTGTATGAACATCCTCCTCTGTCGATGTTGCGGGAACTCGTATCACTGCCTGGTCACTCATATAGAGAGTTATACCGATTATAAGACCGAGCCCTACCTGTCCGTAAATCTTGAAGCGTCCGTGCAGACCATCTTTATTCTTTTTAAACACCTTGATATAGTCATCTGCAAATCCGATGATGCCTAGCCACAGGGTGGTTACAATCAGCAGCTGAACATACACATTGGTGAGATCTCCCAGAAGCAGTGCAGGAACAAGGGTAGCAATCAGAATAATAATTCCGCCCATTGTGGGTGTTCCCTTTTTGCTAAGTTGCCCCTCAAGGCCGAGGTCTCGGATCTCTTCACCAATCTGTTTTTTTGCAAGTTTTCGAATAATAACTTTGCCAACAAACAGAGCAATAAGAAGAGAGAGCATTATTGCAGAAAATGCACGGAAGGAGATATATTTGAACAGCCCCAAGCCGGGGAAGTCCACATAATCCTTTAGATATTCGTATAAGTTGTACAACATAATCTATTGGGGATTAAAAATTTCTGCCAGTATCTCTTTATCGTCAAAATGGTGTTTTACACCCTTTATATCCTGATAGGTCTCGTGACCTTTTCCTGCCACCAGTATAATCGATCCTGGTTTTGCAAGAGCAACTGAAGTTCTAATCGCTTCCCGTCTGTCTGTAATAAAGAGTACAGCACTAAGCTGGGATTTTTCAAATCCAAGCCTGATATCATTTATGATATCCTCAGGATCTTCAAAACGGGGGTTATCTGAGGTAACTACTATCCTGTTGGAGTATTTTACGGAGACTGCGGCCATCTCCGGTCTTTTTGTCTTATCCCTGTCGCCCCCGCAACCGAAAACTGTTATTATCTCCCTCTGCACGGCACAATCTTTTAGAGTTTTTAGAACATTCTCAAGAGCATCGGGTGTATGAGCGTAATCTACGACGGCTGTTATATCTTCTCCGCCTTTGATATACTCTAGTCTTCCAGCAACAGATTCCAGTGAACTGATAGAGATAAGAAGCTCTTCTTTATCTGCTCCAAGAAGAATCGCTGCAGAGTAGACCGCAAGAATATTGTATGCATTGTGAGCACCTATGAATTTAGTCCAGAGTTCACGGTTGTCAATTTTTATCAACATACCGTCCAGCCCCTTCTCAACTATCCTGCAGTTAAACCCGGCAGGGGAGAGGCAGGAGTAGGTATAGACTTTGGCTTTGCAGTTCTGGACCATCACCATTCCGTTCTTGTCGTCCAGATTGGTTAGGGCAAACGCCTCCGAATTGAGGTTGTCAAAGAGACTCTTCTTAACTCTTATATATTCTATGAAAGTTTTATGATAATCCAGATGGTCGTGGGTGATATTTGAGAAGATTGCTCCACAGAATCTAAGTCCTGAAACCCTGTGTTGATCGAGTGAATGAGAGCTCACCTCCATAAAGCAAAACTCACAACCCTCATCTGCCATTTCGGCCATAAGAGAGTTCAGTTTTAGCGGGTCCGGGGTTGTGTGAGTAGCCTCATATCTTCTCTCTCCGATATAATTGGCTATTGTTGAAATAAGTCCACACTTATAACCCATTGATGTAAAAACTCTGTGCAGCAGAGTTACAGTTGTGGTTTTACCGTTTGTCCCGGTTATTCCTACCAGTTTAAGTTTTTGAGAAGGATGATCAAAAAGTGCAGAAGCTATATGCCCCATAGCAATATGGCTGTTCTCCACAACAATAGTTGTTACATCGGACGATAACTCTGATATCTCTTCGCAAACAATTGCAGATGCACCCGAGAGTATGGCACTCTTGATGAATTTATGGCCATCGGAGCTTGTCCCTTTAAGTGCAACAAAGAGGGACCCGGATGTAACCTCTCTCGAGTCAAAGGTTACGCCTGTGATCTCCCGACTTATGTCACCATAAATTGCAGATAGTTTTAAATCTGCTAATAATCTATTTAATAATATCTTCATCAGAAAGAGTAAGTTCAATTAATCCGTTTTTTGACAGCGAACTTCCCGCTGCAGGGGATTGGGCTACTATTCTGCCTTTTCCGCTGAATTTTACCCTGTATCCTAAGTTTTCAAGTAAGTAGAGAGCATCTTTGAGACCCATATGTGAAACATCGGGGATAGAGTCAGTTATTATCTCGTACGGTTTTAAATTGTATCCGATACTATCCTTTGCAAGCCACTCACCGGATGCAACCTTTACCCCTTTGGGGAGAGTAAGCCGGGAGAGAGCATTATTGGTTGCTTTTCCGCTCCCTGCAAGTATGAATACACTATCTTTTTCAATCTCCGGGTTTGGACTGAGAGGGTCATTCCACTGAGGGCTGGTAGAGTAGATTTTATCTGCAATCAGTTTGAAAATTGGTGCAGCCCACGAACCACCGTAAAAATTCTCTCTGGTCTTATTGGTGTACAACACCACTATTGCAGAGTATTTTGGATTTTGAGACGGGAAGAAGCCGGCAAAAGAGGCCTGATGCTTTCTGTATCCCTGTGAATCAATGTATTTTCCGTCAAATGCAATGCGTGCAGTTCCTGTTTTTCCGGATATCGAGTATCTCTCATCGTTTATACTTTTCCCTGTGCCGTGTTCAACTACACCACGAAGTGCAATCTTCACCTGTTCAATGGTTTTTTTGGAGCAGATGGCACCACTGACCTCCTGAGGTCCGAAATTCTGAACTATTTGCCCGGTTTTTTGAAGATTCTCCACAAAATATGGTTTCATCATTTTTCCGTTATTTGCAATTGCATTGTAGAAAGTGAGAGTGTGAAGCGGGGTAATGAGCGATGCATATCCTATTGACATTGAAGGGAGAGTCAGCTTTGACCACATATTGTCCCCGGGTGTATAGATAACTGCCCTCGCTTCACCCATAATATCCAGCCCGAACTTCTCATTGAGCTTCATATTCATTATTCGGTCTACATACTTCTTCTCGTTATTGGAGTAATACTCAACGGCCAGCTTTGCAAATGATACATTTGATGATTTTTCAAATGCCTTCTGAACATTTATCAATCCATATCCAACATTTCCGGCATCGGAGTAGGTGTAGGTGCTATATGTCCAACGACCGTTTCCGGCATCAACAGGAGTCTCCAGGGTGACATATCCATCCTCGATGAGTGCAACCAAGGTGGCCAGTTTAAATGTTGACCCGGGTTCGGTTGCGTGCCCGATTGCATAGTTATAGGACTCGTCAAATTCTCCTCCCTTATCTTTTTTCATATTTGCAACAGCTCTTATGGCTCCGGTTTTAACCTCCATAACAATAGCTGTTGCCCCTTCAAACACATCAGAAAGAGATAGTTGCTCTCTTAGAGCACTCTCGGCCGCCTCCTGGATATCAATATCAATTGTTGTGAGAATATCAAACCCGTCGTTAGGAAGTAATACATCTTCACTAGAAACCGGAACCCACTCTCCACCTAACATTCTCCGCACAGTTTGTCTTCCGGGCTTTCCTTTAAGATAGTAGTCGTAACTGCCCTCTATTCCTACGCCCACTCCCAGACTATTAATAAATCCAATAGTTCTGTATGCCAGCCTTCCGTATGGATTATTTCTTTTATTTCTCTGTTCTGTGATGATGCCTCCTCTGTTTGCTCCAAGGGAAAATATCGGAAACTCCTTTATCTGCAGCATTTCTGTGTAGTCAACCAATCTGTTGCCGATTGTTTTGTACCTCTTTTTCTCTTTTCTCGCTATTACCAGCTCTTTTTTATATTCAGATGAACTCTTGTCTTTAAAGAAGCCGGAAAGTGCAGCTGAGAGAGCATCTATCTCCTTATTGAAAACACTCTCTTCAGGAACAATACAATCCATTCTTATTTGAAAGTAGGGAACAGATGTAGAGAGAGGCCTTCCATCCCTGGCAAGAATACTGCCTCTGTTGGCCTCTATCTCCTCCTGACGGTAAGAGATGTCTGAATCTGTGGTTTTAATATCTGCGAAATACTGAAGAAAGATAATCTTCCAGATTATCATAATCGTGATAATAATCAGGATTACATATACAAAATATACCCTTTTAATGAATCCGTTCATACCCTATTCTCCTATTATTACTCGTTTGGGTGGATTCACCGGTGCTTTAATGGTTGAGCCAAGGTCTAGGAGTCTCTTCTCGACCTCAGCTCTTTTGCTCTGATATTGAAGCCTGGAAGCTTTACTGGTATAGTCACTTTTGAGATGGCGTAACTCTCTTTGGTTTTTTCTCTCAATCAGGAGACTTCTCTCCATTCCGAAGTTGATGCTTATGTATATTATTACAAGAACAAAAATGAAAAGAACATAACGAGCTTGTTGCAGAATCCCGCTGTGAAGCAGAATCTGTCCCCCTAAAATCTCGTTCATCCAGTTCTTCTTTGCCATAGTTTAAGTTTCAGTTTGTTGTTTTTTAGTTTTTTATCGCTATTCTCAGCTTTGCGCTTCTGGCCCGTGTATTTGAGGCAATCTCCTCCTCTTCGGGGATTATCGGCTTCCTTGTAATTATTGTAAATGGCGTCTCAAAGTGGCCGTAAAGATCTTTTTCAATGATTCCAGCGGTATTGCCGGAGCGTAAAAAATTCTTCACCATTCTGTCTTCCAGAGAGTGATATGTAATCACTACCAAACGACCGCCCGGTTTAAGAGCCTCTTTTGTCCCCTCCAGAAAGAGCTCCAGTGCTCTCATCTCGGAGTTAACCTCAATACGAAGTGCCTGATATATCTTGGCCAAATACTTGTGTTCAGAAAACTTTGGCAGAACCGGAGCTAATAATTTGTTAAGATCTGTTGTGGTTTTTATCTCAACTCTCTCTCTCTGGGAACAAATAAGTTGTGCTATTTTCCGACTCTTATCTACCTCTCCGTATTTGTAAAGGATTAAGGAGATATCCTCCTGACTATAGTTGTTCAATATGTGTGCTGCAGTATGTTTTGCCAGGGTATTCATCCTCATATCCAAAGGAGAGTCAAATCTGAAGGAGAAGCCTCTGCTCTCTGTGTCAAACTGATGAGAGGATACTCCCAGATCTGCCAATATGCCGTCCAATTTTTGGACTCCGAGAAATTTTATGTAGTTGTTGAGAAATCTAAAATTGTTGTGAATGAGAGTAAGTCTCTTATCCTGCGGGGCATTAGCCAGAGAGTCGGAGTCTTTGTCCATCGCAAAGAGCCTCGAGTTGCTATCCAGGCGGCTTAGAATCTCCCGGGTGTGTCCGCCTCCTCCAAAGGTGACATCGGCATAGACCCCTCCCGGTGACAACGCCAAGGCTGATACACTCTCTTCAAGTAGTACTGGTGTGTGATAACTTTCCATAACCGACTCCTTATCCTAATATTTTCTCTGCCAGGTCTGAATAATCGCTGCCGGGGAGTTTATCCTCACCGTAGTGCTCTTTTGCCCAGATCTCGATTTTATGATCGTTTCCGGCAAAAAGAATCTCTTTTGTAACTCCTATCTCATCGAGGAGCCTTTTTGGAATGGATATTCGGCCGAGTTTTTCGTCCGGTTCTACCAGTGCGCGATCTCTCATATACTCTCTCCAGAAGAGAGCGTGCTCTTTTTTGAAAAAATTGAGACGAGACTTTACCTCTTCGGATTGCCTTATCCATTCGGTATAGGAATACATCTCAAGACAGTTGAAATAGAGATCTTTTTTTATGACAAACTTCTGGTCGCTATCGGAGTCCAGCATAGATTTGAGTGACGAAGGGAATACTACTCTCCCTTTGTCATCAATTTTTGCGGTGTATTCTCCTATAAACTTTACCATAAAGCCTTTTTTCTTCTCTTTTTAACCTATGCAAATTTAAAGAAAGTTTTCCACTTTTTTACATTTTATTACAATTTTTTCCACAATCTTATCAACAAATATGGAATAATGCATATCTTCGGGGGAGAAAAATCTTTGAATATGCTTAGACCTATTACAATTCTTGTAATTTTTACAATTCTCTCCTGCTCCCCGAACAGAGAGACAAATGATAATATTTTACAACAATCATCTGCACAAGAGCGCATCTATGAGTTTGGATTTCCGATGGATGAATTTGAGTCTAAAGAGGGGCAGATAAAACGGGGGGAGTTCTTTACAACACTTATGACAAAACTGGGGGCATCCAATTCGGATACCTACTCGCTGACTCAGGCATCCAGAGGTGTTTTTGATCTTAAGAAAATTAAAGTTGGTAATAGCTACAAGGCCTTTTATACCAAAGAGGAGTCGCCAAAACTTGCCTATCTTGTATATGAGGATACAAAAACATCGTTTGTCACATTTGGTGTTCACGACTCTCTCTTTGTGAAGATATCTGAGAGAGAGATTACAAGAAAGCTTAAAATAGCGCAGGCAACCATCAATACATCCCTTTGGCAGGATCTTCAAAACGCAGGCTTAAACCCTGTTCTTGCCCTGAGGCTTTCCGACATATACGCCTGGTCTATAGACTTTTTTGGACTTCAAAAAGGTGACTCTTTTACTGCAATCTATGAGGAACTTTATGCAGGGGAGAACTACTACGATATAGGTATTGTACACGCAGCATTTTTCTCCCACGCCTCAAAGATGTATGATGCCTACAGGTTTGTACAGGATGAGTCTCCTCAGTATTGGAACATCAAGGGCGAAAACCTCAGAAAAGCTTTTTTAAAGGCGCCGCTAAGTTTTACCCGGGTATCTTCCGGATTCTCTTATGCCAGAAGGCACCCTGTAACCAGAGTGGTAAGACCTCATACCGGAGTAGATTATGCTGCACCCAGGGGGACTCCGGTTATGAGCATTGGAGATGGTGTGGTAATACAGAAGGGTTATCTGGGAGGTGGCGGCAATACCGTCAAGATACGACATAACTCAACCTATACGACTGCATATCTGCATCTGCAGAGCTATGCAAAGGGGCTCTCGGTCGGGAAAAGAGTGAGCCAGGGAGAGGTAATAGGATATGTGGGGAGTACAGGACTCTCAACAGGTCCTCATTTGGATTTTCGGGTCTGGAAAAACGGGGCTGCAATAAATCCGTTGAAGATGGAGGCACCTCCTGCAGATCCTATAAAAAAATCTAACAGAGAGTTCTTTACGGCCCAGGTTGAGCAGATAAAATTCAAAAGAGACTCCCTAATCTCACTAAGATATGTAGACACACTTCTGCTTAAGTTGGGAAAGAGATAATATGATATTATCTTTGCCGCAAACTAAATATTAAGATGGCGGACGAAAAGATAATTTTTTCAATGAACGGCGTAGGTAAGATACTGCCGAACAACAATAAAGCAATTCTAAAAGATATTTACCTATCTTTCTTTTATGGCGCCAAGATTGGGATTATCGGGCTAAACGGCTCCGGTAAAAGTACACTCCTGAAAATCATTGCAGGGGTCGAAAAATCTTTCCAGGGAGATGTTGTGTGGGCACCCGGTTACTCCGTTGGATTTCTGGAGCAGGAGCCCGTACTGGATGAGACCAAAACAGTGATTGAGATTGTGAAAGAGGGAGCTTTTGAGATTGTTGATCTTCTAAAACAGTACGAAGAGGTTAATGCAAAGTTTGCAGAGCCTATGGAAGACGACGAGATGAACCGACTTATAGAGCTTCAGGGTGAACTTACAGATAAGATTGAACACCTAAACGGATGGGATATAGACTCAAAACTTGAGAAGGCGATGGATGCCCTACAGTGTCCGGATCCCGACGCCCTGGTTAAACACCTCAGCGGAGGAGAGAGGCGCAGGATAGCACTTTGCAGACTACTTCTAAAGGAGCCCGATGTTCTGCTTTTAGATGAGCCTACCAACCACCTGGATACAGAGAGTATTCAATGGCTGGAAGCTCACCTTCAGCAATATAAGGGTACTGTCATAGCCGTAACTCACGACCGTTATTTTCTGGATAATGTTGCGGGATGGATTCTTGAGTTGGATAGGGGAGAGGGTATCCCCTGGAAGGGTAACTACTCATCCTGGCTGGATCAGAAATCTACCCGCCTTGCTCAAGAGGAGAAGCAGGAGAGCAAAAGGCGCAAGACTCTTGAGAGAGAGCTGGAGTGGGTGAGGATGTCACCTAAGGCCCGCCACGCTAAATCCAAAGCCCGCCTTGGAGCATACGAAAAAATGCTTAACGAAGATGGACGAGCTAAGGAGGAGAAGCTGGAGATGTTTATTCCAAACGGACCAAGGCTGGGAGATAAGGTTATAGAGGCAGTGGGAGTAACAAAAGCCTATGGAGAGAGAGTGCTTTTTGAAGATCTCAATTTCAAACTTCCTCCGGCAGGTATTGTAGGAGTAATTGGCCCGAACGGTGCAGGAAAGACAACACTCTTCAGGCTGATAATGGGTATTGAGAAGTGTGATGATGGTCTCTTTACTGTTGGGGAGAGCGTTAAGACAGCCTATGTAGACCAGCAGCATAAGCATATTGATCCGGACATAACTGTCTATGAATCTATTTCTCAAAATTCTGAGTATGTAAAACTTGGGAACAAAGAGATGAACGCAAGAGCATATGTCTCAAGATTCAACTTTTCCGGAGCAGACCAGGAGAAGCTTTGCGGAATTCTATCGGGAGGAGAGCGAAACAGACTTCACCTTGCACTCACCCTAAAGGAGGAGGCAAATGTATTGCTGTTGGATGAGCCGACCAATGATGTTGATGTTAATACAATCAGAGCTCTCGAGGAGGGACTGGAAAATTTTGCAGGGTGTGCGGTTATCATATCTCACGACAGATGGTTTCTGGACAGGATTGCCACACATATTCTTGCATTTGAAGGAGACTCTAAGGTCTACTTCTTTGAAGGAAGCTACTCGGAGTATGAGGAGAATAAGAAGAGAAGGCTTGGAGATATCACTCCAAAGAGATTTAAATATAAAAAATTGACCCGTTAGAGGAATCTTGACTAAGGGTTTATATATCTGAGAGCTCTAGCCATCTCTCACTTTTAGAGTCAATCAGCGAGAGTAGTGCGGAGAATCTTACAGAAGCCTGTGTGAGCTCATCAGAAGATAGTGTACCGGAGTTAAGGGCAGCCTCAAGGCTGCTCTTCTCTTTTTCCAGCTCTCCAATCTCTCTCTCCAGAGTATTGAACTCCTGCTGCTCTTTAAAGGAGAGTTTTCTCTTTTGATTTGACCCGCTCTTTTGATTTGATCCGCTCTTAATATCTGATGGCTCTCTGTTTTCTACACTCTGCCCGGCTTTTAACTCTTTGGTTGCAATTCGCTCTTTATCTTTCATATACTCCCGGTACTCGCTGTACTTGCCCACAAAGTCTTTAATTACTCCGTTCCCTTCAAAAACAAAAAGATGACCTGCAATCTTATCTAGAAAATATCTGTCGTGGGATACAATTATTACACATCCATTAAAAGTTTCAAGATACTCCTCAAGAACATTTATACTCATTAAATCCAGATCGTTTGTGGGCTCATCCAGAATGAGAAAATTGGGATTTTTCATAAGGACGGTAACTAAATAGAGCCGTCTTCTCTCCCCTCCGCTCAACTTCTCTACCTTCATATTGTGCATTGAATGGGGGAATAAAAATCTTGTAAGAAATTGACTTACAGAGATAGTGCTGCCATCACTCATTGTAACTGTCTCGGCAATCTCTCTCACTATATCAATAACCTTATCTTCTGCCTTAAACTCAAGGCCTGTTTGTCTGTAATAGCCGAATACTACTGTCTCTCCCCACTCTGTTTCACCTTTTGTTGCAGGAATAGCTCCTGTTATAACATCCAGAAATGTAGATTTACCCACCCCGTTTACCCCCACTATACCAATCTTTTCGCCCCGCGTAAAGTTGTAGGTGAACTCATCTATTGTAACTACCGGGCCAAAGCTGTGGGAGATATTTTTACAGTTAATAATCTTGGTACCCAGCCTGGAAGAGGCTGTGTTGATTCTAATATTATCGTTGTTTACCCGCTGCCCGGCTCTCTCTTTGAGGTCATAAAAGGCATTAATTCTGTATTTTGCCTTAGTAGTTCTTGCCTGAGGCATTCTTCTCATCCATTCGAGTTCGGTATGAAAAAGATTTCTGGCCCTCTCTGTTTCGGTATTGAAATTCTCTATTCTCTCTTCCCTCTTCTTTAAAAAATAGGTGTAGTTACCTTCGTATGTATAGAGTTTACCACTTTCAAGTTCGATGATTTTATTACAAACCCTGTCCAGGAAGTATCTGTCGTGAGTAACCATAAGCAGAGTCACTCTGCTTCTTTTAAGGTAATCTTCCAGAAACTCGATAATCTCAAGATCGAGATGGTTGGTTGGTTCGTCCATAATTATTAACCCTGCGTCCTGGATCATCATCTTTGCAAGGGCTACCCTTTTCTTTTGACCTCCGGATAGTTGCCCCATCTTTAATTCGAGACTTTCAATTTTAAGAGATGTAAGAATCTGCTTGATTTTCAACTCAAACTGCCATCCCTTAACACGATCCATCTCATTTATTGCCCTCTCCAGAGCTGAGTGGTCGGATCCTTTTAGTGCCTTCTCATATTGAGCCGTTATATGTGTTATCTCACCGCCGCCGGAAAAAACCTCTTCAAAGAGTGTTTTTTCGTTATCAAAAACCGGTTCCTGATCAAGAAAAGCTACTCCACCCGAGCTGAAAATTTGAATTGTACCGCTCTCTCCGTTATCATTTAAATCCGGAGTATCTGCACCTGCTATTATCTTAAGAAGGGAGCTCTTACCCGTTCCGTTGGGAGCAATAAGAGCGACCTTTTCGCCTTCGTTGATATTAAGATCTAGATTCTCAAACAGGACCTTTGTGCCGTATGTTTTTGTGAGTTTTTGTGCTTGTAATACCGTTGCCATACTGCAAAGTTAATTGAAAGAGAGATAATCTTGTCAGGTATAGCATAATCAAACGAATAAATTTTTGTATATTTGTGAGTGATAGATGCTTAATATCCTTTTAAAAAATTATTATATGAAGAGATTATCACTGTTGGCAATTCTGGTTTTAATTTCCAGCTCTCTCTATGCTCAGGAGTACTTTGATAAGTATTGGACAAAATGTTCTTCTGATACAGCATTTTACTTTGTGACTCTGGATAAAACCGGGGGGAATAGTCATCATATAAAGATGAAATACAATAGAAAATTTTCCAAGGAGTATCTAATTTACAAAACAGACGATTTTCGCAATGGAGAGTGTACTCGTTTCAGGAAAAACGGGGATACAGTAATGCATATTTTCTATAAGGATGCTAAACGTAACGGACTCTTTCGCATCTGGAAAGAGAGAGGTCATCTATACAAAAAAGCATTTATGAAAGATGATTTTGAAGATGGGATAACTGAGTATTACTTCCCAAACTCAAAAATTTCTGCGAGATATGTAATGGAAAAAGGGAAGGTGATAGAGAGTAATTTTTGGAATGAAGATGGATCTGAACTAGATGATGTTAGATTAGCAAATATAAGACCAAAATTTCAGGGCAAAGATGAAAATGCCTTTATAAGATGGGTTGCAACAAGGTTGATTTACCCACCGGATTGTGCAAGACTAAACATTGAAGGTACGGTTTTACTCAGTTTCAAAATAACAGCCAAAGGATATTTAAGAGATGTTACTGCTATAAAAAGCCCCCATTTCCAACTCGAAGCAGAGGCAATCCGAGTTGTAGAGAGCTCTCCCGCCTGGACTCCTGCAGTTTTGCACAATCAGGTGAGTGAAATAACAGTTGTTTTTCCGGTAATTTTCAAAAAAAGAGGGATATAACTCTAATCAGAATTATTATATAGTGATTTTAACCGGCTTAACCATATGTTTCGGGTCAAGAATGGTGTCAAGTTGCTCCTTGGTAAGAAGTCCCTTCTCCATTACTAGCTTGTAAACACTTCCGCCGGTTTTTAGTGCCTCCTGTGCAATCTCCGAACTCTTTTCGTAGCCGATGTACTGCTTGAGGGCCGTAACAATTCCGATAGAGTGCTCCACCATATGGCGGCACTGGTCTTCATTAGCAATAATTCCGTCGATACACTGTTCGCGCAGGGCTTTAAGGGCCCTTATGAGCCAGTCGCTGGACTCGATAATGCTGTGGACTATTACCGGCTCCATTACATTGAGCTCCAGTTGGGCTGCTTCAGAGGCCAGGCATACAGCCATCTCGTTTGCAATGATTTTAAAACAAACCTGATTAACCACCTCTGGTATTACAGGGTTTACCTTTCCTGGCATAATTGATGATCCCGGTTGTTTAGGAGGAAGGCTGATCTCTGCCAACCCTGTTCTAGGTCCGGAGGAGAGTAGACGAAGGTCGTTGCAGATCTTTGATAACCGTATGGCTATCATCTTAAGTGCAGATGCATAGAAGACCATACTTGATGTGTCGTTTGTGGCCTCAATAAGATCCTCGGCAAGACGAATATCCCATCCGGTGATATCCCGGATGTGTTTGATGCAGGCCTCTGCATAGCCCGGTTCGGAGGTTATTCCTGTTCCGATTGCAGTTGCTCCCATATTTATGAAGAGGAGCTCTTTAGCTGCCTTCTCCAGGCGGCTGAGTTCGTGTTTCATCGCAAATTTATAGGCTCCGAAACTCTGCCCAAGGGTCATAGGAACTGCATCCTGAAGCTGGGTACGCCCCATTTTGATGATGTGCGCAAACTCCCTCTCCTTTTTTTCAAAAGAGTCAATAAGTTTTTGTAATGCCTCCCTTACGTGAAAGTGGGTGAGATAGAGGCCTATATGCATTGCAGTAGGGTAGGCGTCATTTGTGGACTGAGCCATATTTACGTGGTCATTGGGGCTGCAGTATTTGTACTGTCCCCTTTTTTTACCCATAATCTCAAGAGCCCTGTTTGCAATCACCTCGTTTGCATTCATATTTATACTTGTACCCGCTCCCCCCTGTACCATATCTACCGGGAAGTGTTCCAGGTGCTGCCCATCCATAAGCTCTTTACAAGCAGCAACAATTGCATCCTTAATTTTATCATCGATGAGCCCAAGTTCGTGATTCGCCAAAACTGCCCCCATCTTAACTATACCCAGAGCTTTTGTGAACTCGGGATACTCACAAAGATAGTCTCTGCTGATATCAAAATTTTCAACACATCTGAGGGTTTGTACTCCGAAAAGTGCCTCTACCGGCACCTCTTTACTCCCAAGCAAATCGTGCTCGGTACGTGTCTTTCCACTGGTTTTTAAAGGAATTCGCTCCATAACAATCTTTATTAAAAGGAGCTACAAAGGTAATGATATGTTATGTTAAAAGCTAATTATTCTTAGAGATTATAAGAGTAATTCCTATCAAGCAAAGAATTTATTGACCTTTTTCAATGCAGATGGCAGAGCAAATACTACAACCCGGTCATAAGGTTTGATCTCTGTATCTCCAAGAGCAATGAAGCTGTTGTTCCCTCTTATTACACCACCTATAATGGCATCTTTGGGAAATCCTAAATTGCGGACTTTATCTTTTGTTATGGAGCTGTTTGGGTTTACTATGAACTCCAGAATCTCTGCATCCGAGCCGTTAAGGCATTTAATAGACTGCACTTTGTTGGAGAGGGTGAATCTAAAGATACGACTTGCGGTGATGAGTTTTTTATTGATAACAGCATCTACACCCATACCCTCTGCCAGTTTAATATAATCTATGTTCTCTACCTCTGCGATAGTCTTGGCAACGCCCATCTTCTTTGCCATTACGCAGGAGAGAATGTTTGTCTCTGAGCTGCTGGTAACAGCCACAAAGGCGTCAAAATCATTAACATCCTCTTCAATAAGAAGGTCTGTATTCCTAGCATCACCGTTGATTACCAGCGTTTTACTAAGCCTTTCATTTAGCACATCGCAACGCTCTCTTTTTAGCTCAATCAGCTTGATATAGTCAACAGTACTTTCAAGTTTCTTTGCAACCATCTCACCAATTCTGCCGCCCCCTACAATCATAAGCCGTTTTACATCGATGTTGTTTTTCCCGGAGTAACTCATAACCTCCTGAACTCCGGTTCTTTTGGATATTACAAATACAAGATCGTGCATCTGAAATCGGGTAGAGCTCCTTGGAATGATGGTCTCACCTTCTCGTGAAATGGCAACAGCTCTGTACTGAGGCTCTCCCACTGCAGTGTAATCTGCCAGAGTTTTGTCAATAAGAGGCGCTCCGTCATCCAGACGGAAGACAATCAGCTGCAGTTTACCACCGGAGAAGTCCATAAACTCCGAAGTTCCGGTCTGTTTAAGAAGGTCAATAATTTCGTGAGAGGCAATCTTTTCCGGATAGAAAAGAAGATCTATACCCATCTCTGTAAATAGGAGTTTGTTTTCGTTTTGCAGATACTCATCGTTGTTAATACGGGCTGTAACTTTACTGCTCCCCATCTTTTTTGCAAGAAGCGCACTTATAAGATTTACATCCTGCTCCTGAGAGGGACTTACTGCAATAAAAAGGTCTGCCTTAGCAGCACCGGCATATGCAAGTGTTTTTATGGAAGTAGGTGACCCGAATACAGTAAGAACATCTGAATTCTCAGCAACTCTGTTTAATCTGGACTCGTCGTTGTCTATCAGCGTCAAGTCGTGATACTCATTGCTAAGCATTTTGGCAAGGTGGCTACCCACATCGCCGGCACCTGCAATAATTATTTTCATTTTAAACTATTTTAATACTCCTCCTCATTGAAGAAGAAGTCCTCTTTGCTGGGATAATCGGGCCATATATCCTCTATGCTGTCATAAACCTCCCCATCCTCCTCTAAATCTTCCAGATTCTCGATCACCTCAAGAGGTGCTCCTGAGCGGGTTGCATAATCAATAAGCTCTTCTTTAGTTGCAGGCCATGGAGCATCCTCCAGTTTCGACGCCAGTTCAAGTGTCCAATACATAGCACAAATAGTTAATAATTAAGCATTTACAATAAGTTGCCAAAATAGTTTGCGAAGATAGTGATTTTTTTTTGATTTACAAGATTACTGATACCAGAAATCGTCCCCGATTCCGTTAACCATTGATAAGTATCTGGCATAGACATAGAGGTAGTCCGAAAGCCGGTTCAGGTATTTGACAGCAATCTCAAGTCGCGGTTCTGTCATAATTGATATTGATGCTCTCTCAGCTCTGCGGCAAACAGTCCTTGCGATGTGGCACTCCGCTGCAACACGGGGTCTTTCGGGCAAGATGAAGGCGTTCTGCTCCGGCAGTTTAGCTGTCATCTCATCTATCTGGTGCTCGAGAAATTCTATTTCAAGATGGTCAAATGATTTTAGTTTTTTAGATGTTATTTCGTCAGATGCAAGGTGGGCAGCCACCAGCATCAAGTTTGCCTGAATCCTTCTGAGATTATCGTGGTAAGGTTCTCCAAAAGCGTCTGCCCTTAAGAGTGCAATATGTGAAATAAGCTCATCTACACTTCCGTATGCATTTACTCTTGGGTCATCTTTACTCACTCTCTCTCCTCCGACAAGAGATGTTCTCCCTTTATCTCCGGTTTTGGTATATACCTTCATTCTAATCTTAAATTAAAGTAAAGCTTTTAATTATAGTCCAGACAGTTTGGATTAACCTCATCTGACTCTATAATTCCGTCTCTGAGCCGGATTATTCTTTTTGCGTGTTTGGCAATATCCTCTTCGTGAGTTACCACTATGATTGTGTTCCCTTTTTTGTGAATATCTGCAAAGAGTTTCATAATATCTGCAGATGTCTTGGAGTCCAGATTCCCGGTCGGCTCATCTGCAAGTATGATAGATGGTTTATTAACAAGAGCTCTTGCCACTGCCACCCTCTGACGCTGACCTCCGGATAGTTCGTTTGGTTTGTGATGGAGGCGGTCAGTTAGGTCTACGCTCTCAATAGCCTCTCTTGCCATTAAGTCCCTCTCTGCCTTTCCAATACCGGAGTAGATTAAAGGAAGGGAGACATTATCCAGAGCGTTGTACCTCGGAAGAAGGTTAAATGATTGAAAAATAAAGCCAATCTCCTTATTCCTCACCTCTGCAAGATCGTTATCATCCATCTTTGAAACATCGGTGCCATTGAGGATATACGTGCCTGCTGTAGGGCTGTCAAGACAACCCAGAATATTCATCATTGTAGATTTTCCGGAGCCGGATGGTCCCATTATGGCAACATACTCATTTTTGTGAATTATGATATCTACTCCATTAAGGGCTTTCACCTCTTGATTGCCAACTTTGTAGAATTTTTTAATTCCTTTGATAATGATGATTTCCTTGTTCATCTTGTTTTAGTTTAAAGTGCAAATCTATAAAATAAAGAGACTCTCTTTGTTATGTGATAGTGGAAAAATTTCTGAGGTACTTCTGTAAAGAGCCTCGACAGCCTCTTTACCCTCATCTGATATATCTATAGAGTATTGATTTACAAATAATTTAATATGTTTTTGCAAAACTTTCGTCTCCATCTCTCTGGCGTGATACTTGGAATATTCTACAGAAAAATGAGGGTTTTGGAATGCAAACTCAATACTTCTTTTGATAATTCGGTTCACTCTCTGTTGGGTCTGCGAATCAATTGATCTACGTATTGCAATCCCGCCGAGGGGAATAGGGAGTGAGAATTTTTTCTGCCACAAATCTCCTAAGTCTGCAATCTTGCACAGACCCTTTTCCTGATATGTGAAACGGCTTTCGTGAATGAGAACGCCGTTTGAGTATCTCCTTGTTAAAATGGCATCTTCAATCTCAGAGAAAACTAATGGTTCTGTCTTTTTTATCTCCGGGAAGAAGATTTTAAGCAGCAGAGCTGCAGTTGTTTTCTCTCCCGGAATTGCGGTAACGGATCTGCTCAGCTGCTCCAGATCAATACCTCCGTTTTCTAAAAACAGGGGGGATCCTTTTTTTGCAACCAACAGTGGCCCATTATTATAGCCCAATGCGCTTCCTGAGCGTAACATTATATATTTATCCAGCAGGTGATAATATGCGTGGTAGCTTAGTTTGCAGATATCATAGATGCCTTCTGCAGAACTCATATTGAGGGTATCAATATCCATAAGATTGACATCAAATGTGAGACCCTCACAATCTACAAGGGAGTGAACCATTGCGTGAAAAGCAAAAGTATCGTTGGGACAGGGAGAATATGCAAGAGTAAGTTTCATTTAACCAGAGCCTTGAGCAATGTTTTTGAGGCATCCCTGAGTGAATCCAGGGCAAGAGGTATATTCCATTTGGCCCTCTCCCGCTCTCCAACCTCATTGGACACGGAGCGAAGCTCAATAAATGGAACTCTCTCCAGAATACAAACATAGAAAAATGCAGCACCCTCCATACTCTCTATAGAGGGTAAGAAGTCTCTCTCGAGCTGATCTCTCTTGCCGGGCAGACCGCTGACCGTTTGAACGGTAACAGCTGTAGCTCTCTTGTAAGACGATAAGGCTGCCTCTACCGTCTCAGACAAATCGGGTGCAAGAAGTGCACCGCTGTGAAACGGGTGAGTATCTGCATCCAATATCTTATAGTCAAACAGGGTCTGGAAACCGGTACAAGTTTCAAAACCGAGGTCTCCGAAATACTCTCTATCTACTCTTGCAACAGATCCAATCGGGAACTTTGATGAAAAGCTTCCGGCTATTCCTATGTTAACAGCCAAATCAAATTTGGCAGAAGATGTATTCAATATCTTTGTAAGCCTGTAGCTTGTAGATGTAGTTCCGATTCCGGTTAACATCCACTCAATTTCTAAACCGTATTGTTCACTTTTAGTGAGTGAATTGTAAGCCTGTCTTGCCGTTATGAGCTCCTCCTGTTCGGCTGCTGTTATCAGTAATCTCATACTATGTCCCTTTTTTTTGTATAATTGCACCATATTTGAACAATTCACGAAATTAGATATTTATTATGGCATATACAAAGATTGAGCAATATGACGAAGAGACAACTCAGTCTATTGCGAAACACTACAAAGAGATAATCAGACTTTTAGGTGAAGATACTTCAAGAGAGGGTCTTATGCTCACTCCGGTAAGAATTGCCCGTTCTGTTCAGTTTTTGACCCAAGGATACGATATGGATGGTCCATCTATACTGAATTCGGCCAAATTCAAGGAGGAGTACCAACAGATGGTTTTAGTAAAAGATATTGAGCTCTACTCTTTGTGTGAACACCATATGCTACCTTTTTACGGCAAGGCACATATTGCATATATTCCAAACGGGTACATAACCGGCCTTAGTAAAATAGCGAGGGTTGTTGATGCCTACGCGAGAAGACTTCAGGTTCAGGAGAGGCTCACCGTTCAGATTAGGGATTGTATTCAGGATACTCTTAACCCGCTTGGGGTTGCAGTAGTTATAGAGGCTTCACATATGTGTATGCAGATAAGGGGAGTGCAAAAACAGAACTCCGTAACCACAACCAGTGCATTTACAGGAGCTTTTCTAAAAGATATAAGAACCAGAGAGGAGTTTATGCACCTGATAGGTGTCACTCTGCACTAAAGCTTCAATGCCAGAGTAAAATCAAATTGAAGCCCGGTATTTACTCTGTTACATACAACAATTTTTCCCTTATGAAGATGAACTGCATTTCTCACAATTGAGAGACCAAGTCCGCTTCCGCCGCTTTTTCGGCTTCGTCCCTTCTCTACTCTGTAAAAACGTTCAAAAATTCTGTGGATATGCTCCTCCGGGACACCTTTACCAGTATCGTAGTATGAGAAGAAGGCTTCACGCTCCGAGACTCCGGTAACCTTTACATAGATGTCCAGATCCTCTCCTGCGTGCTCAATGGAGTTGTCAATAAGATTCTTAAACAGCGAATAGATTAAAAGATAGTTACCTTCAATCTCCAGATCTTGGCTTACATCTGTATTGAATCGAATCTTTTTCTCCTCCAGCTTAAATGAGAGGTCCCCCTCTATCTCTTTAAGACAGTGGTAGATATTTATACTCTCGTACTCGAACTTATCTGCGGCCTCCTCTATTTTGTTGAGGATTGATATATCATTCACAATTGCAGAGAGGCGAAGAGATTGAGCATAGGCTCTCTCAATGAAGAAGCGACTCTGCTCTTCATTCAGATTCTCCTGTTGAAGCAGAGTTTCAAGGTAACCCCTTATTCCCGTAACGGGAGTTTTGAGTTCGTGCGAGACATTATGGGTAAGCTCCTGTTTATATCTTTTTGTGTTCTCCAGCTGGCGGAAAGCGTTCATAATTTTCTCTCCGACTCCTCCCATCTCATCCTTTGGAAAACGAATTTCATCGTAATCTTCCTCCCCCTGCTCAACCCTTGCGATAAACTCTTTGAGTGCGCTGTAGGGCTTGCTTATCTGCCGTGTCAGGTAAACAAGAACTGCAGATGCAAGCAGAAAAACGATTATTATGTATAGTTGCCAGGTTTTATCACTCTTAATTACCGGCAAAATCAAAGAGTTGTAGTCAAGAGCAACCCGGACATATTTATCGGGATATTTTTTTGCAAAATAGAGATACTCACTTTTTAATGTTTTGGAGTATCTTAATGCAGAGCCGGTGCCGGTTGTTGCTGCTTCAATAAGCTCCGGTCTGTTGGTATGATTGTCCAGAATTGAGTCTCTGTTTGAGAAGTTGTCAAAAATCACCCAGGCGTCACTATCCATAACAGTTATTCTCATCTCGTCGGGGAAAAAGCCGCCTGCAGAATCCAATGCCTTTTCAATCTCATCTACTCCATAGCAATCTTCAATAAAGGCATAAATTATATCCGGATAGGGGTTTATTCTGTAGGAGAGTTGCTCCAGCTTAAACTGACTCTCCCGCCGGATAAGTATCAACGAAAATAGCAGGCTGGTTGCCACCAGCACTAACAAGAAATATGTGAGAATTTTATATCTGTAGCTTATTTTCATCTTTAACCCTCCTCACCCGGATCAAAGCAATAACCATACCCAGATCTGTTGACGATTGAAGAGCTGTATGGCTCTATCTTTTTTCTAAGCCTTGCTATGTGAACATCTATTGTCCTGTCTAAAACGTAGGACTCATTTTGCCATACACTATCCAGAATTTGTGCCCGCGAGAAGATTTTTAGAGGTTGACCGGCAAGCATATATAATATTTCAAACTCTTTTTTTGTGAGTTTGATCTCTCTGCCCTCTATTGTGACAATTTTATTAACTAAGTTGATTGACATGCTCCTGAATTCAATTCCTGAGTCAGATATTTTCTTTGAAACTTTAGAGTTACTCTCCTCTGCAGTTGTTCTGGATAGAACCGCTTTTACTCTTGCAATTACCTCTTTAATTGAGAAAGGTTTAGAGATATAGTCATCTGCACCTATGTTAAATCCTTTTAACTTATCACTCTCCTGGTCTTTGGCAGTTATAAATATAATGGGGATATTTTTCGGATACTCCTCCCGGATAAGTTCGGCAAGTTTGAAGCCGGAGATTGCCCCCATCATAACATCCAACAGAAGCAGGTCGTAGTTATTTTTCATTTTTGAGTAGGCCTCCTCTGCAGAGTAGGCAACATCTGTTTCAAATCCTGCACTCCTGAGATTAAAGCTGAGAATTTCGCACAAATCCTCTTCGTCGTCAACAACCAGTATTTTCTTCTTTTTCATAGTACAAAATTAAGATATGATAACAAATCAATGCAAAAATAGGGAAGAACTTAAGAATTTCTTAATTTTTTTGTATCACTTCCTTAACATACCCGAGATACTTTTGCATCATAATTATTAAGACAAAAGTAGTGAGAAATTTATTGATTATTAAAGCAATTTGGGTATTGATTTTAGTTACTCCAAATAGAGCAGATGCACAAGCTTCAACTTGTGTTCTGGAAGGTAAAGTTATTGATAAATCTACAGGAGAGCCAATTATCGGGGCGACAATCTTCTTCCCCGATATCAGAAAGGGTTCAATGACAGACCCTAACGGCTTATATACAATAACACACCTACCTGTGGGCGTTCTTAAGGCGGAGATATCCTGTATCAGTTATAAGAAAATATCAGTCAACGACCTTGAGATTAAAGAGGGAGTTAACAGTTTTGATATTGTGTTGGAGGAGTCTGCCAACCTTCTTGATGAGGTGGTGGTAACCTCTGTAAAGAGGATGAATTCAGAGATTGCAATGGTCTCGGCTACCCGAAGTGCCGGGGTTGTTATGAGTGGTATGTCCGGGAGGCAGATTACCAAATCTCAGGATAGAAATGCAGCTGAGGTAGTCAGAAGAATACCCGGAGTATCTATAATGAATGACAGATATATAATTGTTAGAGGATTACCCAGCAGATACAACAACGTATGGGTAAACAACTCATCGGTTCCAAGTACGGAGGCAGATTCCCGCTCTTTCTCCTTTGATATACTACCATCTTCGCAACTGGAGAGTATTATGATTGTAAAATCACAATCAGCAGAGATCCCTTCAGATTTTTCGGGAGGATTTGTGAAGATTACAACCGGGAGTATGCCGGAGATATCTGAATCTACCATCTCTTACGGTATGGGGTTGAACAGCGTGGCCCATTTTAACGATCAATACAGAAGCAGAGGATATATAACAGATATCATTGGAATAAACGGAGGTCAGAGGGCGTTGAAAGGAGTTGTTCCGCCAAGACTGGATAACAATAATACATCTCTTGTTACCGAGGTAACAAAGAGCGGATTCTCTAACGATTGGGATCTCCTAAAAGGCAAAGCACTTCCGGATCAAAGGCTAACTTTAATGTTTGGAAGAGCTTACGATTTAAAGAGGGGATATAAGATGGGAATTGCAGCTGCAATGAACTATACCAGAAGCTCACAAACATATAAGGATATGACCAATGCAAGGTTTGGGGTTTACAATATTAATACTGATGAGCCGGAGTATATATATAAATACACAGATAACCAATATAGTCTCGATTCAAGAATCGGAGGTATGGTTAACATAACTATTATGTCCGGTAAGAACAAGATTGAATTCAGGAATATGTTAAATATAATGGGTAAAAACCGTTATACATCAAGAGAGGGGTGGCAGAATATCAGTGCAAAATATATTCAACAGAAGCAGGAGTATCTCTATACAAACAGGACAATTTATACAGGACAACTATCCGGGAGTCATCGTTTTTCAAAACGGATTCTTGACTGGAATATCGCATACTCTTTTGCGGGTATGGATCAACCGGACAGAAGGATTATAAACAGAGAGGAGAATAACATATACGGAGACCACGACTTTGGGAAGATGGCTATAGATCAGAATGAGATCACCCGGGATTTCGTTAACCTTAAAGAGCACGTCATAACACCCGCTCTTAACTATATTCTCCCTTTTGAGATTGGTCAAAATCTTGTTATGGAGTTAAAAGCAGGGGTTCTGGGAGAGTATAAAACCCGGAATTACAAAAACAGGCAGTTCTTTTACAGATTTAACAGATATGCCCTTCCCTCTGACTTTGTTTACAGAGATGTTGTAGATGAGATTCTTAAAGACAATAATTATGGTTCAGATAAACTTTATCTGTATGAAGATACCGACAACAGAAATAGCTATAAAGGCGAAGTTCTAAACGGAGCCGGTTATTTTTCGGCTAAGGTTACAACCGGCAGACTAAATTTAATAGCAGGGCTAAGAGCAGAGACTGGCAAGATGCGACTTACCAACTATGATAAAATTTATGAATTCAGTACAGTAAGTAAAGATTACAACTACTTTGACATATACCCGTCTATAAATGCGTCGTATAACATCTCTAAGGATAAACTCATAAGAGTTGCATATGGAAAGTCTGTTAACCGTCAGGAGTTCAGGGAGGTATCTTCGTCAGTTTATTACGATTTTAACCTATTCTCGGATGTTAAAGGAAATCCGGATCTTAAACACGCAACCATAAACAATATCGATCTTCGTTACGAATATTATCCCACAAACAATGAGTACATCACTTTTGCCCTCTTCTATAAACATTTTAAAAACCCAATAGAGTGGACCTATCTGGATGCCGGCGGTTCATATACCTATACTTTTGAAAATGCAAAAGCGGCAAACAATATGGGTGCAGAGGCAGATATCAGAAAGAGTCTGGCATTCCTGGGGCTCAAAAATTTCACTCTGGGGTTGAATGCTGCCTATATATACAGCAAGGTGGAGTTTGACAAGGAGACATCTCTTGAGAGAGACCGTGCTATGCAGGGGCAGTCGCCATATTTAATAAACACATCCCTTTTCTATGATAACGAAAAGTTAGGATTAAGTGCCGGAGTTCTTTATAACAGAATTGGTAAAAGAATAGTAGGTATAGGTAAAGCAGATACCGGGACTGGTGCAAGCGTTAATAATGAGATCCCCGACACATATGAACTTTCAAAAGATGTTATAGATATTACCTTAAGTAAAAAACTGGGTAAGAGAGTTGAACTTAAAGGTGGTGTTAAAGATATTCTTAACCAGAGTATTATTTTTCAGCAATATCCCGAATATATGGATTCAAACGGTATTTTGCAGCAGAGGAACCAGAACTCAAAAAGCTTTAAACCCGGCAGATATTTTACGCTCGCACTACAGATAAAACTTTAATTCCAATAATAGAAACTAACAATTAAATTAATATGAAACAGTTTAAGAATTTAGCAATTTTACTGATCTCCTCAACCTCGTTATTTCTCCCTTTATCTTGTGAAAAAGAGACAGTAACGCCAACACCCGATCCTACCGAGCAGATAATCTTTGAAGGAAATGTTATCGGTAACGGATCTCAGGAATTTGAGATAAAGGAGAGTCACACGATAAAGAAAGGGAAGTACCTATTAAAAGGGTGGATATATATTACAGATGGGGCAACGCTTACAATAGAGCCGGGTACAATTATCAAAGGAGATAAGGATACCAAAGCGGCGCTTATTGTAGAGACCGGAGGTAAGCTTATTGCACAGGGTAGTGAGAACGAACCTATAATCTTCACATCAAATCAACCTGTAGGCTCAAGAAAACCGGGTGACTGGGGCGGATTGGTAATTTGCGGAAAAGCAAAAAATAATAAAGGTGAGATGATAATTGAGGGGGGGCCTCGCTCTAAGCACGGCGGTAATAACGATGAGGATAACTCCGGAGTGATCTCCTATGTTAGAATTGAGTTTGCGGGATACCCTTTTAAGACTGACCAGGAGATAAATGGTCTTACAATGGGCTCTGTAGGAAGTGGGACAAAGATAGATCACGTCCAGGTATCCTACTCCAATGACGATGCCTTTGAGTGGTTCGGAGGGACAGTAAACTCAAAATATCTAGTAGCCCTCAATAACTGGGATGATAGTTTTGATACCGATGCAGGATTCACCGGAAAGATCCAGTTTGGCCTGGTTATTACAAATCCCAAGATTGCAGATATATCAAGAACCAACGGATTTGAGTCGGATAACAACTCTGATGCACCAAATCAGCAGCCAATAACAACCCCTGTTTTCTCAAATATTACCATTATCGGACCGGTTGGTCAAGATCCTGCATATCTTAATACTACAGCATATATTGACGGCGGTGTTTATAACCCTAATAACGGATCTAAGCTGGGCCAACATCAGGCTGCAATTCAGATCCGCAGAGGATCCAATCTTAGCCTCTTTAACTCTGTGGCAACAGGGTTTCCGGTTGGCATCGCAATATGCAATGACAAAGGTTCCCAGACACAGCAAGCAGCAACAGCGGGTAACTTAAAATTCCAAAACAACTATTTTGCAGGGATGACAATATTGGGAACAGACAAAGATGGTTCCTACAAAGATGCCCTCTCAACCGACGCATCCGCAATTAATGAAGCGATTGAGTCATTCTCCTCTTCATTCTTCAAACAAGCTTCCAACAGTAACTTAAATAACACTTCAATTGCTTCACTACTGTTAAAGCTGCCGGCAAACCCTTCTGTAAACGGAAACTGGCTTCCAATGAGCGGTAGTCCGCTACTCAATAAGAGCAATCTTTTTACCGATCCGAAAGTCTCAATATCATTCTTTGATAAGGTAAATTTTATCGGTGCATTCCGTAGTGACGCTGCTGCAGACAACTGGACTCTCAAGTGGACAAATTTTGACCCGCAAAACGCAATTTACTAAAGAGAGATTTTAATTCTAAATAAAATCTAATCAATAAACTATCCCGTGAAAATATTATTCACGGGATAGCTGTTTTCTAAATAAGTTTATTATATTTGCGAGGATAAAATAATCGTAATGGTCTTCGCCTCAATACTGAAAGATTTAAAATCGCTGATGTCGGTTTCATCAATTGATGAGATTGATATCAACTCATCTCATAAGGCCAATATCTACGCAGGAGCTTTAGGCACGCTCATTTTAACCCTTTTTCTGGCCCTTTTCATCTATTACGACCCGAACTACTACAGATATCCCATCTTCTTTATTATGGGACTTTTCCCTTTTCTGTGGAGTTGTCTCTTTTTCAGTGATAAAAAGCACCACTTCAGGTGTGCTATCACAATGTACCTGGTCTTTACAACATTTCTTGCAGTAATGTCGATGCTCTTTTTCGGTAAAGAGCTTGGAATACACAACTACCATCTGGTACTTTCTCTCCTTCCTCTAATATCTTTTAAAAGAGAGAGATGGATTACAATTGCCCTTATCCTTCTGCTCAATTTTGGCCTCTATCTCTATATTCAACTGGTGTGGATACCATCCTCGCCACTTCTGGTTTTCCCCAAGAGTCTTGAGAAAATTAACTTTCTCACCTCAATGATTCTTTTTGGAATGACTTTCACTATTTTAATTCTGGACAGGCAGATTATTGCACAGAAACACTTTATGCTAAGACATTTGGCTCAAGAGCTTAGCGTTAAAAACTCGGAGTTGGAGAATGCAGTCGCAACAAAGGATAAATTCATATCCCTTATTGCTCACGATCTTAAAGGCCCTGTGGGTAATCTCTCAAATTTTCTTGAGCTGCTTTCAGATAAACTGACAACTCTAACCAAGGATGAGTTGTATGACTCCCTATATGTTTTAAAGACCTCCTCCAGAAATACATATGATCTTCTCGAAAATTTGCTCAACTGGTCACGAATTCAGACTGGAGATATAAGTTTCAGCCCTGTAAAGGGAGATCTATGTACAATTGTTTCCAATAATATTGAACTTTTCAAACCGATCTCATTTCGAAAGGGTATAACTCTGGAGTATAACCCGAATGGGCCAAATCTTGTGAATTACGATACCAATATGATTAACACTGTTGTGAGAAACCTTCTTAACAATGCCGTGAAATATACGAACTCTGGTGGAAAGATTGTTGTTACCTGCAACAATAACAATAACAAAGCTGAGATATACATTGAAGATACAGGAGTAGGTATGGATAAGGAGACCCTCGATAATCTATTCAGGCTGGATATTAAACGCTATCCATCTACAGGAACTGCGGGGGAGAGTGGTACCGGACTAGGCTTAATTATGTGTAATGAGTTTATTCACAGGCACGGCGGAGTAATTACAGCAGAAAGTACAAAGGGAAAGGGGAGTAAGTTCACCATCTCTCTCCCTATTAATAACTAGCGTTTAACGAGCCCGAGCTCTTTAGCCTTAAGCTCCATTAGCCCCTCTGCTTCATCTTTATCATTTCCAATTACTCCATCCAGGATAGCATTCTTAATGTACTCCTTTATTATTCCAATCTCTTTGCCCGGGCTGATGTCATAAATCTCCATTATACGCTCACCGGTTACAGGATTGTGAAATTGTCTTACGGCATCCTTTGCCTCAACCTCAATAAGCTTCTCTCTGACAACCGAAAAATTACTTTTATGCTTTTTTACGGTATTCTCATTTTTAGATGTAATATCTGCTTCACACAGCAACATAAGGTCATCAATATCTTCGCCCGCATCAAAGAGGAGCCTTCTCACCGCCGAGTCACTTACCTCCTCTTGTACAAGTGCAATTGGTCTGAGATGAAGTTGAACCATCTTTTGTACATACTTCATCTTCTCATTCATAGGCATTTTGAGCTGAGTGAAAATCTTCGGAATCATCTTTGCACCAACAAAATCGTGGCCGTGAAATGTCCATCCGATATTGGGCTCAAAGCATTTGGTTGCCGGTTTTGCAATGTCGTGCAGCAGTGCTGCCCAGAGAAGCCATAGATTATCAGTATGTTTGGCAAGGTTGTCAACCACTTGTAATGTGTGAGAAAAGTTATCTTTATGCCCCTTACCCTCTATGTTCTCTACCCCTTTAAGCAGTAAAAGCTGAGGCAGAATAAACTCCAATAAACCGGTAGACTCAAGCAGACGAAACCCGACAGAGGGAATCGGAGAGAGAAGTATCTTATTAATCTCTTCATTAATCCTCTCGTGTGAAAGAATTTTGATTCTCTCCCGGTTTCTCTTGATTGACTCAAGTGATTCCGGTACTATGGAGAAAGAGAGCACAGATGCAAACCTTATTGCCCTGAGAATTCTCAGAGGGTCGTCACTATATGTTGTATCCGGTTCAAGAGGTGTTCTTATTAAGCCGTTTTCAAGATCTTTTACCCCGTTGAATGGGTCGGATAGCCTTCCATAATCCTCCTCTTGCAGGCTTAGAGCAAGTGCATTTATGGTAAAATCTCTTCTTAATTGATCATCTTCAAGTGATCCATCCTCAACTATAGGCTTTCTGGAGCTGGCCCTGTAGGACTCTTTGCGGGCACCCACAAATTCGATCTCAAGGTCGTGCCATTTTAACATTGCTGTTCCAAAATTTTTGAAAACCGAAACGGTGGCACCAAGAGTGAGGGCTACCCTCTCGGCAAGCTCAATGCCGCTCCCCTCAACAACAATATCAATATCTTTACTTTTTCTTTTGAGTAAAGAGTCCCTTACATATCCTCCAATTACAAAAGCTCTCACTCCTGATAACTGTGCCTCTTTGGAGATTATTTTGAATATCTTTTTTTTAAGAAAGGTCATTGTAGTTTGGTATCTCAGTTAAAAATGTATACTTACCATCTGTCGGGTCAATTCTTCCCATAAATGTGTCCCGGCCGTTTGTAACCAACAGAAACTTAACTTTAAGTGCCAAATTATATCTTAAAACTTGCTCAAAGCTCTCCCGTGTAATCTTAACATCAGGAGATTTGCACTCTGCAATCAATATAGGATTTGTCTCCCTGTCAAAGATAACAAGATCTCCCCTATATTTTAATCTGTTTAATACCAGGGAGTATTCGCAACTCATAAGATGCAGGGGATATCCCAAATTTGAAGAGAGCTCTTGTATAAGTTGTTGCCGAACACCCTCCTCGGGAGTGAGTGCAACTCTCTTTCTTCTCACCGGATCAAATATACTCTCTCTCATTCGGTCGTTAATTACCTCGCAAAGATATAAAATTTGCTCTGTTTACCCTTTTTGCATAAATTAGCCGACATAAATTATGGGGAAAAAAGAGATAGATAACAGCATAAAAAGCTACCGTGAGATTCTCTCAGGCATAAAGGGGGGCTCTTTTAAACCCTTCTATCTGCTTATGGGTGAAGAGCCCTACTACTCAGATGTAATTATTGACGAGATAGCCCGCAACGCACTCACAGAAGATGAAAGAGGTTTTAACCAGCTTATTCTTTATGGATCTGATGTTACTGCTACGCAGGTTGTGGAGTCTGCTCGCAGATACCCAATGCTTGCATCGAGGCAGGTTGTTATAGTTAAGGAGGCACAAATGATGGATCATCTTGACGAACTTGAGTTCTACTTCCGTCAACCTATGCCAACAACTCTGCTGGTGGTATCACTAACAAACAAAAGTTTAGATAAACGCACAACACTATATAAAAGTGCGATCTCTAACGGAGTTGTTTTTGAATCATTCTCACTTCGTGACGATATGATCTTCTCCTGGATTGAGAGTTATATCAAATCCAAAGGTTACTCGATCTCTCCGGAGGCGGCTTTGCTTATGGGAGAGTATTGCGGTACAGAGCTCAGAAAGCTGGTTCTGGAGCTGGATAAACTCCTTACAAATCTGCCTGATACCAGAAAAAAAATAGATACGATAGAGATAGAAGAGAATATCGGAATAAGCAGAGAGTACAACGTATTTGAGTTAACAAAGGCAATTTCGTTTCGGGACAGTGTAAAAATCTTCAAGATAGTTAAGCACTTTGGCGCATCTCCCCGTCAGTTTCCTTTGGTTGTTACAATATCTGCTCTCTTTATGCACTTTTCAAGATTGTTGAAATATCACGCAATTCACGCTAACGGAGCTAAACCTTCAAGGGAAGAGATTGCTTCATACCTTGGCATTATGCCATATTTTATGCCGGAATATGACCACGCAGCCCGAAACTACCCGCTCATCAAATGTATGGAGGCTATCTCTTTAATTAGAAGATACGACTCAATGGGAAAGAGTTCACAAAGAGGTGAGGCGGAGGATGGAGATATTTTATTGGAGCTTGTATATAAAATCAGCCACTGATTTAAAAAATCAGTTAATCTACCACAACCCGTTCTACTCGCTGGGAAATCGATGTGAAGATTTCATAAGTTATTGTTTTAAGTACATTTGCAAGTTCACTAGGGTGTGGAGAATCTCCGAAAATTGTGACCTCGTCTCCCGGCGCTACATCAATACCGGTTACATCAATCATAAATGAGTCCATACAGATATTGCCAATTGTAGGGGCGAGCGTACCGTTAACCATAAATTTAATGGAACCTCTGGATAGGTGTCTGTCAATACCATCTGCATAACCAACAGGTATTGTGGCAATTTTCTTCCCTTCGCTGCCAACCACTCCGTGTCTGCCGTAACCGACAGTACCTCCCGTTGTCTGCTTCACCTGTATAACCGGAGCAACAAAAGATGCCGCAGGTTTTAATTTTTTGTCATCTACATAACTGGTGCCGTAAATACCAATGCCGAGCCGAACCATATCCATCTGTGCATAGGTAAATCTCTCAATGCCGGACGAGTTAAGAATGTGTCTCATAGGCATATATGAAAGTGAAGCTGTCATCTCATTTGCCATAGTGCAGAATGTCTCAATCTGCTCTCTGGTAAAGCTGTCGTGTTTAGCTTCATCTGCAGCTGCAAGATGTGAGAAAAATGATTTGATTTTAAGGGATGGGTTCTCTTTTATAACCTGCTTTAACTCAGAGAGCATTGTTATGTCAAACCCCACCCTCTGCATTCCTGTGTCAAATTTAATGTGTACAGGATAGTGGGAAATTGAAGCCCTCTTTAATGCTGCAGCCATATCTATTGCAGATTGAGTAGTTATGATGCTTGGTTCCAGGTGGTATTTAATGATTTCGTCAAAATTATCAACTCCGGGAGTAAGAACCATAATCGGCAATTTAATTCCGGCCTTTTTAAGCTTTATGCCCTCACAGGGGAACGCTACACCTAAGTAATCTGCACCAAATTCCTGAGATAATTTTGCAATTTCGACATCTCCTAACCCATATCCATTTGCCTTAACTAAGACTAGTAATTTTGTTGATGATGAGAGTTTTGAGCGAAAAAAGTTGAAATTGTGAAGTAGGTTTTTCTTGCTGATTCTTAGTTGAGCGTGTCTCATTATTTTTTAATTTTGGGGTAAAGTTAAGAATTGTTTAAAAAAATAACTTTCCATATTGAAAAACTTTTATACATTTGCCGCCATAAAATCAGTCTTAAACAAACCTATTAACATTATGAAAATTAAATCACTAATTGCAGTATTTGCTATTGTTACGGCAGTTGCATCTTGTGGCACTAAAGAGCGTTCACTCTCCGAGAGACTTTCTGGGGTGTGGAGCGGCTCAAATACAATTGAAATCACAATGACTGACTCAGTCGGAAGTGTTGTTATTCAGCAGCTATCTGCGCCAATTGAGATTGAATATCTTTCAGATTCTACTTTTACCGCAGTAATCTCTATTAACGATACTATACAAATTAAGATGGGAGGTATTGCAAATGTTACAGATTCTATTGCAACATTGAGTGGATCGATGGCTGCTAAAACTAATATGGATATTGTAGGTGAGATGAAAATTAATGCCGATGAATCACTTGCCTTTACCTACACAGGGACCTCTAATGAGGTGAACGTCATCCACAAAGGTACTGTAACAGCTGTTCGCAAGGTTAAATAGCTACAGTTTCTGCTCGGTAAGAGCATTAAAACAGTGGCGACAGATTGGTTCGTAGCTCTCTTTTTCTCCGAGCACAACCAATTTGTCGCTTTTTGTTAAGCGATGTGAGTGGTGAGCAAGATTACCACACCTTACACAGATGGCGTGTACTTTTGTAACATACTCCGAAACAGCCATTAAATTTGGCATAGGACCAAATGGTTTCCCCAGATAGTCCATATCAAGCCCGGCCACAATTACTCGTACACCATCTGCAGCCAATCTTTGGCAAACCTCAACTATTCCCGGATCAAAAAATTGCGCCTCATCAACCCCAACTACATCAACATTCACGGCATAGAGAAGAATGCTTGAGGATGACTCCACCGGAGTTGAACGAATCTTATTTGAGTCGTGAGATACAACATCTGCAAGGGAGTATCTTACATCCAGCATAGGCTTGAATATCTCTACTCTCTGATTGGCAAAGGTTGCTCTTTTAAGCCTCCTTATGAGCTCCTCTGTTTTCCCGGAGAACATAGAGCCGCAGATGACCTCAATCCATCCTGCTTTTTTTGCGCTTTCAAGAAACATTTTAATTACTTTTGTATATGATGCAAAGATAAAAAAGTTGAGATGCTAAACGCGAATAAAATTTCAGAAATTAAAATCATTATTGAGGGATTACTAAAAGATATTGAATCTCTGAATGAACTTCAGATGGTATCGCATATTAAGTGGGAGGAGGTGATGTTGAGCGTCTCTATGGTTACCCAAAAACTCACAACCTTAAGGGTTGAGCAGGAGAGGAATTATCTAAGGGAGTTAAAGGAGCAGGCGCAAAAAGCTGTTACCTCCAGAGACGAAGAGATAAGACTATTAACCCAGAGTATTGCAGAGCTTAAAAGGTCTCTTTCAGATGTGAATCTTAATCTGTCAAAGTCAATAGTTCCAAATCTCTTCACCTCAAAAGAGGTAACGAGCGTAACACTTAAGGCAGAGGAGCAGGAGGTTGTTCAGGAGCCGTTATATACCAGAGAGAGCTTCGTTGAACAGGCAGATGTTAACCCGGTTGTTGACGAGAGCAGTGAGGAGATAGAGTTTGAATTTCTTTCAGATACCAGACCTATAATAGATGCTGCAATGGGCACCACTCCTGAATGGATGAAGGATAATCCGGGACCAAGGGTTAATAACCTGCATATGGCAATAACACTTAACGATAAGCTCTTTTTTGTTAAGGAGTTGTTTATGGGTGATGAAGATCAGTTTCGTCTGAGTATTCAAAGGTTAAACGAGATGTCCTCTCTGGATGAGGCACTGGAATATACCAGAAGTGCCTTTACGGAGTGGGATGAGCAGAGCGCTGCTGTTTACAGGTTCTATATGATATTAAGAAGAAGATACGATGGCTAAGCTATATGTAGTACCCACCCCGATCGGTAATCTTGAGGATATAACACTCAGGGCAATTAGAGTACTTAAGGAGGTAGATCTTATCCTTGCCGAGGATACCCGTACCAGTTCATTTTTAATGAAAAAATATGATATCAGGGTACATATGGAGTCTCACCATAAATACAACGAACACAAGAGTGTAGAGAGAGTGGCAGAGAAGATTCTCAGTGGAATGAACATTGCTCTCATTAGCGACGCAGGTACTCCGGGAATATCAGACCCCGGTTTCCTTCTTGTAAGACAGTGTCGCGAAAGCGGGGTGGAGGTTGAAACGCTCCCCGGTGCAACTGCATTTGTTCCCGCTCTGGTAAACTCCGGGTTTCCTTGCGATAAATTCTGTTTCGAGGGCTTTTTGCCAATAAAAAAGGGTCGCACCAGCAGAATTAAAGAGTTGAGTGAAGAGAGCAGGACAATAATTTTTTATGAGTCTCCATATCGTCTGGTAAAAACGCTGACCCAACTTTCAGAATTTTTTGGCCTCGAAAGAGAGGCTTCCGTCTCACGCGAGATCTCAAAATTACACGAAGAGAACAGGCGTGGAACTCTGACAGAACTTATTGAGTGGTACACAAAAAAAGAGCCCAAAGGTGAAATTGTTATTGTCGTATCGGGTAAAATAAGATAACATTTAAATTATTAATTAGCAGGAGGTGAGAGATGAATTTGAGAGAGAGGCTTTCCAAAAGAGAGGCATCTGGTGCCCTTACACTTATTTGTGTAATATTGTTTATTCAAACAACAATTTTTCTTTTCAATAAAGACGATAAAGAGCCCCCTCCTAACTCCGGAGAGGTGTCGGCAACTTTAAAAACAGAACCGGTCAGGGGTGTCAATAGGGAGAGTGAGACAAAGATTGAGAACCAAAGTTCCGGTATTACTAAAAAAAACAGAAGTAACAAATCTGATCATAAGGAGATTACATCATTCACAAAAGGAGATCTCCCCCAACCCTTCTCCTTTGATCCAAATTTAGTAACTCACCAGGAGCTTGTAAAACTTGGTCTGACAAATGGCCAGGCCTCAGTTGTTTTAAAATACAGAGAGAGGGGTGGGGTATTTCGCAAGAGAGAAGATTTTAAGAGAATTTATGTACTTCCGGAAGGTTTTTATGAGAGGGTGAAGGAGTATATAGAGATAGAGGAGGCTCCAAATGTTAAACGAGTTAGTGATTCAGCAACTGAGAGCCAGAAAATTGATCTCAACAGTGCAGATTCACTTCAGCTTTTATCCCTTCCGGGAATTGGGCCATATTATGCAGGCAAGATTGTAGAGTTCAGAAAAAAGAGCGGCGGATTTGCATACTCTTCTCAAATAATGGATATTAAGGGGATAGACAGAGAGAGATTCAATATGACCAGCAGCTACATCTTTGTTGATACGTCAAAAATTCAGAAAAAAAATCTTGAGAGTATCTCTTTTGAAGAGCTCTCTGCAAACCCATACATTGGATCATATCTGGCCAGATCCATCGTCAGATTCAGGGAGAGTATACATCCACAAATCACCGACCTTGCTTCACTTCTGGTAAATAATATAATAAAACCGGAATTGTTGAAAATTCTTAACTATTATTTTCATTAACTTTTTGTAATATTGTATTTTTATTTCAAAAATCTAAATATTCAAGGATAAAATGGATGTTATAACCTGTCGCAATGTGGTTAAGAGGTTTAACCAGTTTACAGCTCTTGATAGTGTCTCTCTATCAGTGCCAAAGGGTAAAATTTTCGGATTGCTCGGTCCAAACGGAGCAGGCAAGACAACCCTTATCCGGATAATGAATCAGATAACAATACCTGACTCGGGAGAGGTGCTCTTTAACGGAGCCCCTATTAAAAAAAACGATATCGCCTATATTGGTTATCTTCCGGAAGAGAGAGGTCTTTATAAGAAGATGAAGGTGGGAGAGCAGGCTCTCTATCTGGCCCGCCTAAAAGGGATGAGCCAACAGGATGCAAATAAACAACTTAAAGAGTGGTTCATAAAATTTGGTATACAGGCTTGGTGGAACAAGAAGGTTGAGGAGCTCTCAAAAGGTATGGCACAAAAGGTACAATTTATTACAACTGTGCTACATAAGCCTTCGCTGTTAATTTTAGACGAACCATTCAGCGGGTTTGACCCGGTCAATGTACAGCTAATAAGAAATGAGTTGCTGGATATGAAAGAGAAGGGTGCCTCAATTATACTCTCCACGCATAATATGGAGTCTGTAGAGGAGCTATGTGACAATATTGCATTGATTAATAAAGCCAAACTCATAATTACCGGAGAGCTGGACGAGATACGCCGTAACCACGGTAAAAATGAGGTGGAGGTAATCTATCGTGCAGCAGAGCCATTTCATTTTGCCGGTATACCTCTGATAACTCTTTCGGAACAGAGTGAAACCAGACAGGGATACAGAGCTGTTCTGGGGGTTAAAAAAGAGGCCTGCTCTTCTGAGATACTGAGAGAGCTTCTTACAAAAATTGATATACTCTCATACAGAGAGTTGATTCCCAGAATGAACGATATTTTTATTAAATTGGTTAGCTAAGGAGGGCACATTATGAGTACAAACAAACTTTCCCTTATTATTACACGCGAATTTCTTATCCGTGTTAAAAAAAGGTCTTTTATAATAATGACAATTCTGACCCCAATTTTTATTGCGGCTCTTATTGTACTCCCATCCCTGATTATGACCCTGTCGTCGGGTAAGAAAGATCAAACTATTCTGGTTGTAGACAGGTCTGAAATTTGCCAGCCATTCTTTAAAAACAGTGAAGAGTTCAACTATAAGTTTGACCCAACTGCAAATGTAGAGAGTATTAAGAAAGATTTTCCCGCAACTCTTTTTGCAATGGTAGAGATATCTGCTCCGGATTCAATGATGAATGTCTCTGTGAGCGCTCACTCACCTAAGCAACTCAATATGGATGCCAAGAATCAGATTGAGCGTTTTGTGCAGAAAGCTCTGGAGGACTCAAAGTTGAAAAGATATAACATAGAGAATCTGGATCAGATACTAAAGGATGTTAGGACAGAAGTGTCTGTAAAAACATTTACCATTACAGAGGAGGGTGACGAAAAATTGGGAATGGTAGAGATTTATATGGGCATATCCTATCTGTTGAGCTTCTTTATCTATATGTTCATATTTATGTTTGGCTCAATGGTTATGCGTGGGGTGATTGAGGAGAAGACGAACAGGATTGTAGAGGTTATTATCTCATCCGTGAAGCCTTTTCAGCTTATGTTGGGCAAGATTTTAGGGGTTGGAAGTGTTGCCTTGTTACAGTTTTTTATATGGATATTACTCACTGCCGGAATAATTTTCGGTGTGCAGGCGATTATCGGAATGGATAAAATCACTCAGGGAAGCGAGATGGCACAGCAGCTATCGGCAGTACAGGCTTCCGGAGAGTTAAACAATGTAATGGCAGCAATGCCTAAAGACGGTTCGCCAATGGGGGATATTATGAATGCACTCTCTGCTGTTCCGGTGACATCTATTTTAATCTCATTTATGCTCTATTTTTTACTTGGATATCTGCTCTATGCAGCTATGTTCTCGGCAGTAGGTTCTGCGGTAGATAATGAGGCAGACACACAGCAGCTCATACTCCCTGTTACTCTTCCACTTATAATAGGACTCTTTATAATGGTACATACATTCCAGCATCCGGACAGCTCACTCTCATTCTGGGGCTCAATGATTCCATTTACATCACCTATGGTGATGATGGCCAGAGTGCCTTTTGGGGTTCCATTATGGGAACTTGCACTTTCAATCGGATTGCTAATCGGTACATTCCTTTTAATGACATATCTCTCTGCAAAGATTTACAGAGTGGGGATATTGATGTACGGAAAAAAAGCAAGCTGGAGAGAGATTATTAAGTGGCTTCGCTACTAGAGAAGTCGCCAGATACACAATTAGGGATTTATTATTTATCATAGCCGTTTAACCGGCTTAAATCTTTGAAAGGATGAAAAGAGTATCATTGAAATACTTGTTAATATTTCTGCTTTTACCTTCGGTGCTCCTTTCCCAGGAGTTTAATTTCAGCTACAGGGTATCCAGAGTACTTATGGACTCTACCTGGGAGAGAGGCAACGAGCCTGTTGTTGCTGGGATAATTGAGTTTTATAAACCCGAGATGGACAGATTGATGCAACAGGTTATAGGGGTTTCCGATGCCGAAATGCGATCGGGAAGGCCGGAGTCTCTGCTCTCTAACTTTGCCGTAGATGCACTTCTTGAGTATAGCCGTAAGGTTAGCTCAGGAAAAGTAGATTTCTCGCTTACCAATTTCGGAGGTCTCAGAGCTGCTCTCCCAAAAGGAGATATAAGGAGATACGACATCTTTTCCATCTTTCCTTTTGAAAATTATGTTGTTATACTTGATCTTCCGGGCAGTTCGGTAAGAGCTCTTTTTGACTCTTTTGCCAGAAATCGTGTGGAGGCTTTCTCCTGGAATATTCAGCTTGAGATTAGAGCCGGAGCCCTTAAGGATGTGCTCATTGACGGAGAGCAGATAGATGACTCCAGAATTTACAGGGTTGCCACAATTGACTTTCTGATGAGCGGAGGAGACAATGTTATAGCTTTAAAGGATGCAGTTGCTGTTGAGCAAACAGGAGTTCTTATAAGGGATGTTATGATTAGTCATATTGAAAAACTGACTCAATCCAAAAAGAGGGTTACCTCTTCTATTTCAAACAGAGTAAGAGTAGAAGATTAAAAAAGGGATATTATGAAACACTCCATAAAATATTTTAAGCTGATTCTGCTGTTACTTTTTGTATCGGCAGCCTCTGTAATTTACGGTCAGGATCTTGTTATTCTACATACAAATGATGTACATAGTAACATTGAACCCCTCACAAGCGGACGCAACGCCGGATTTGCCGGTTTTCAAAGAAGAGCCAATTATATAAAAACCATAAGGGAGAGCCATCCTAATGTTCTTCTACTGGATGCCGGAGATTATAATCAGGGAACACCATATTATACGTTATTCAAAGGCAAGATGGAGGTAATGCTCTATAATGCAATGGGCTATGATGCAGTTTCTCTCGGTAATCACGAATTTGACGATGGTCAGAAAGCATTGGCAGAGAGATTAAAGGAGGCAGAGTATGTTACCCTTTGTGCAAACTACGATCTCTCTAAAAGTCCTCTAAAAGATATTGTTAAACCATATACCATAATCGAGAGAGGCGGGAAAAAAATAGGAATAATTGGGGTGTTGCTGGAGCTTAAGGGTTATGTGCCGGAGAGCGCAAGGGAGGGTATTGTCTATAAAAACCCGGTTAGTATTGTAAATAAACTAGCAAAGACTCTTCGCAAAAGAGATAAATGCGATCTTATAATTGTATTAAGCCACCTTGGCTACGATGATGGATCAAAAGAGAATCCTTCAGATATGGATTTGGCTGCAAGATCTCGGAATGTGGATATAATAATAGGGGGCCACTCCCATACATTTTTGGAGCAGCCCTCTATTGTTAATAACCTATCCGGTAAAGGAGTAATAGTCAATCAGACAGGCGCACTGGGCGTCTATGTGGGAAGGATTGATATTACTTTTTAGGTTCCGTATATTTATATCGCTTAATTTTGTGGGTAGCAGTCTTCTCAAATTGCTCCGGGTGATCGTGTACCGAAGATATCTTTGAGAACTTGTTAACACGAGAGTTTACATACTCCGAGATCTCCTTTTTTATCTGCTCCAGCTTCTCGTTGAAAGCTTTGATAACCTCCTCTCTCTTCTCATCATAGCTATGCATCAGCTCATCTTTTGTTTTGCTAAAATTCTCTTTTGTCTCGTAGTAAGCTGCTATGGCCTCCTCTTTTGCCTCTTTGAGAGCTTTTATCCGATCTGGATTTAGATAGACCCTTGCTACCAGTTTTCCCTTACTCTCTGTAACCACAGATTCTGAAACCATCCAGTGACCATTAATGATAGATTCAATCTCTTCCGGATAGATATTTTCGCCACTTGGGCCGAGAATCATATTACTTACCCGACCTTTAATATATAACCGACCCTCTTTGTCTATTATTCCGAGATCTTTTGTCCTGAACCATCCGTCCGATGTAAAAGCCTGCTCTGTTGCTTGTGGATTCTTGTAGTATCCAACCATAACATTAGGCCCTTTTGCCACAATCTCACCCTCTCCTGTCTCCGGGTTGGGGTTGTCTATCCTTAGTGTTACTCCGTGTACTGCCGGGCCTGTAGATTGCCACTTTACATTGTCAGGAATAGCTCCCGCCAATAGAGGTGATGTCTCGGTCAAACCGTAGCCTATTGCATAGGGGAATTTCGCTTCAAAAAGAAATCTCTCTACCACTCCATCCAGTTTTGCTCCACCTATACCAAAAAACCTTAACCTTCCCCCGAAGGTCTCCATAAGTTTTTTACCCGCAACCCTGTTTAGAAGTTTTCTTCCCGGTGTGGTTTTATATAGAGCTCTGGTTATAGGGCTGGCGTTGAATTTCGGAAGGACGGTGTTTTTATAGATCTTCTCAATAATCATAGGTACACTCAATATTGTGGTCGGCCTCACATCCTTTAGTGCTTTGAGCAATATTGTGGGGGTAGGGGCCTTCTCAATATAGTATACAGAGGAACCACTTACCATTGGAAGCATCATACATAAGCTGCACTCAAGTGTGTGAGAGAGAGGAAGCAGGGAGAGCCATATATCCCACTCGAAACCCGGCCTTAAAAGTGATGCAGAGTATAAGTGAGAGCTCAGATTCTTGTGAGTCAGCATAACTCCTTTTGAATTTCCGGTTGTGCCGGAAGTGTAGATTATTGAAGCAAGATCCTCCTCCCTCGGAGAGATAGCCTCTCCTCGCACCGGGTTCTCTTTCGCCTTTAAAACCTCTAATGTATCGAGAATCACAACAATATTCATTTTATCTAAAAGATCCTGAGGAACTTTGTATAGTAGTCTGTTAGATACGAAAAGGGCATTTGACTCGGAGTGTTCAATCACATTACGAATCTCAAATTCAGAGAAATCCGGAAGCATTGGCACGGCTACCCTGCCAAAGGCAGTCACAGAAAAATAGGCCACCGGCCAGTTGGGCATATTCTGGCTAAGAATTCCTATTTTATCACCCGGCTCCATTCCGTTGGCCGTTAAAAGCTCAGAAACCTTCTCCGTTTTATCCCCAAATTGTTCGTAAGTGTAAGAATCTCCGTTGATATATGAAAAGCTGGTGTTGTTCTTGAAATTTGCTGTACTATAAGTAAATAAATCTCTTAATGTGTTGAATTCAGGTATATTTCCCATTATAAAAAATTAAACATTAGTGTAATTATTACAATAATCATTCCAAATCATTTCCGGGTGTAAAATTCCTTGGATGTTTGCCAACAACTCCCTTATCTTTATACCATTGTCTTATTTTTTTAAGATCTGCCTGAGGGTCATCCGTTAGCTCAATCTTTTCGCCTCTGCCCACCTCCTTTTTACCCCAGTCAAAGTATCCCAGATATACAGGAATATCTGCAGCTTTTGCTATTGTGTGAAACCCTGCTTTCCATCTCTGGGTAGGCTTTCTGGTACCCTCGGGAGCAATTGCAAGGTGGAGTACCTCTCTGGTTCGAAACTCTTCGATCAGCTGAAGGGTTGTAGATGCCCCTTTTTTTCTGTCAACCGGAACTCCTCCCATTGCCCTTACAATAGGACCCAGCGGCCCCCAAAAAAGGCTCTTCTTAACCATTACGCTGGCAGTTCTTCCCATTGAGTTGTAGTAAAGAAACGAGATGACAAAATCCCAACTGGAGGTGTGAGGTACACCTAAAATTATACACTTAGGTTCGGGTACGGGTGGTTCCATAGTTTTCCAGCCCATTATCCAAAGGAGAAATCTAGAGATATACTTCATCTTTATCGCTGTTAATTGATGCAAAGTTATGAATAATCGGCACTAATTAGATAAACAGAGACATATTTGCCTCTTCGCTTCTCTCCAAATAGGTTGCCACTCCTGCAAAATTGACACCTTCCATCAACTCCTGCTCTTGTATACCCATAACATCCATACTCATTTTACAAGCGATAAACTCAATTCCGTTCTCTTTGGCTTGCTCTATAAGTGATTCAAGAGAGTCTATCCTCTTTTTGCGCATCACCATTCTCATAATGGAGCCTCCCAATCCGAACATATTCATCTTGGAGAGCTTAAGTGATGACGAACCTTTTGGCAGTAAAAATCCAAACACCTTACCGATAAAATCTTTCTCACTCTTTCCGGGATTAGCTCGTTTAATCACATTCAATCCCCAGAATGTAAAGAACATTGTCACCTTTTTGCCCATAGAGGCAGCGCCGTTTGCTATAACAAAAGCGGCAAGAGCTTTATCCATATCGTCACTGAAGACTACGATGGTCTTATTATCGGATGTTATGCCGGATGGATATCTGCAGGCAGATGCACTATCTCCCTTTTCGATTCTGGCTGTTATGACTCCTCTTGAGTTCTCAACGGAGATAAGTTTTGCACCGGTGATGTTACACCAGGATGCCACATCTTTTCCGAATGCCTGATCTGTTGCTTTGATCTCAAGTCTTTCGCCCGTACTGAGGGTATCATATCCCTTTTTCAACTGCATAATGGGTCCCGGACATTGAAGTCCGCAGGCATCCACAAGCAGGGCATTACCATTATCTTCATTAGCAAGAAGATCGTCTGAGCCTATTCGTCCTGCAAAATATTGTTTAACGGATACATTCTCAGTCGCAATGGAGTATGTCTTATATCCACCGGATAGGTTGAAAATATTATTAAAGCCATTTTGGAGCAATATCCTGTATGCGACATAACCGCGCAGACCTACAGCGCAATATATGATCACACGCTTATCCTTTGGAACCTCGGCTACTCTGTTACGAAGCTCGTCCACCGGAATATTCACTGCTCCGGTTATTGAGCCCAGTAGAAACTCCTCAGGTGTGCGTACATCCAGAAGAAAGTCTTTTAATGGGTCAGACTTTACGACATCTCTCCAGGATATGATTTTAACCCTCTCTTTTAATATATTATCTGCAACAAATCCCGCCATATTAACAGGATCTTTTGCAGATGAGTATGGCGGAGCATATGCGTGCTCAATCTCCATCAGGTCATAAATGGTCCCTTTTGCCTTAACTACCTGGGCAAACATCTCAATTCGTTTATCTACTCCGTCAAAACCTACCACCTGAGCACCATAAAGACGACCATCCACCGGTGAGAACTGAATCTTCACAGAGAGTGGGAGGGCATTTGGATAATAACCTGCGTGTGAAGAGGAGTGAGTGTAGGAGGCTATATAATCTATTCCCTCTCTCTTTAACCACCTTCCACTGGCGCCGGTTGAGGCTACCGTAAGATCAAACACCTTTGCTATCCCTGTCCCTATACTACCTTCGTACTTAAATTTATTGCCATATACTATATTATCGGCAACTATTCTTCCCTGCTTGTTTGCAGGACCTGCAAGCGGGATAAGAACAGGCTTATTGATAACCGGATGAATAACCTCGACTGCGTCTCCGAGAGCGTAAATATCAGAATCTGAAGTCTGCATAAAGTCATTTACTTTAATACCTCCTGTTGTTCCGATTTCAAGACCACACTCCTTTGCAAGTTTTGTTTCCGGGCGAACACCAATACTCCATATCACTATCTCTCCCTCAAGCACATTTCCACTCTTAAGCACAACTCCCACCTTGTTTCCTCTCTCTTCAAATCTCTCCACAGCGTCACTAAGGTGTAGCCCAATCCCTTTCGTCCTGAGTTCGGAGTGGATTATTGTGGCCATTGAGAGGTCAAGGTGAGACATCACTTGATCTGACATCTCTACTACCTCTATATCAAAACCGAGACCGTGCAGATTCTCTGCCATCTCCAAACCGATAAACCCTGCACCGACAACAATTGCTCTGTTTACCTCTTTAACAGTTACAAATTTTTTGATTTTATCTGTATCGGGGACATTTCTTAGGGTAAAGATATTGGGGTTATTTATTCCCTCAATCTTTGGCTTAATGGGCTCTGCTCCGGGAGAGAGTATAAGTTTATCATAACTCTCAATATACCTGCTTCCCTTTTCAATATTGTAAACCTCTACACTCTTCTCTTTCGGATTTATTCTCTCCACCTCAGATTTAACCCGGATATCAATATTGTAACGACTTCTAAACCCCTGTGCTGTCTGCACAAAAAGAGCATCACGACTGGCAATTGTCTCCCCGATATAATATGGTAAACCGCAATTTGCGTAGGAGACATACTCTCCTCTCTCAAAGAGAATAATCTCAGCGTTTTCGTCGTTTCTTCTCAATCTGGCTGCAACAGTTGCTCCACCTGCAACCCCTCCGATAATAACATATTTCATTGTCTGGTTCTTATTAATTTGTCAATTTTTTTCGACCACAAAGAAAGTCAAATTTATTCATTTATCAAAATAATTTCTATTGGAAATTTGTTTTATATGAAATAATATCTATTTTTGTAAAAATTTACTTTTAATACATATATGATGAAAATTTTAAAAATGATATTTCCTCTTATTTTAACCGTTGTAGCCGTCACTTCTTGCGGTTCAAGGGCCACAGATAACAAAAATAAGCAGTCAGACGATTCGCAAAAGAGAGCTGTAATTACTATTACAACTGATGAATTTGTGAAAAAAGTGGCAGATTTCAAATCTAACTCCCAAGAGTGGAAGTACCTGGGAGATAAACCTGCAATTTTGGATTTCTATGCAGATTGGTGTGTCTACTGTAAAAAACTATCACCGGTACTTGAAGAGCTTGCCAAAGAGTATCAAGGGAAGATATACATATATAAAATTGACACCGAAAAAGAGAGAGAGATTGCAGCAGCTTTTGGAATCAGAGCACTGCCTACTCTACTCTTTATCCCTATGAATCAGGATCCTCAGATTGCCCAGGGGGCCGTTCCCAAAGATGAACTTAAAAAAATAATTGACTCTCTGTTATTAAAATAGTTACAAATGAAAAAACTTTGCGTAATAAGAGACATTTGTCGCTCAATAAGTGACTTTGAGAGCGAATTTCAAAAAACACACAACCTTTGTCTAAACGAGGGGATGGTTTTGTGCTCTCTTAAGCAGGCGAGACTCTCATCGGGAGAGATAGCTAAACAGATAAATCTTACCTGCTCTAATACCTCGAAATTAATCCGATCTATTGAGGATAAGGGTCTTATCAAGAGAGTGCTTGGAGAGGAGGATAAGAGGCAGATGTACTTTTCGTTGACTCAAAAGGGAATTTCAAAATTGGCAGAGATAGAGGAGGATAAAATAAAACTTACAGGGCCACTATCAAAATTGGCCGAATAACAAATTAAAATAACGAATATGTTTATAGAAAATACTAGCAAATATGATTTTACGGAGACAGCACAGAGACTAAACGATGCTGTTCTTGCAGGAGGATGGACTCTTCTAGCGATACACGACTTGAAGGAGACACTTCATAAAAAGGGGTTTGAAGTTCTCCCGGTAAGGGTTTTTGAGGTTTGCAAAGGATCTCTTTCGGTGAAAATGCTCGAACGGGACAAAGAGAGACTCTTCTCCAGCTTGATGCCCTGCAGGGTGTCTGTCTATGAAACATCCCAGGGCGTCACGAAGATCTCCCGTCTCAACGCGGCAATAATGGCTAAGGAGTTTGGAGGTATCGTTGAGGAGGTTATGGGAGATGCCTTTGAACAGATGGAGAAGATACTGGAACCTTTAATTATAAAGCAATAAGGGATGAAAAATTTTTTACTGTTAAGCAAATCAACAACAGAAGAATTAAGTTCGGTGGCACTACTTTTTTTAAGAGTTGCGGTAGGATTCCTTATGATTACCCACGGCTGGGGAAAGTTGCAGAACTTTGAAGCAATCTCTGCAGCATTTCCGGATCCATTGGGAGTAGGGGTTAAAACCTCTCTTATATTGGCAATCGGTGCCGAATTTTTTGCCTCCCTGTTCCTAATTTTGGGACTACTCACAAGATTATCTCTTATCCCTTTGATGTTTACTATGGGAATGGCTTTTTTTGTAATTCACGCAAATGATCCATTGCAAACAAAAGAGCTTGCCCTTGTATATCTGGTAACATACATTTTCCTCTTTATCAAGGGCCCGGGCAAGTTCTCTCTGGATAACTTTGTTTTAGGTAAGTTGTTTAAAAACTAAACCCACTCCTCACTTAAGATTTCGCCTCTGAGAGACATTACCATTGCTTTCAGAGGTATATTTCTTTTAGCTCTATCTCTGGCAAGCTTTGCCATCTGAATTAAACCACCACAGCAGGGAACCTCCATCATTAAAACAGTTATCGTATTAAGTTTCGACTCATCAATCATTAGTGTGAGCTTATCTATATAACTCTGTGTATTGGAGTCCAGTTTTGGACAAGCTATTGCAAGGCTCTTGTTTTTGAGAAATGTGTTGTGAAATGATCCGTGGCTGAACGAGGAGCAGTCCGAGGCGAGCAGAAGATCTGAACCCTTAAGAAACCCTGCCATTGGATTTAAAAGGTGTAATTGAACGGGCCACTGCTGTAGTTCAGATTTTCCGTAGGATATACCCTCTGAATCTTGAGATTGAGTGCTCCTGAGAACCGGAGTAACATTTCCTGCAGATGGTTTTGCTGCCCTGAAATCCTGCTCCATTGAGCCGGGACAACCGCAAGCAAGCTTAGGTTCACTCTCAGATTTTTTAACTTCACCCGCAATTTTTGAGAGATCTAAAGCAATCCCGTTTTTTGAGCACCACTCAACACCTTCATTATACCACTCAATCTCTGAGTGATCTTTAAGGTGTTTAAGGTGCGCAAGAATCACCTTCTCTCCCTTTGGAGATATTCTCTCCATAACTGCGCTCTCGTTGTATGGCTCTGTCTCTTTTTCTATAAGCTCAATAGCACCTACCGGGCACTCACCAATACAGGCACCAAGTCCGTCACAATAGAGTTCGCTAATCATTACAGCCTTGCCGTTTATAAGCTGGAGAGCACCTTCGTGACACCCCTCAACACAATTTCCGCATCCGTTGCAAAGTTGCTCATCTATCTTTATAACAGTTCTTTTCATCTTTTTTTGCTTAAATGGTTAATATTTGATTTGTGATGCAAAAGTAGTTGAGGATTGAGATAAAAAATGTAACAATTGATACACTTTAGCTATTTTTATATTCGGTATGGATTTTGTAGTTAACTTATATTCACACAGAATATAAGTCAATAATGAAACATTTTATATCCGGAATTTTTACACTTTTTACAATCTCCTGCTCTACTGCATATATGGCATTGGATTCCGTACAAGAGTTTGACATAGAAAAGTATATGGGTAAATGGTATGAAATATACAGGCTCCCTAACTCATTTGAAGAGGGGCTAGAAGATATTACGGCACACTATGAGCTTAAAGATGACGGTACAGTTATAGTAACAAATGAAGGCAGGCTAAAAGAGGACAACAGCAGAATTAAACAGGCAAAAGGTAAGGCCTGGATTCCTAATCCAAAGGAGCCTTCAAAATTAAAAGTAAGCTTTTTTTGGCCATTTGCCGGTGACTATTGGGTTCTGAAAATTGATTCAGAGTATACTAACGCTCTGGTTGGCGACCCTTCAGGAAAGTATCTGTGGATTCTCTCCAGAGAGAGAAAACCGGACCAGAGGGCTATTAACGAACTGAAAAACTATGCATCAGATCTTGGATTTGATGTTGAAAGTATGGTCAGCGGTCAGGTCTATTAGTTTATCATCTGCAATATTGGGTATTGTCACCTTTAGCAGAGGCGTTCGCTCCATCTCTCTCTTGATTGCAAATATCGCCGCTTCATTACGAGCCCAGGCCCGTCGTGAAATTCCGTTATTAACATCCCAGTGAAGCATATCCTTAATTCTCCTATCAGACTCTTCGCTTCCATCTATTACCATTCCGAAACCGCCGTTTATGACCTCTCCCCAGCCGACTCCGCCTCCATTGTGAATGGATACCCAGGTGGCTCCCCGGAATGAGTCTCCGATTACATTATGAATTGCCATATCTGCAGTGAAACTGGATCCGTCATAAATATTTGATGTCTCTCTGTATGGGGAGTCTGTTCCGGATACGTCGTGGTGGTCACGGCCAAGCACAATTGGGGCAGAAACTCTTCCCTCCTTTATCGCCCTGTTCATTGCCAAAGCTATCTCAACTCTGCCCTGTGCATCTGCATATAGTATTCTTGCCTGAGAACCAACTACAAGTTTATTTGCTCCGGCCTCCTTAATCCAGTGAATATTATCTGCCATCTGAGATTTAATCTGAGATGGAGCATCTTTCATTATCCTCTCCAGAACCTCTGTAGCAATAAGGTCACTCTGAGCAAGATCCTCCTCTTTAGAAGAGGTACAAACCCACCTATAGGGACCAAATCCATAATCAAAGAATAGTGGCCCCATTATATCCTGTACATAAGATGGATACCTGAAGCGACCATCCTCCAGCATAATATCTGCTCCGGCCCTTGAAGCCTCAAGCAGAAATGCATTTCCATAATCAAAAAAGTACATTCCCCTTGATGCAAGGGTGTTTATGGCGTTGGCGTGGCGACAAAGTGTCGCCTGAACCTCCTCCTTAAACTTAGCAGGCTCTTCTGCCATCATTTTGTTGGACTCGTCAAAACTTATACCGGCCGGGTAGTATCCTCCCGACCAGGGATTGTGAAGCGATGTCTGGTCACTTCCCAAATCCGGAACAACTCCGGATTCAATAAACTTCTCCCACAAATCTACAATATTCCCTTGATAGGCAAGAGATACTGCCTCTTTTAATTCACGGGCTTTGATAACGCGTTTGATTAACAGATCTAAATCGGTATAGACCTCATCTACCCAGCCCTGTGAGTGCCTTGTGTGAACAGCTTTTGGGTTTATCTCTGCAACTACTCCAATTACTCCCGCAATTACGGCCGCTTTTGGTTGTGCTCCGGACATTCCTCCCAACCCTGAACTTACAAAGATTTTACCGCGGATATCTTTACTCCCGGTATTTCCCATCATCCTGGCTGCATTCAAAACTGTAATTGTAGTCCCGTGAACGATACCCTGAGGACCAATATACATAAAAGAACCTGCAGTCATCTGGCCATATTGGGATACTCCCAAAGCATTGAATTTTTCCCAATGGTCTTTATCTGAGTAGTTGGGAATAACCATTCCGTTTGTTACTACAACTCTTGGTGCATCTTTATGTGAGGGGAAGAGTCCCATAGGGTGGCCGGAGTAGAGTACAAGTGTCTGTTCATCCGTCATCTGGGCAAGATATTTCATTGTCAGAAGATACTGAGCCCAATTCTGAAAGACAGCTCCGTTCCCTCCGTATGTAATTAGCTCGTGAGGATGTTGTGCCACTGCATAATCCAGATTATTGCTTAGCATAAGCATAATTGCGGCAGCCTGAACAGATTTATGAGGAAACTCATAAATAGATCTTGCCTCAATCTTGTATGTCGGACGATACCGGTACATATATATTCTTCCGAAATCTGCAAGCTCCTTTGCAAACTCGGGAGCTAAAACCTCGTGCATCTCTTTTGGAAAGTAACGCAAAGCATTCTTGAGTGCAAGCTTCTTCTCCTGAAGATTGAGTATATCTTTCCTCTTTGGAGCGTGATTTATCTGATTTTCCCACTCTCTTGCCGGAGGAATACTCTGTGGAATTCCTGCAAGAATCTCCCGCTTAAACGAATCTATTGACATAATTGCATTATAATTAGAGGGGTGCAAATTTAATAAAAAAAGTGTGAAAAATTGCCGAATATCAAAAAAATGACTACTTTTGCAGCCCAACAAAAGGAGGTGTGTACGATATGATCATAGTGCCAATCAAAGAGGGTGAAAACATCGAAAGAGCGCTTAAAAAATTTAAGCGTAAGTTCGAGAAGACAGGAACCATCAGAGAACTTAGAAGTAGAAAGACATTCGTTAAGAGTTCCGTAAAAAGAAGAGACGAGGTTAAAAAAGCAGTATATGTTCAAAATCTGCGTCTGAACGAAGAGTAGTCTTATAATATATCATAAGCGTAAAAATGATGCTTTGTTTATAACAAAGTGTCATTTTTTTTTATTAAATTAGATGCGGATTATGAGATCGATTGAGTTATTTATTGAACACTTGAGAGTCCAAAAGAGATACTCTCCCAGAACTTTGAATATTTACTCAGAGAGTATAGGTGAGCTCTATAGCTTCATCTCGCCTCAAGAGGGAGAGGTAGAGGAGAGTCTGTTGGTACCTTCACAAATCCGGGCTTTTGTTGTTGCATCTCTCAAAAGGGGACTCTCTCCCAGAACAGTGAATCTTAAGCTTTCTGCAATAAGCAGTTACTGCACTTTTCTTGTAAAGCAGGGTGCAATTAAAGTCAATCCTGTTAAAAGAATACAACGCCCTAAAGAGGCGAAGAGATTACCGGAGTTTTACACAGCAGCGGCAATGGAGGGCTATTTTTCTAAAGAGGTTGCCGAAGACGATCTTTTCGCAATCAGAGATAAAGTCATTGTATCTACCCTTTACTGTACAGGTATGAGAAGGGCAGAACTTGCAACCCTCAAGATCTCTGACTGGGACAGATCCCGTTCACTTTTTCGCGTTACCGGTAAGGGAGATAAAACCAGAGAGGTTCCCATTCCCGACTCGCTCACAAAAGAGTTGTCTGCCTATCTTATATTGATGAAAGAGTATTACACGGAAAACAGAGAGAAGAGACTCTTTTTAACCGATACAGGAGAACCAATGTACCTCTCATTTGTTAATAAAATAGTGAAGAGAGAGCTTACCGGAAATGAGGGTTTTTCAGGAAAAAGGAGCCCGCATATGTTAAGGCACTCATTTGCCACACATCTGCTTAATAATGGCGCAGACCTTAACAGTATAAAGGAGGCCCTGGGTCACTCATCGTTGGCAGCTACACAGGTTTACACACATAATTCGTTTGAAAATCTAAAGAAAACATTTCTAACCGCTCATCCAAGAGCAAAAAAAGGAGGTTAATATGGACATCAGAATTCAGTCACTTAAGTTTGATGCAGACACAAAACTGATCACATTTATCGAGAAGAAGCTTGCTAAGCTTCCAAAATACTACGATGAAATTCGCAGTATTGAGGTTAATCTTAGTTTATTGCCGGATTTTGAAAACAAGAAAGTTCAGTTTAAGATTTTTATACCGGGTAACGACCTGGTAGTTGAACGCCACTCATCAAGATTTGAAGATGCAGTGATAGATTGCATAAGTGTCCTGAAAGATCTGCTTGTAAAAGTTAAAGAGAAAAAAAGAGAGATTTAGGAATCTATAAAAACATCTCCAGAAACTCCTCTTCGGTTATATTACTAAAGTAATCGGAGAGGTTTATTGTTTTTAACCCTTCCCGGATGGCCTGCTCATTTATGCTCCATCCACGCATAATATCTTCGAGATGTGAGGTCTCTTTTGTGAAGAAGTAGTTGCCGTAAAATCGTATATCTTTTATGACCCCCTTTTCTACCTCCAAATAGAGCTCAAAAAGACCCCAGTCAAACCTTTTAATCTTTGAGTATCCAAATGCAGGAGATGAGCCGTAGTTCCAGGACTCTTTGGAGTATTTCTCCATTTTTAATCTGGCAATCTCTTTTAGATCTTTGGGGGTATAGGAGTACAAACGATATTTACCTTCATTTTGGTCAAGGATGAACTTCTCAAGAAAGGCGATAAACTCCTCTACACTCATCTCTTTTGTAAGGTGTTCACTTATATTAGTTACTCTTGATCTGTTGGATTTTACAGACTTTCCGGCAAATTGTTCCGGTCTGTTTGCAAGTGCTTCGGAGAGATTTGCCATAGAGGCACAAAAGAGAAGAGTACCGTGCTGGAGAACCCTCTCTTTATATACAGCAACGGCGTTTCCGGAGAATTTTTTCCCATCTATTACAAGATCGTTCCTCCCCATAAGCGATGCCTCTACTCCCAAAGCTTTTAGAGCTTCAATTATAGGTTTTGTAAACCTGGCAAACATCTCAGAGGTCTGCTCCTTTGTTGTTTGATTGTCTATAAATGTGAAATTTACATTACCCAAATCGTGAAATACAGCTCCGCCGCCGGACAATCTTCTTACAACCTTTATGTTGTTTCTCTTTACATAGTCCAGGTTAATCTCTGCATACGCGTTTTGGTGTAGCCCGATAATTATTGAGGAGTCATTCCGCCACAGACGAAAAACAGGCTCTTTGAAAGTTTTAAAAAGGTACTCCTCAGTAGCCAGGTTCCATTGCGGGTCAGTTGAGTGATCAATTATATAATACATAGGGTTTACTTTTTTGTTATCCTCCTGATAAGCTTTGAATCTACGATTCTGTAAAAAAGATATCCGGCAATATATCCAAAAAGGGCTCCGAATATTACATCAGAAGGGAAATGCCTTCCAACATACACTCTGCTGTATGAGACCAGAAAAGCCCAGATAAAGATGGGAATTGTGTACCTATTGTTTCTAAAGAGGAGAGAGGTTATAGTTGCAAGACCAAATACATTTGCCGCGTGGCTTGAGACAAATCCATAGAGCCCCCCCTTGCCGTCGAGAAGTCTGATAATGCCCTCCAGTGATGGGTCGTGACCCGGACGCAATCTTTGGAAAAGATCTTTGATAAAGCTGCTGCCAATATCGGTTAGTGCAAATGTTGCCACCGCCGCGAAAACTATTGACAGAGCTAATAATGGTCTCTTCTCTTTAAAACCATAACGGTATATTATAAAAGCTAAAATTGCAAGATAAAGCGGAATCCAGGGTGCACGCGCGGTAAAGATCAACATCACGCTATCTAAAACAGGGAAATTAAGCCCATTAATAAAAATTAAAATTGAGCGATCTATTTCAAGTAGCCATTCCATATGCTGTTTATTAGCTGTTCAACATCTCCCAGAGTGTGTCGGTCAGTTTTTCCAGACCCTTCCCTGTATATGACGAGATAAATATATGGGGTACTTTACGGGGCAGATGTTTTTTGATCATACCCTCCAACTCCTGGTCAAGGAGATCTGCCTTTGTTATTGCCAGTAGCCTATCTTTATCCAGAAGCTCAGGGTTGTACATCTTAAGCTCTTTTAGCAGGATTTTGTACTCCTGGGAGATATCCTTACTGTCTGCCGGAATCATAAAGAGCAACATTGAGTTCCTCTCAATATGTTTCAGAAACCTTAATCCCAGACCCTTCCCCTCGTGCGCTCCCTCAATAATTCCCGGGATGTCTGCCATTACAAACGATTTATGGTCACGACACTCAACTATACCAAGGTTTGGTTCAAGTGTTGTGAATGGGTAGTCTGCAATTTTTGGTTTTGCTGCAGATATCTTTGAGAGCAGGGTAGATTTTCCGGCGTTGGGAAATCCGACCAGACCTACATCTGCCAACACCTTTAACTCCAATATATACCAATTCTCACTTCCCTCTTCGCCCGGTTGAGAATATCTAGGGGTTTGGTTTGTTGCACTCTTAAAGAAGGCGTTTCCCATTCCTCCGCGACCCCCTTTTGCCAGTACAACCTCCTCTCCGTTTGTTGTAATCTCAAATAGCACTTCACCGGTATCTGCAACCTTTGCAACAGTACCCAGAGGTACGTCAAGATAGATGTCATTTCCGTCGGCTCCGTGGCAAAGTGCACCACTTCCGCGGCCACCGTGATCTGCCCTTACGTGTTTTCTGTATTTAAGGTGTATTAGCGTCCAAAACTGAGAGTTTCCCCTAAGTATTACGTGACCGCCTCTTCCTCCGTCTCCCCCGTCGGGACCCCCTTTGGGAATAAACTTCTCCCTCCGAAGGTGTACCGACCCTTTGCCTCCGTTTCCCGAAGCGCAAAAGATCCTTACATAATCTACAAAATTGGAATTACTCATTTTTTATACTCTCCATTATTTGGCAAATATTCTTAAAGATATCCTCAACGGGGAGATCCCCCTTGATTGGAAAATATTTGCCTCTCTCTTTATAATATGCGATAAGTGGTTCTGTTTTTTTATGATAGGTTTGAATTCTGCAAAGGATGGTCTCTATTGAGGAGTCATCTCTTCTACCCTCAATCTCCGCCCTTTTATTAATTCTCTCAACTATAAGAGAGTCATCTACTTCCAGAGAGAGAACTGCGTTGACACTCCTTTTTTTATGAAACTGCAAAAGTTGGTCAAATGCTTTTGCCTGACTGATGGTTCTGGGGAACCCATCAAAAATGAATCCCATAACAGAAGGGTCAGCTTCACATATAACTTTGCGAATCATCTCAAGAACTATAGAGTCGTCAACAAAACTTCCCTTTTCAATCAAACCCTTTGCGATAATACCCACTTCACTCATCTTTTCAATCTCCTCCCGAAGCAGATGACCGGTTGAAATATGTTTAAGCTTGTATTTCTCTACCAGTAGTGAAGATTGAGTGCCTTTGCCTGCACCCGGAGGCCCAAATATTATGTAATACTTCATCCGGTGATATCAGATTCGTCCAGGACATAAATATCTTTATACTGCCTGCCTAGTTCGTTGTAATCCAGACCATATCCAACAATAAAATCATTTGGAATAGAGATTGCGACATAGTCAATTTTTAGCTCCTTTTTATATGCATCCGGTTTTAGGAGAAGGGTGCAAAACTTTACGGAAGAGGCACCTCTCTCTTTAAGAATCGAGTGCAGATCTACAATGGTATTGCCTGTGTCAACAATATCTTCAATCACAATAACCTCTCTACCCGATACCTCAGTTGAAAGTCCCAGAATCTCCTTTATCTCTCCGGTAGTCTCGGTACCGCTGTAGGATGATAGTTTTATAAAGGATATCTCACACGGAAAATCAATTTTTTTGAGCAAATCTGCAGCAAACATAAAGGATCCGTTTAGCACCGCAAGAAAAAGCGGAGCCTCTCTATCTCTATATTCATCGTTAAGTACTCCGGCAACATCACCTATAGCATCTACAATTTTTTTATTGGAGATAAAAAGCCGGAAGTGTTTGTCGTGTAATTTTATTCGCTCCATACTCAAATTATTTGTGAGGGCGAAATTAATCATTATTTTTGTCCTAACCAATTTTGTATAAAAAACGATGAATCCACTAGTTAGTATTATAATGGGCAGCACCTCGGATCTCGTGGTGATGAAGCAGGCGGCACAATTTCTCAACGATATGGAGATACCCTTTGAAATCAACGCACTCTCGGCACACAGAGTTCCCGAGCAGGTGGCCAAATTTGCAAAGGAGGCTCACACCAGGGGAGTAAAGGTTATCATAGCGGGGGCGGGTGGTGCAGCTCACCTGCCTGGAGTAATTGCCGCTTTTACCCCACTTCCGGTAATTGGAGTTCCTGTTAAATCTTCCATATCTATGGATGGCTGGGACTCTGTTCTCTCAATACTTCAGATGCCGGCAGGAATTCCGGTAGCAACAATGTCACTGGATGGAGCAAGAAATGCTGGAATATTAGCTTTTCAGATTCTTGCAACCTCAAACGAGGCCCTATTGAAAAAGATGCAGGCTTTTAAGGAGGAGCTGGCTTTAAAAATATTGAGTGCAAATAAGGAGTTGGAGGAGGTTAAGTACCCATTCAAAGTCAATTAGAGCGTAATAGTTCAGGTCTTTGCAGGTCTGAAATAATTAATAATATGTGCGGGAGATATGAGGAGAGTGATTTTATTGCTTATGTTGTATATATACAGCATAAGCGCATTTTGTCAGAACAATTTAGGGGGCACTTCGCACCCTTTTGTACTACAGATAGTAGAGATGATTATCTCCTCCTGCGAGGAGGCAGAGGGTCCGGATGAGGAGCTGCTCGGGGAGTATATTCACTACTTCAATAATCTTTTAACAAAGCCGCTTAATATCAACACTGCAAAGGCCTCATCTCTGGAGGAGCTGGTAATCCTTACCCCTTTTGAAATAGTTGCATTAACTTCCTATATAAGAGATTACGGAGAGATACTCTCATTTGCAGAGCTAATTCTTATCCCCGGAGTCTCACCACAGAAGATGGAGATTCTCAAGCCCTTTATATCCCTCTCTTCAGGTGGATTTAATCTTGAAAACACTCTCCCGGGTAGATCCAGGATAATAGTCAGGGGAGCTGTAGTTCCGCAAAAAAAAGAGGGATACAAACCAATTACCAGAGAGGATTACATATCAAATCCCAATAGCAGATATCTGGGAAATCCGATGCAGCTTTACGGGCAATACCGATATTCGCTTTCAGATAAGATCTCTGCAATTGCTACCGTTGAGAAGGATGCCGGGGAGAGGGGGTGTGACTTTCTCAGTTGGAGCGCAACTTTAAAGAGTGTTGGAGTAGTTGAAAAGCTGATTGTCGGCTCGTATACCGCCAGATATGGTCAGGGGTTGGTAATGTGGAACGCCTTTATTCCTGAATACTCCTGGGAGCCGGTTGCAAATATGAAGCGTGAGCAAGGGGTATCTCCACACAGCTCTGCCGACGAAAATTCTGCATACAAAGGCATAGCATCAACACTTACAAAGGGGGCACTCTCTTTTAGCTTTATGGCATCTGCAAGGAGAGTAGATGCCAGAGTTATTGAGAGCGGATATACCTCTCTGCTTACCACCGGATTGCACAATACACTATTGACCAAGGAGAGAAAGGGCTCTCTTGGGGTAAATATGGTTGCATTAAATCTTGCATTGTCGTTAAAAAGAGTAAAAGTTGGAGTTACCATTAGTTCCGATTTCAAATCTCTTCCCTATGCAGGCAGGGACTCTGTACTGATGTTAAGAGAGACTCAAGGGAGAAAACTACTCTCGAATGCTGGTTTAGATTGGAGATATATAAACGGCAGAATGCTCTTTTACGGAGAGATAGCAATTGACAGATGCAATGCCAAGGGAGGGGTTGCAGGATTAATTGTCAATATGAAAAGCGGGATTGAGCTATCAATAAGAGGTAAGTTGATTGAGAAGGGTTACAGGGCAGTGCACAGTAATGTTTCGGGAGTAAATGGTTCCGGAATCTGGAGCCTCAGTACAGGGCTAAAGCACAAGCCCTCAAACAACATTACAATGTTCTTAAAAGGGGAGATTGCAGAGAGTTATTTCAAATTCTCACTAATGGGTGACTACACTATAAAAAAAGGGATCAATATTTTACTCAGAGGTACACTAAAGGGAACAAAAAGAGAGGCAAGAGCAGATTTAAAAATTATCAGCGGAGAAAATTTCACAATGCATACCAGAGCAGATCTCTCATTAGTTAAAGGTGAAAGTAGAGATAGTTATGGTTTTTATTTTCACAATGAGTTGATAGTAAAAATATTCAATAAAAAAGCAGACCTTTCTGTGAGAGGTGCCTGGTTCAATATCCAAAATTGGGAAAATAGAATATACAGCTACGAGAGGGAGGTTCTCTACCAGTTCAGGACTACCGCTCACTATGGAAAAGGATTAAGGTACTATATGAATTTAAAGTTGACCATAGGAGAGAGAACCAGCCTCTGGCTGCGTTACTCATCAACAAGATATCTGGACAGAGAAATAATAGGAGAGGGACCCGAAAAAATTGAGGGTCCCTCTAAAGGTGAAGCCAAGCTACAACTGCAATACAGTTTCTAAATCTCTCTAATCTTAATCTTGCTACCCGGCATAATCTTACTCTTTTTGGTGAAGCCGTTCAATTTCATTATATCATCCAGGCTTACACCCTCAAATCTCTTTGAAATATCCCATAGGGTATCCCCTTTTTTGATAGTGTACATTTCGTATTTCCCCGATTTTGTTGTTGATGGAGAACTTGATGCAGATGTTGTAGTTGACTTCGGCGGGTTTGCCGTATAAATTAATAGCTTCTGCTTAGGCCTGATTACTGTTTTTATACCATTCCAGGCCTGAATATCTGCGACTCGTACCCTGTATCTCTCTGCAATATGGCTGAGAGTCTCTCCGGATTTAACAGTATGTGTAACCGAAGCTCGCTGGGATGTTACAGCAGCCTTACTCTCGTTATATACGATAGGATTAAAATAGAGGCTGTCTTTGTAGGTGTAGATCTCTCTCTCCCTATCAATAAATAAGGCTGTGTGATTGTATGGAAGTCTCAAAACATTACCTCTGTCGTTACCTGGTATAATCTCATTTATATACTGAGGGTTATGATCACTTATCTCCTCTTTAGATATTCCTATAAGCTCTGCTATCTGCCCAAAATGGAGAGGCCTGTTTATAACAAATGTATCTATATGCGCAGGCATAGATATCACCATAGGGGTAATACGGTGCTCTTTGTAGTAGTGCATAGTATAAAGAGCAGCAACAAATGACGGAACATAACCTCTAGTCTCTCTCGGAAGATAGGGGTATATTGTCCAGAAATCCCGGGAGCCGCCTGCTCTGCGTATCGCCTTGTTCACATTCCCCGGACCACAATTATAAGAGGCAATAGCAAGCATCCAGTCTCCAAATATTCTATATGAGTCCCTTAGATATTTTGCAGCAGCGTGTCCTGAGGCAATTGGGTCGAGCCTCTCGTCTACATAGGAGTCAATCCTTAAATTGTACTGAAGTGCAGTTCTGTACATAAACTGCCACATACCCTTCGCCTTGACTCTGGAGACAGCTCTCGGGTTAAGAGCCGACTCAATTATTGCCATTATTTTTAGCTCTTTAGGAAGGTCATACTCATCAAAAATCTCTTCAAACTGAGGCATATAGTAGCCCCAGAGACCCAATATTGCATCTACTTTATTGGGTATTCGTTGAGTGTAGTAGATGATGTGGTTTTTTACTATGTTATTGTAAGGCAGAGGTATAAACGAGTTTATAGCTTTAAGTCTTGCAATATATACGGAATCGGGTATATCGGATGTCAGATTATCACTCTCAAGGTTAATAATTGATCCGTCATCAAGTGTTAAATTCTTTTGAAGATACCAAACGCTCAAAAGACTATCGGTAGAGAGCACCGGTGCCGGATCTATAAAATCCTCGCTATCAAAGAAGCTTAAGCCTCCGGGATTAATTGAGTCGTTTGTGCCGACTGAGTCAATGATAGGAATAGATCCGGACTCAATCTCCATTTTTAGAGAGTCAATTACTCTTTTCATTCTCTCAATCTCCAGTGTAAGGGACTCTCTGGAGGGCCTCTTTTTAAAGAATTGCCCCTGAGCTGTCTGGAATGTTAGTATAAAAACGGAGGTGAGCAGTATTAATAGTGTAGATTTTCTCATTGTCTGTTAAAAGTTTAATTTAAGATTGAACCCTACCATTGGGCCACTGTTGTTTGTAAACTGAGGTGCTACAGGCATTATGATACCGGGGAATAGAGATGCAGATAGATCTTCACTCACATCAAAATCTTGAAAATGGGCAAATACATTTGCATCAATAATGTTAAGAGCATATACAAATACACCTGCAAGAATAGAGTAGTCACGAAACCTGCGATAGGTATCCTTGTAATATTTCATTGTTTGAGCATTGAATTTTCCGGCCAATGGAGAGTCCGGATTGCTTGTCTCATAGTATAGGTACTTATATCTTTGGAACTGAGAGTTATTGGATGATATGAAATATCCTACCGTTATAATTCCCCCATATATTATTGGAATTTTCCAGTAATCCCCATTGTAGTACTGACCTAAACCCGGCAGCATTGCTGAGTAGAGGGAGGCTCGTGCTGGTAGAACATCTTTGTGATAGCGGAAATTTTTAACCCCATCCAATACGGAGCCCCAGTATGAGAGGGCAGCTCCCAGATATAGCAGGTCTCTGGTATCCCGGTCTCTGGTCAATCCACTCCTTTGCCAGGCAACATTACTTCTGTAGCCTGCAAAAAGAAAGCCGCCCACAGATGCATAGACAACCGGTATTTTCCAATACTCTTTATTGTACAGCTGGGCACTTCCGGGGATGATAAATGAACCGGCCCACATCCTGGTTATGTTCATACTATCTTTTCCCGCAAGACTTTTGAAGTACCTTCTTAGTGGATATGGTTCTCTTTTTACTCCTTCTACACCGGTTGTATCATCTGACTGTTGATTCTGATTCTGATTTGAGCCCGGAGGTCCAAGTTGTTTTATCTGAACCGGGAATTGAGCAATAGCCAAACAAGATATGAGCATTAAGGCAAAAAGCGCTATAAAGGGGCGAGACTTCATAATCAGTATCAAAGATTTGTCTTCTCAATGGCGTTAATAAAGTTAATTACCTCTTTATCTCCATTGAAACGGATTGTTATAGAGCCTGTTCCGTTCTTTTCGTCTCTTTTTAAACTGATATTATTATTGAAATACTTTCCAAGAAAATCCAATAGCCTGAAATAGGACTCATCAAGATCTTGATTTAGATCTTCGCTGCTCTTTTTCTCTGTCCGTTCCTGAAGCATCTTCCGTACCTTCTCCTCTATCTGCCTTACGGATAGGTCCTGCTCAATTATTGCATTACACAGTTTAAGCTGTTTTTTTGCACTCTCTACTGAAAGCAGAGCTCTGGCGTGCCCCATTGTAATCTTTTTTGCCCTTATTGCGAGCTGAATTTCGGCCGGCAGCTTCAAAAGGCGCAGATAATTGGTGACCGTTGCTCTCTTTTTTCCAACTCTCTCTGCCATCTCCTCCTGAGTGAGGCTGCACTCCTCAATCAATCTTTGAAAACTGAGGGCAACCTCTATAGAATCCAGGTTCTCCCGCTGTATATTCTCTACGATTGCCATCTCCAGCATTCCCTGGTCATCTGCTTTTCGTATATAGGCAGGAATTTGTGTAAGCCCGGCAATTGCTGCAGCACGAAAGCGTCTCTCCCCGCTTATAATCTGATATTTCCCGTTCTCGGACAACCTTACGGTTATAGGTTGAATAAGCCCCAGTGTCTTGATTGACTCTGCAAGCTCCTCGAGAAGGTCTATGTCAAAACTGCTTCTGGGCTGAAAAGGATTTGCCTCAATTGAATCCATCGGGATTTCGGAGATTGATGCAGGAGTAGACTCTGAGTAAGGAACAACAGAGCCGTTCAGGTTCAGGTTGTCGATATCGGATATCAGGGCTCCCAACCCTCTTCCCAAGGCAGATTTTTTCATCATTGCGAATTATTTTTTAGAATCTCTCTGGCTAGGTTGAGATAGTTATTTGTCCCGGCAGAGAGGGCATCGTGCAGAATTACCGGTTTCCCGTGTGAAGGGGCCTCTGTAAGCCTTACATTTCTCTGAATTACAGTCTTGAAGACCATTTCATTAAAATGACTTCTAACCTCATCTACCACAAGATTGGAGTGTCTGGTTCTACTGTCAAACATAGTAAGAAGAAATCCCTCTATCTTAAGAGATGTGTTGAGTCTGTTCTGTACCAGCTTAATTGTATTGAGTAATTTTCCAAGTCCCTCGAGTGCAAAATATTCACACTGAACCGGAATCAGAACAGAGTCTGCTGCAGAGAGTGAGTTGATTGTGATAATTCCCAGCGAAGGAGAGCAGTCGATTATTATGTAGTCAAACTGATCCTTCAGTGGTTCGAGAGCTTTTTTGAGTACCAACTCTCGTTCGGGTATGTTGAGCATCTCTATTTCGGCACCTACAAGGTTAATATGGGAAGGGGCAAGACTCAACCCGGAGATTTCGGTACTGAGAAGAATGTCGTCAATTTTTACACTTCCAATAAGGGTTTCATAAAGCGTTAACTTAGATGTGGAGTCGGGGTCGAAATTCAGACCCGAGGTTGAATTTGCCTGAGGATCTGCATCTACCAACAGTACCTTTTTCTCCATTACGGCAAGAGACGCAGAAAGATTTATTGCGGTGGTTGTCTTTCCCACCCCACCTTTCTGGTTAGCTATAGCAATTATTTTTCCCATATATTTGTTAAGAGTATTATCTGAGTCAATCACGCAAATTTACAAAATCTTTTTTAGCTACAGCCAATTTTAAATGCCCTTGATAAAAAAGAATCAGAGTGGATCTGTATCGAAAAAAATTTTTACCCCCTTACCTCTCGCTTTTACTAGCTCTTCCACGCCTTCGGTAATTTTTTTCTTCACCGATGTTATGTCACTTTTTCGAGATAATTTAATCCAGATATTTAAAATATAATCTCCGCGAAGCTTGTCAACCGGAGGAGTAAAGGGTCCTGTAAAATTTGAAACTCCCCATTGTGGAAGTAAGCGGGAAACTGATTGGGCAAAGTTATCAATGGTGATTTGATTTCTCCCTTTAATTACAATTTTTATTAATCTTGTAAAGGGAGGGTACTCAAATTCGCCCCTCTGCTCAAGCTCTGTCGCAATGTTACTGTTACTCTGTTCAAACTGCAGGTAAATTTGGTTTTCGGGTTGTGCCGTCTGAACTATTATATGACTCTTGTTGTATCTTCTTCCACCCCGCCCGGCAAGCTGCACCAACATCTGCATAGCCCTTTCGGAGGATCTGAAATCTTCAACTGCAAACATACTGTCGGCCTGAACCAGGAGAATAAGTGTGAGTTTCTCAAAATCAAATCCTTTACTAACCATTTGTGTTCCAACTAATATGTCTATATCGCCATTAGCAAATTCTCGTAAAATTTTGGTCTCTTCACTTTTACGAGCAGTGGTCTCTGCGTCAAACCTCGCAACTCTGGCCTGAGGGAAGAGCTCTCTTATCTGCTCCTCAATCATCTCTGTACCGCACCCTCTCTCCTTTAAGCCAGGCTTACCGCACTTTGTGCAGATAGGAGTGAACCTTCTGGAGTAGTCACAATAGTGGCAGGATAGAGTCCCCCTGTTTTTATGGTAACTCATTGATACATTACAATGAAGGCAATGCGGAATATCTCCGCAATATATGCACTGAACAAGGGGAGAGTAGGAGCGTCTGTTTCTGAAGATAAGTGTCTGCTCGCCCTTAGAGAGCCTCTCTTTAATTTCATCGAGAGCAGTATGAGAGAATAACCCCTCCATTTTCCCCCGCTTCTGTTCCCGGATAGTATCAATAATAGCTACAGATGGAGTATGATCTCCGTAAAATTTTTCGTTCAACTCTACCAGAGAGTATCTACCGGAGTGTGAGTTATAAATGCTCTCAAGCGAAGGGGTGGCAGAGCCCAACACTACGCCAGCAGAGTGTATTTTAGAGAGAATAATTGCCGAATCTCTTCCGTTATATCTTGGTGCGGGCTCACTCTGTTTATATGAGGAGTCGTGCTCTTCATCAACAATTATGACTCCTAAATTGCTGAAAGGCAAGAAAACAGATGATCTCAAACCCAAAACTATATAGGGATTATTGCTCTCCTTAACTCTGTTGTAGATATCTCTTCTCACTGCAGGGCTCTGTTTTGAGTGATACACAAGAAGGTCATCTCCAAAGATGAGGTACAACCTCTCACTCAACTGACGGCTTAGCGCAATTTCAGGGACCATAATTAGAACATTCTCACCTCTACTATGCGCCTTAAATGCAAGCTGGATATATATTTCGGTCTTTCCGGAACCTGTCACCCCCTTCAAGAGGGTCGGCATCTTTGTTTTGATGTTCTTCTCTATCTGACTCAACGCCTCCTGCTGGGCAGCAGAGAGATTCGAGGGTGCCTCAACAGCAGTTGCAGCCCGAACCACTTTTTTTCTTTTGGGAAGGGTTCTCTTTGCCAAAGGCTCCGGGAAAGCTGCTTTAAATACCTCACCAACACTACACATATAGTATTCTGCAACCCATTTCCAAAACTCAATCTCCATTTGAGATGCATCCGGGATTGGTTCCAAAGACTCAATCTCCTTTATCTCTCCTTTGTAGAGGGGTGGTTCGTTTGTAAGAGAATCAACCACAGCAGTATAAGTACTGCCGGAGAAGGGTACCCTTACGAAAGATCCCCGGTGCAGTCTCTTTATAAATTGTTCAGGGACAATATAAGTAACTTCCATTGTTATACGCAATGGAAGTATCACGCCGGCAAAGGTGTTAGACTTGGATACCATAACAATGTTAAAGTTCTCTTATTATTTTGGCCACCTCCTCAAGCTGCCACATAGGAGTTGATGTTGCCCCGCATATACCCACAGAGTCTCCCGGATTAAACCAGGATAGTTTAATATCCGAAATAGATTCAATTTTGTATGACCTTGGATTCACAGAGTGACAGGTCTCATAGAGAACCTTCCCATTTGAGCTCTCTCGTCCGCTCACAAATATTATGACAGAGTGTTTAGTTGAAAAAAGTTTAAGATGGGGGTGTCGTGAAGAGACCTGTTTGCAGATTGTATTATGTGAGGTAAAGCGCTCTAATGAACCACCTTGTTCAATAATTCTTCTCTTAATACTGAAGATAAGTTCCGAGTACTCACCGGGGTCTTTTGTCGTCTGGGAGAATATCATTACCGGGTTCTTAAAATTGACCATTGAGAGATCTTTTTCGTTCTCAATGACTATGGCATCTCCGTTTACCTGCCCGATCAATCCGTTTACCTCTGCGTGCCCCCTCTTGCCAAAAATCAGAATAGTTCCGCCAATTTTTTTAATCTCTTTGTAACCGGTGCGGATTCTCTCCTGAAGTTTTAAAACCACGGGACAGGTACAGTCCATTACGGTTAGTCCCTTTTGTTTTGCCAATTGATAGGTTGAAGGGGGCTCTCCGTGAGCCCTTATAAAGAGAACAGAACTTTTGAGATTGTTAATCATAGAGTGATCAACCACCTCCATCCCAAGATTTTTTAGCCTTGAAAGCTCTGTGTTATTATGAACAATGGCCCCCAAAGAGTAGATCTTTTCGTTGCTGTTAAGGAAGTTCTCTGCCTGCTTAATGGCTTTTATTACTCCATAGCAAAAACCCGATTTGGTGTCAACCTCTACGGTTAACCCCATCTTTGCGATATTATCTTCTCTATCCATACCATCTCATCTTCTTGCGTCATATCACTGTTATCCAGAAAGATAGCATCCTCTGCTCTTCTAAGTGGAGCAGTCTCTCTGTTTTCATCCATATGGTCTCTCTCAATCACGTTGGAGAGAACATCCTCGTAGTTGGCCTCCTCATTGCGTGCAATTATCTCCTTGTATCTTCGCATTGCTCTAACCTGAGGATCTGCAGTCATAAAGATCTTAAGATCTGCATCAGGGAATACAACTGTCCCGATATCCCTCCCATCCATTACGACTCCTCTTTTTTTACCGAGCTCTTTTAAAATAGAGTCCACAAACTCCCTCACTACAGGAATTGATGCAAAAATGCTTACTCTCGATGCAACTTCAAGAGTACGAATCTCTCTCTCAATATTCTCCCCGTTAAGGTAGAGTTCACTTCCTCCCCCGGTGGCAGACGGTAAAAAGCGGATATCTGTTTGCGAGAGCACTATCTTTAACTTTTCCACATCAATTTCTAAGAGATTATCTCCAAAACCAGCCCTAATAGCCGCAAGTGTAACTCCCCTGTAGAGAGCCCCGGTATCTACATAAATAAGGCCGTAGCGGGCAGCAACCTTTTTGGCAAAAGTGCTCTTACCTGTGGATGAGTGGCCGTCTACAGCTATGATAATGTCTTGTCTGTTCATAATTATACAATAAACAAACATACACAAAAAAGGATTATCTTTGAAAAAATTATTTTTGATGAGACTTGCTATTTTTGACTTAGGAACAAATGTTTTTAATCTGCTTCTGGCAAGGATTTCAAAAGGAGAGTGCGACATTAAAAAGGTTATAAAGGCGGGATCTCATATAGGGAGAGACGGTTTTATCAGTGGTGAGCTAAGCAATGAGGCTATAGAGTCATCAATTGAGGTTTTGGATGATATGTTTGCTCAAATTAAGATGTTCGGCGGGGTCGACAAAGTAAAAGCTTTTGCAACATCTGCAATAAGAGATGCCTCTAACGGAGAGCAGTTTGCACAGATGTTGAGAGAGAGATACGGGATGGATGTCGAGATTATCTCCGGCGATAGAGAGGCAGAGCTTATATATAAGGGCATAAGGGAGTCAATAATTCTATACAACGAGAAGGTGTTGATGTTGGATATTGGGGGTGGGAGCAACGAATTTATAATTGCAGATAAAGATACAATTTACTGGAAAGAGAGTTTCCCGCTGGGAGTTATCAGGATGAGAGAGATAATAAATCCCTCAGATCCAATAACAGAGGAGGAGATAGAGAGGTATAAAAGCTACCTGGACACCGCTCTTAAGACTCTTTTTGAACAGATTGAAATATATAAACCAACCCTGTTAATTGGTTCGTCCGGATCATTTGACACATTGAGGGAGCTTATTTTTAAAGATGACGATGGTTCGCTGCCCGCTAAGGAGCTGCCGGTTGATATGTTTTTGACACTTCACCAAAGATTACTTGATTCTACACGGGAAGAGAGGCTCTCTATGGCCGGTATGTCTCCAATGAGAGTAGACTATATGGTTTTAGGCAGTATATTTGTGGAGTACACAATCAGAAAAATCGGGATTAAAGAGCTTTATCAGTCATCTTTCTCTCTTAAAGAGGGTTATATGGCAGAGACAGCATCCTCCATCGGAGAATATGAATAAAAAAAATTAAAAAAGAGATGAAACTTCTTATAATAGATGACGAAAAATCAATAAGGAATACACTTAAGGAGATTCTTGAGTTTGAAGGGCACAGCGTCTCACTTGCCTCAGACGGAGTTGAGGGGTTGGCACTGGCCACTTCGGACAGCTTTGATGTAATCTTCTCCGATATCAAGATGCCCAATATGGACGGAATGGAGTTACTAGACAGATTAAACGAAGCCAATGTAGACTCCTCTGTAATTATGATCTCAGGACACGGCTCAATAGAGTCTGCCGTAGACTGCATTAAAAAAGGAGCATTTGATTTTATTCAGAAACCTCTGGACCTGAACAGAATTTTAATAACTCTAAGGAATGCAACCGACAGGACAAACCTGGTGAAAGAGACCAAGACACTTAAGAAAAGGGTTGCCAAAATTCCTGAAATAGTTGGAGTCTCATCTGCAATCACCAGAATCAAGGATATGATAGAGAGAGTCGCTCCCACTGAGGCGAGGGTTCTTATTACAGGTTCAAACGGAACCGGTAAGGAGCTTGTGGCAAGATGGCTGCACGAGAAGAGCAGCAGATGTTCTATGCCCTTTGTTGAGGTAAACTGTGCAGCAATACCGGGAGAACTCATAGAGAGCGAACTGTTCGGACACGAAAAAGGGGCCTTTACCTCTGCCGTAAAACAACATAAAGGCAAGTTTGAACAGGCAGATGGCGGGACACTTTTTTTGGATGAAATTGGAGATATGAGCCTTGCCGCACAAGCAAAAGTTCTGAGAGTTCTTCAGGAGAACAGGATAAGCAGGGTTGGAAGCGACAAGGATATTAGCGTTAAAGTGAGAGTTATTGCAGCAACCAATAAAAATCTTAACGAAGAGATTGAGAAGGGGACCTTCCGCGAGGACCTCTATCACAGGCTGAGTGTGATTGTAATCCACGTGCCGCCGCTCTCTGAGAGAAGAGAGGATATTCCTCTATTAACAAAGCACTTTCTTGAACAGATATCTCAGGAGAGTGGGTTGCCTCCGAGAAAGATAGACGATAGCGCACTACAAGAGCTCTCCCTCTATAAGTGGACAGGTAATATCCGCGAGCTACGTAATGTGGTTGAACGGCTTATGATCTTAAGCAACAATGTAATTACCAAGGAGGATGTGGTAGATTACGCGAAACCCATCTTTAGGTAGGGGTATATAGACCTCTTTTACTGAATCCTACTCCTTTTCAATTCGGATCTGCTGGATAAAATTGCCTTCGGGTTGAGTCTTTACAAAGAGTGTAATTCTGAATTTACTTCCGCCGGCACTAAGATTACCGACAGCATAGGTCATTGGGGGTTTTCCGCTGCGATAGTTAATCACGAAACTTTTTGGAGAGTATGCGGTAAAAAACTCCTTAACAATCTGTTTGGCTTGTTGTTTGCTGCAAACATTATTAGTTCCCAATATATCAACCTCGAGATTTGTCGCAAACCACGCAGATAGACTTTCGGCATCTCCATTTTGAATATATTTGGAGATAGGAACGAATACATCCTGTTCTTTTGCCTGAGCCTGCGCGGATTGAGAATATAATCCCGAAAAACCCGTAATCAATAATATTAATAAACTATAAATCTTTTTCATCATATCAATATTCCTCAAGGAGAGTAATAGCAAAATTCAAGCCACCCGTAAAGTTATAAAATTAATATAATTCCACGATATATCTCAAATAAATAGTAATTTTGTAAGGATGAAGATAGAGTTTCTCTTGATTGGAAAGACAGAAGCAGCCTACCTCAAGGAGGGCATCTCTCTTTATGAAGAGAGGCTTAAACACTATACTTCCTATTCAAAAAAAGAGATTCCGGAAATAAAAAATTCATCATCACTCTCCAAAGAGCAGATAAAAGAAAAAGAGGGAGAACAAATTTTGAAAAACCTGACAGAGACAGATGAGCTGGTACTTCTTGATGAGAGGGGAGCACAACTTACTTCGGAGGATTTTGCATTAAGAGTTGAGAGGTGGAGCGTGCGGGGTATAAAAAAGATAGTTTTTGCGGTAGGGGGAGCATACGGATTTTCTGATGCCGTATATAAAAGATCAAATGATAAGATTTCGCTCTCCAGGATGACGTTCTCTCACCAGATGGTAAGAGTTATTTTTTTGGAACAGCTCTACAGAGCTTTTACAATAATAAAAGGGGAACCCTATCACCATAAATAGATGATAAGGAGAAGTATTAAATACTCAATAAGAAAAAGAACCTCCATTCTTTGGATATGTGTACTGGGGATGACAATTGCCTCCTTTATGGAGTTCTCGTCTACAGACTCTATGGACAGGGAGGTCTCCAATCTGGAGAGTCGAATTCATAAAAGGCAAAAGCTGCTTGAAGAGTTCGCGGTAAAAACATTCAAACACCCAACTGACCAATTTCTATCATTCGAAGAAGAGCTTCCGGAAGATATGGTCATCTACAGATATTTTGATAATACCCTTCACTCCTGGGCCAATCAACTTCCTATTTCCAATGACGATATAGACCTTTTTACATTCGGCTACACTCTTAACCACCTCAATAGTACAGTTGTTACAAATACACCCCTGGCATATTTGGGAGTTTCGGAGCAGTATGTTAGTCTGGGTTCTGCCTGGTATATAGTTAATATATATTCAAGAAATAATCAGACTGTTATCACTGCCCTGTTGGTTCAGACCGACTATCCTACCGAGAACACTATTCTGAATAATAAGATAAACCCAAATTTCTCGCTTAGGAGACAGTTCTCTATAGTGCCGGTGACATTTGACGAGTCATATATTGTTCACGGCAAAGATGGTGGAGTACTCTTCTCTGTCATTAAGAATCTTCCTGTAAAGTCTTCTCAGGCAGGAATTATTCTGCGTTGGTTTGCAATTCTCTTTGCCATTGCTGCACTTTTCTCAAACCTTCAGTACAAACGGGGAATTAAAGAGTTTTTCTTAACAGCTTCCGGCCTTGTAGTTGTAAGGCTTGTAGCGCTTTATCAATCGAGGCAGATGCAGGGAGATATGGAGATATTTTCGCCCAATCTTTATGCAGATTTTGGACTTTTCAACTCTCTGGCAGATCTTCTTATAAACAATATTCTCATCTACCTGCTTCTTATGGCTCTGTTTATGGTAAGAAGAAGCATTGCGCTTGCTGTGATGAAAGCCGGTTCCACTAAAAGGGTACTTCTCGGCTGGCTCTTTTTTATAATCCCGCTGCTGCTTTTACCATATATACACTTTAGCATCAGGTCTCTCATTCTTAACTCCAATATTGTAATGGAGTTATATAAGATTGACGGAATCTCAATATACACATTACTGGTATATGTCAGCTATGGATTGCTCTTTATGGCTCTGCTCTTCTCTCTGCAATTGCTGCGGCCGTTTTTGAGCAGAGAGAGACGCTACTCGTTTTTTCACAAGAGGCAGCTTGCGCTCTTTATAACCCTAATCTCACTCTACACACTGTTTACGGTTAGTATTTACGGCTATAACAAAGAGTTTAACAGAAACAGGGTCTGGACCACAAAGATGTCTGTTGAGAGGGATTTAAATATGGAGCTCCAACTTAAAGGATTGGAGAAAAATATTGTTAATGATCAGATTATATCTATGTTGGTCGGCTTAGATCAAAATTTACAGATTATTAACAGCAGGCTGACTGAAGCCTATTTTTGGAATATTCTTCAGCGCTACGATATGAGGCTCACAGTATGTAAAAGCAATACTATGATGATCCCTAATATCTTGGACTTGAATGCTCCTCAGGTTCATTGTTACACCTTTTTTGACAGAGAGCTCTATCTGTACGGAATGCAGCTTGGAGAGAATTCCAGATTCTTCTTTATGAATAACTTCAACGGGAGAATAAGCTATATGGGAGTCTTTACCTATTTTAGTTATGGGGAGGAGGTTCGCCTCTTTATCGAGCTGGACAGTAAATTTCTTCGCGAATCTATAGGCTATCCGGACCTGCTGCTAGATCATAAAAAGATTGAAAATTATAACCTTCCTTCGGGCTATTCATTTGCCAAATATCTAAATAACCGCTTAGTCACCTATTCGGGAGAGTATAACTATCCCATCACAACTCAGAAAGAGTACGAGCCTGGTTACAAAGTTGAAAAGAGAGACGGATATATCCATTTTGTAAACAATATCTCTCCGGAAAATCTTATAATCATCTCCAGACAGGAGAGAAACATCTTCCCGTATGTTGTCTCCTTCTCATACCTGATGCTATTCTTCTCGTTTATGATACTATCCCTGATAGGTGTCAGACAGAAGAGCTATCTGCTCTCGATTCCGAGAAACTCGTTCCGCTGGAAAATATCGGTTCTTATTATATCTTCATTGGTTTTTGCGTTACTTGCAATGGGTGCCGGTAGTATATGGTTCTCTGTCAGATATTTTGAAGAGAACAATCGTGAGCAGATGGAGGAGAAGATATCATCTGTACAGAGTACACTGAGTGCATACAGCAAATATGCTCAACGCTTCAATGACCCTCAATTTAACAGTTATAAACTATTAGAGGCAATGAACAGCCTCTCCAACTCTGCACAGATAGATATTAATGTGTATCGTTCGGACGGACTCCTGCTCAAAACGACCAGGTCAGAGATATTTGACCGCTATCTTCTGGGATACCGAATGAACCCTCAGGCGTATAAAGAGATTGTCTTTAATAACAAAAAACAGTTTGTCAACAAGGAGAAGATAGGAGATCTCACTTACTACTCTCTTTATGCCCCGCTCTTTAATCTTGACGGAAATCTCATAGCAATACTGAATATTCCATATTTCTCACGGCAGAGTGACTTCCGTAAGGATGCATCTTCAATAATAGCTGCCATAATTAATATTTATCTGCTTCTGCTGCTAGCAGCGGTATTTGGAGGCGTGGCGCTCTCCAACTCCATATCCAAACCGCTTGCCGAAATCAGCCGTAAAATGGAGCTGCTGGATATTTCCCAGCAACCGGAGCATATAAACTATACCAACCGGGACGAACTTGGGATATTGGTTGTGGCCTACAATAAGATGGTTGACGATGTAAATGAGAGTACACGGCGTCTGGCTGCAGGCGAAAGAGAGCAGGCCTGGAGAGAGATGGCAAGGCAGATTGCTCACGAGATAAAGAATCCTCTAACCCCAATGAGGCTTAGTATACAGCATCTGATGAGGCTCAAAGAGCAGGGAGTTAAAGATTGGCCAAACAGATTTGACTCTTTGGCAAACTCGCTCATAGAGCAGATAGATATACTCGCAGATGCGGCAGGGGAGTTTTCCAGCTTTTCAAGATTCTACTCTGAGGAGCTGACCAGGTTTGATCTGAGCACACTAATAAGAGAGCAGCTTATTCTCTTCAATACCAGAGATAACATTGTACTGACAATGGAGAGCAGCGCAAAGGATGCATTTGTAATTGCCCGCAGAACCCAGCTGACCAGAGTTTTTGTTAATCTCTTTTCAAATGCGGTTCAGGCTGTAGAGCAGCAGGAGGATGGCGGTAGCATTATTATTACTGTAGACAGAGGTGCAGATTACTATGAGGTTAGAGTAGAGGACGACGGACCGGGAGTGCCTGAGAGTCTTACTCACAGGCTTTTCAAACCAAACTTTACCACCAAGAGCGGAGGTACCGGTCTCGGTCTGGCAATATGCAGGAGCATAATGGAACAGAGCCAGGGATCTATCTATTACGAAAAATCACAAAGATTAAGGGGAGCCAGCTTTGTAGTAAGAATTCCCGTCTAAACTACTTCTGACGCAGGAAGATCTGAATTGGTACTCCGGTGAAATCAAATTTCTCACGGAGCCTGTTTTCCAGGAATCTTTTGTAATCTTCCCTTACATACTGTGGAAGATTGCAGAAGAATGCAAAAGATGGAGCAGGAGTTGGAAGTTGAACTATGTATTTGATTCTTACATATTTGCCCTTTATTGAAGGTGGCGGATATTTCTCAATTTCGGGTAACATAATCTCGTTGAGCTTGGATGTGGTTATCCTTTTTGCACGGTTTACAAATACTTTTGCTGCGGCATTGAGTACATCCAGTATTCTCTGTTTATTTATCACAGAGGTGAAGATAATTGGAATGTCGTTGAATGGGGCGATCCGGTCTGAGATTTTTTGGGTAAACTCCTTCATTGTGTTTGTTCCCTTATCCTCTATTGTGTCCCACTTATTGACAACAATAACGCAACCTTTTCTGTTTCGGATAATAAGATTGAAAATCGCCATATCCTGATGCTCTACACCCAGCTGAGCGTCCAGCATTAGAATACAGACATCTGAATACTCAATAGCTCTTATTGAGCGCATAACAGAATAAAATTCAAGATCTTCCTTAACCCGGGCCTTTTTTCTCAACCCGGCTGTGTCCACAAGAATAAATTCGTGTCCGAATTTGTTGTAGTAAGAAGATATTGAGTCTCTGGTTGTTCCTGCAACAGGTGTTACTATGTTTCTCTCCTCCCCCAGAAGTGCATTTGCCATTGAAGATTTACCCACATTTGGTTTGCCTATTATGGCAAGGTGTGGAAGCCTCTTCTCCTCCTTCTCCTCCTCCTCTGCAGGAAGCATCTCAACTATTTTATCCAGCAGATCTCCGGAGCCGCTGCCACTGGCAGATGATATTGCCCAGGGTTCTCCCAAACCGAACGAGTTAAACTGGTGGACATCAAACATTCTCTCTCCTGTATCTACCTTATTGGCAAGTACCAGAACAGGTTTTTTTGCCCTGCGAAGAATATCTGCAATTGTATAGTCGAAGTCAGTTATTCCGGAGTTGACATCACACATAAAAAGTATAAGATCTGCCTCCTCAATGGCAAGCAGAACCTGTTTCCTGATCTCCTCCTCAAAAACATCATCTGTATTTACGGCGTAACCACCTGTATCTATTACCGAAAACTCTTTTGCGTTCCACTCACAACGACCATAGTGGCGGTCCCGTGTCACTCCGGCAATCTCATCGACGATTGCCTGTCTCATACCGACAAGGCGGTTAAAAAAAGTAGATTTGCCCACATTCGGGCGTCCAACTATTGCAACAATACTCATAATGGGGGCAAAGATAGTCAATTATTGTAAAACGAGATTTTTAATCTTCGCAGGAGCAGCAGCAAGAGGAGCAACCCTCCTTCTCTTCTCTCTTTTTCCAGAGTATCTTCTCTTGTGATTTGGCACACATAAGGCCCAATTTACGCATCTCTTTATTGTGTCCTATCTCTGACTCCGGGAATTTGCCGTTTTTACGGAAAATAATGTTGAACGAGAAGAGAAAGACAGCGATGGCAAGAATTACTACAGTTATAATAAATAGTGACATAATTAATTGCATTTAAAACACTTATAAGGAGGCAAAAGGGGAGAATCACCTGTTTGAAGCATTTGCGGCAGTTGATGGACTTTAAAGGATGAGGATGCCATCTGTTTTAATATTCTGTCTACCAATATCATTTCGCTACCTGCAGATATAACCTCCTGCGCACTCTTGCCCTCCTCTATGAGAGAATGCAAAATTGGGTCCAAAACTGAGTATTCCGGAAGAGTGTCGCTATCCTTTTGAAAAGATCTCAACTCTGCAGATGGCTCTTTTGTGAGAGTAGATTCCGGAATGACTTTTTTTAAACTGTTGATGTATCGGGCCAGGGAGTAAACCTGCAACTTGTATTGATCTGCAATAACCATAAGTGCTCCGCTGAGATCTCCGTAGAGAGTCCCGTAACCCATAGCAAGTTCGCTCTTATTTGAAGTATTCAGTACTAGTGCCCCTGTATTATTGCTATAGGCCATAAGGATGTTTGATCTTATTCTGGCCTGTATGTTTTCGAGTGTGATACTCTTCAAGTCTCCGCAAAAGAGATCTTCCAGCTCATTTACATAGCGGTTAAGGATTGTCTCAATGGGAACTATAGAGTGTTCTATATTTAAATTTCCTGCAAGCTCAACCGCATCTGCAACAGAGTGCAGGGTAGAGTAAGGAGATGGCATCAGGATAGCGTGAACATTGTCTGCCCCAAGAGCCTCAACTGCAAGAGAGGCAACTACGGCAGAGTCTATTCCTCCGGAGAGTCCAAGAACAGCTCTCTCTTTGCCCTGTTCCCTGAAAAAGAGCTCAATACCCCGTACGAGTTTTCCGTATAGCAGATCTGTTTTTACCTCTTGCATAATCTAGAATATAAAGCTTGAACTTATACTTTGGTAGTTATAGACTTTGTCAATAACATCTGCAAATATTTCGGCAACCGAGAGGATTTTAATCTTACTCATATCTGTCTCCGGAGAGGGTTTAATTGGGATAGTGTCCGAAATGATTACCTCTAAAAGTTGAGATTTTGCGATTCTCTCAAAGGCAGGACCTGAGAGAACTGCGTGGGTAGCAAGTGCCCGAACACTTAGAGCCCCCTTGTCCATAAGCATATCTGCTGCTTTGGTAATGGTTCCGGCGGTATCTATCATATCATCAATGATGACGATATTTCTTCCCTCAACATCACCTATAGCTGTCATAGAGCCCACAACATTTGCCTTTTCTCGTGATTTATGGCAAATTATAAGAGGACAGCCCAGAATTCTGGAGTATGCATTTGCCCTCTTTGCACCTCCCATATCCGGTGCGGCAATAGAAAGATTTTCCAGTTTAAGATCCCGAAGATATGGCAGGAATATAGAGCTAGCATAGATGTGGTCAACAGGGAAGTCAAAAAAGCCCTGGATTTGGTCTGCGTGAAGATCTGCAGTCATCACTCTGTCGCAACCTGCCGCATCCAGCAGATTTGCAACCATTTTTGCTCCTATGGGTACTCTTGGTCTGTCTTTGCGGTCCTGGCGTGCCCAGCCGAAGTATGGGATAACGGCAATAACTTTATATGCAGATGCTCTTCTTGCAGCATCAATCATAAGTAGCAGTTCAAAGATATTATCGACCGGCGGAATTGTAGACTGAACAATGAAAACGGTTGCACCTCTGACACTCTCTTCAAAAGCGGGCTGAAATTCGCCATCACTGAATACTGTAACAGAGGATTTCCCAATCTCAAGCTTAAGAGAGAGAGCAATCTTTTCGGCAAGATATCTGGAGCTCCTGCAAGAAAAAATCTTAATCTTATGTTGATGATCCATAACTATGGTTTTATGTTTTTAAAAAGTTTGTCAATATAGTCTAGAACCTCTTCCCTTCCCATACCGGTTTCAGATGAGGTTATAAATGTCACAGGCAACTCCTCCCAATACTGAAGCAGAGCTTTATTATTGAGCTCAATCTGCTTCTGCAGGGTATTTACCCCCACTTTATCACATTTTGTATATATTATTGAGAACGGAACACCTGCCTCACCAAGGGTGTTTATGAAATTGAGGTCAATTTTCTGGATTTCGTGTCTGGAGTCTAAAAGTACAAACAGATTCGCAAGCTCTGCAGATCCGTTAATATAGTTCTTAATCATCTCAGACAACACCTCCTTCTCCTTCTTGGAGATTTTAGCATAACCGTAGCCCGGAAGGTCAACCAAATACCAGGATTCGTTTATGAGGAAGTGGTTAATGAGCCTGGTTTTACCCGGCTTTGCAGATGTGTGGGCAAGCTTACCCATCCTGCACAACATATTGATTAAGGATGATTTACCTACATTTGACCTGCCGATAAAGGCAAATTCCGGTAATTTTACGGCCGGCCTCTCCTTTATGGTTGGAGAGCTTCCGGAGAATATGGCTTGAGAGATCTTCATAGCATTATTGACATCGCAAATGTACAACTTTATTGCGTATATTTGTGCCAAGAGCATCAAATTTGGCAAAAATGACAAAAAGAGAGGAGATTACACTTGGAGAGCTGCAGGAGAGGATAAAAGGGACCATTGAGAGCTCATTTTCTAGAAGATACTGGGTTAGAGCGGAGACTGGCGAAGTAAAGATTCACTCCCAGGGACACTGTTACATAGATTTAATTGAGAAGGCTCAGGGAAGCGGCGGGGTAACCGCAAAGATTCAGGCTGTGATATGGGCCTCATCATTTCGTATGCTAAGGCCCTATTTCGAAACCACTACCGGAAGAGCACTCGAGAGAGGACTCTCTATTTTGGTTAATGTTCAGGTGACATATTCGCAGCTTTACGGAATGAGCCTGGTAATTACAGATATAGATCCGACCTTTACCATAGGAGAGCAGGAGATTATCAGACAGAGGAGTATTCAGAGATTGACTCAGGAGGGGATGTTTGAGATTAACTCTTCATTAGAGATACCTTTATTGCCTCGCAGGTTGGCAGTTATATCATCTGAAGGGGCAGCAGGATTTAGAGACTTTACCAAACATTTAGAGGAAAATGATTTTGGTTTCTCATTTTCGATAAAACTTTTTCCTGCACCTATGCAGGGAGAGAGTGCACCGGACGGAATTATTGAACAGATGGAGAGAGTAGCCTGCGAGATGGATAATTTTGACCTCCTACTGATTTTAAGAGGTGGAGGAGCCGCACAGGATTTAGTCTGTTTTGATGACTACAATCTTGCAATAAATATTGCACAGTTCCCCCTTCCTGTTGTTTTTGCCGTGGGTCACGACCACGACTATCATATTGCAGATATGGTTGCGCACACCTCATTAAAAACACCCACGGCTGCAGCTGCCTTTATCATTGATCTGTTTGTGGCAGAGGAGCAGCAACTTATTTTCCTCTCCCGCAGAGTTTCACTATCTTTGCAATCGAGATTACAGAGCGAAACAAACAGTTTGGAGAGGTTTAACGAGAGAATGACAGTGGCACTTCGTACCCGTTACAGAGAGGTTGAACATCTGCTGGACATTTATGAAAGAAGAGTAATATCGGCAAGCCCCTTTGCTATTCTGGAGAGAGGGTACTCACTTGCTCTAAAAGGGGGTAAAAAAATAGGGAGCATAAAAGATGCACAGGTAGGAGATGATTTCACACTGTTGCTTTCTGACGGCTCTTTTAACTGCAAAATAAATTCTATAAGAGATGGCAAAAAAAGATAGTCTTACATACAAACAGGCACTTGCACAGCTGGAGGAGCTTGTTGTCAGGATTGAAAACCCGGAAACAGATTTGGAAAACATTGCAGAAGAGGTGAAGAAGGCGCTGGATTTAGTTAAGTTTTGCCGGGATCAAATCAAGGGATTCAGAGAGGAGACAGATAAACTTCTTAATTAGTTATACCCCGATATGAAAGATTTGAAACTTTGGATGGACGACCCCTGGCTGGAGCCCTGGAAAGATGCAATTTGGAGAAGATACTCCAAATCTGTTATTAAATCTCTGGAGCTCTCGGGATATGGAAAGCCTCTAAAACATTCTGTAAACTCGCATCTCTATTATGGAGTAACAAGAGATACCATCGGTAGTTGGATATTTCGCGAATGGGCCCCTAATGCCACATCTCTTTACCTGATTGGTGATTTGAACTCTTGGGAAAAGCGGGATGAATTCAGGTTCAGCAAATTAGAGTCCGGCAATTGGGAACTTATACTCCCAAAAGCAGCATTGAAACACGGAGATCTCTACAAATGGCATATCACCTGGAATGGGGGAGAGGGGGAGAGAATTCCTGCCTATGCAACCCGAACTGTTCAGGATGAAAAGAGTAAACTTTTTGCTGCTCAGCTTTGGGATCCAAAACCCTACAAATGGAACTCTCCCACAATAAAAAAGATAAAAAACCCACTAATATATGAGGCTCATATAGGTATGAGCACTCAGGAACAGGGGGTTGGCAGTTTCAACTATTTTCGTGAAAATGTCTTGCCACGGATAGCAAAACTGGGTTACAATACTATTCAGCTGATGGCAATTCAGGAGCACCCCTACTATGGCTCTTTCGGATATCAGGTCTCGGGGTTTTTTGCGGTAAGTTCAAGATTCGGCACCCCGGAAGAGCTCAAAATGCTAATAGACGAAGCTCACTCTTTGAATATTGCGGTTGTTCTGGATATTATTCACTCCCACGCGGTAAACAATACTCTTGAGGGGCTCTCTCTTTTTGACGGAACGGAAGATCTCTATTTTCACGCCGGAGAGAGAGGTTACCATCCGGCCTGGACCTCGCGTTGCTTTAATTACGGGAAAAGCGAAGTGATACACTTTCTTCTGTCTAATTGTAAATACTGGATGGAGGAGTTTAAATTTGACGGATTCAGATTTGACGGCATAACAAGTATGATCTATTACGATCACGGTTTGGGGAAGGATTTTACAGACTACTCCTGCTATTTTGACGGCAATCAGGATGAAGACGCAATTACATATCTGGTTTTGGCTAACCAGCTTATTCGTGAGATTAACCCGGATGCAATAACTATTGCCGAAGATGTAAGCGGTATGCCGGGGCTGGCGGCACCATTCAAAAATGGAGGTGTCGGATTTGATTTCCGTATGAGTATGGGGGTTGCAGATAACTGGATAAAGTGGATAAAGGAGCTTCGGGATGAGGATTGGAATGTCAGTGATATGTTTCACGAGCTCACCAACAAGAGAGAAGATGAGAAGACTATTAGTTATGCTGAGTGTCACGACCAAGCAATGGTTGGAGATAAGACCATAATATTCAGATTAATAGATAGTGAGATGTACACTTCAATGAGTAGAGATATTACATCTCTGGTTGTAGATAGAGGAGTAGCTCTGCACAAGATGATACGCCTTGCAACAATCTCTACTGCCGGAGACGGTTATCTCAATTTTATGGGTAATGAGTTCGGACACCCGGAGTGGATTGATTTCCCAAGAGAGGGAAATAACTGGTCCTATCACTATGCCCGCAGGCAGTGGTCGCTTGCAGATAACAAGCTTTTGAAGTACTCCTGGCTATTAGAGTTTGACAGGGCAATGATTAATCTGGTTAAAAGCTCCACACTTTTCAGAAGCAGACCCGAAATACTATATGTGCACAACGAAAGACAGATTCTTATCTTTAAAAGGGGAGAGTACATCTTCGCATTTAACTTCAGCCCCTTAAATTCCTATCCGGACCTATCTCTCTCTGCACCTGAGGGCTCATATAAAACTGTTCTGGATACAGATATAAAAAAATTTGGAGGATTCAACCGTAATAATCAAGATGTAAAACATATAACTCTATTTAAAGAGGGCAGAGATTCTCTCTCTTTGTATCTTCCCTGCAGGAGCGCAATCGTTCTAAAAAAAGAGAAAAGGTAACAAATTCGTAACTATAATTTTATTAACTTGCACCTAAAATTCGAGAGATTATGGCCTATTTGGAGTTTAATAAGAAAGAGTTGGTTAATCTAGAATACTCTCTTAAAAGAGAGTATCTCTCCACAAACCACGCCGGCGGTTATCTCAACACAACAATAGCCGGATGTAACACCAGAAAGTATCACGGTCTGCTTGTACTGCCATTGGAGCAGTTCAATAACGAAAAACACGTCTTACTCTCATCTCTTGACGAAACTCTAATCCAGCACGGAAAGGAATTTAATCTTGGAATTCATTGCTACGGAGAGGTTTACGAACCGAGGGGGCATAAGTATATAACTAATTTTGAAATTGACAAAGTTGTAGCTGTCACCTATGCAGTCGGGGGGATGGTATTAAGAAAGGTGATGATTCTCTCAAACAGGGAAGAGCATCTGCTTATCCGATATACCCTATTGGAGGCTCACTCTCCAACAACATTGAGGTTAAAGCCTTTTCTTGCATTCAGGAATATTCACTCACTCTCAAAAGCAAACAACAGTGTAAACAGAAAGTACAGAGAGATAGAGAAAGGTAGGAGTTTTTGTCTGTATCAAGGTTTCCCGGAGCTGAATCTTCAGTTAAGTACAAAAAACGAATTTATCTCTAATCCGGACTGGTACTACAATATTGAATACAAAGAGGAGAGTCGCAGGGTTCTTGAGTCCAGGGAAGATCTTTTTGTACCGGGATATTTTGAGATGCCAATAAAAAAAGGGCAGACAATAATTTTTTCGGCCTCTGTTAAGGAGGAGAATCCATCACTGTTAAATAGAAAATTTGAAAAAAACCTATCGGAAAAGAATCACAGGGATAGCTTTGCAAGTTGTCTTAAGATATCTGCAAGTCAGTTTGTTACAAAAAGAGGGGAGGATTCATTGATCTTTGCAGGATACCCTTGGCTGGATCAGAAACTTCGCGATACCCTCCTTGCTCTTCCGGGACTAACCATAAGCTCCTACTGTGATAAAAAGACCTTTCTCGATACAATCGATACAATAGTTCGTAAAAATCGGGATAAACTGACCAAAAAGAGCAGTGAGACAGATGTACCGCTTTGGTTTTTCTGGGCTCTTCAGCAATACATAGAGCATACCGGTGAAGATAAGGTCATATGGAAGAGATACGGAGGTGTGCTAAAGGATATTCTTAACTCATACAGAGATGGTTCCCGCACCAATGTAAATATGCACGAAAATGGACTACTCTGGGGAGAGGAGAGAGGTGTCGCTCTAACCTGGATGGATGCTTATGCATACGGAGAGCCTATTACTGAAAGAGCGGGGTATCAAATTGAGATAAACTCTCTGTGGTACAATGCAATTTGCTGCTCAATGGAGTTGGCTTCAAAATCGGGTGATGCAAAATTTGCTGAGGATTGGGATTACATAAAACAAAATATTGAGAGAAATTTTATCAGGGCATTCAAGATTGAAGAGAAAGATCACCTTGCAGATTATGTAGGCCCCGAGGGTCAGAATAAATTTACAAGACCCAATCAACTATTTGCCTGCTCTTTAAAATACTCCCCTCTGGATGAAGAGACAAAGGCAAAAGTGCTTAAGAGCATAAAGAAAGAGCTGCTTACCGTAAGGGGAATCAGAACTCTCTCTCCGAAAAATCCACTCTATAAGGGTGAATATGACGGCGATCAGGTTACCCGTGATATGGCATACCATCAGGGGACTGCCAGGGTATGGCTTCTAAGCTTCTATATAGACGCTATGTTCAAACTGTACGGAGCCAGCTTTTTGATCAAGGCACAAGAGTTGGTGGAGGCCTTCGAAGAGGAGCTTTCGCTCCACTGTATAGGTTCAATATCAGAAGTTTTTGACGGTGACCCTCCACATCAGCCTCACGGTTGTACATCCTACTCTGTATCTGTCGCATCTCTTCTCACCTCAATGCGTCTGATTGAAAACTATAAAAACTCTGAGCTATGAAGGTACTGATGTTTGGATGGGAGTTTCCTCCGCATATATCAGGAGGTTTGGGAACAGCCTGTTATGGGTTGACCAAAGGTTTAGCCAATAACGGAGTCGAGGTTCTGTTTGTTATGCCATCTGCAACAGGAGATGAGGACAAAAGCGCAGTAAGCATAATAGATGCAAGCGAAATAGAGGTCTCCGAAAGTTGTCGAAATGTCAGGGATTTTCTTGAGAAGGTTCAGTTTATAAGAATTGGCTCTAATCTAATTCCTTATATGGACCCTCAGGAGTTCACAGAGATGCTGTCAAATCTACAACAGGGTCAAATAGAGGAGTTTAAGCTAGGCTTTGGACAGAAATATAAATTCTCGGGAAAGTACGGTAAGACCCTAATGGAGGAGGTTGTCAGATATGCACTAGTAGGTGCAGAGATTGCTCTTAGAAATGATTTTGATGTAATTCACGCTCACGACTGGCTCACCTATTTGGCAGGAGTTGCAGCAAAGAGGGTTAGCGGTAAACCACTGGTGGTTCATATGCACGCAACCGAATTTGACAGGAGTGGAAACAACATCAACACCGAGGTGTTCGATATAGAGAAGATGGGTATGAGGGAGGCAGACAGAGTTGTTGCAGTAAGCCATCTGACCCGTAATATTATTTTAAACAAATACGGAATAAATCCGGAAAAGGTAGTTACCGTTCACAATGCCGTAGATTTTCAGGGATTTGAGCATCTCCAGATAGATAGAGGAGTACCTGAGAAGATTGTTACATTTCTTGGAAGAATTACATATCAGAAGGGTCCGGAGTACTTTATTGAGGCTGCAAACAAAGTGATAAAGCGTTACCCGAATGTGCGCTTTGTAATGGCAGGAAACGGAGATTTGCTCAACAGATGCATCCGACGGGTGGCAAAATTGGGGATTGCCCATAAGTTTCACTTTACAGGATTTCTTCGCGGAGGTGAGGTTAAGCAGATGTTTGCCTACTCCGATGTTTATGTAATGCCATCTGTCTCCGAGCCATTCGGCATCTCACCTCTTGAGGCTATGAGGTCAAATGTCCCGACAATTATCTCAAAACAGAGCGGAGTGGCAGAGGTTCTTCGTCACGCAATCAAAGTAGATTTCTGGGATATAGATGCTATGGCAGATTCAATATACGCCCTACTTTCATACCCTGCACTATCTGCAATGTCTGTAAAACACGGGCTAAACGAGGTAAACTCCCTAAAATGGGATGCTGCTGCATACAGGGTGAGTGAGATCTATTCCGCTATAATTAAAAAATGAAAAACTAGAAGTTATGGAAAAAAGTATTTGCTTTTATTTTCAGGTGCATCAGCCGGACAGGCTGCGCTTATACAGATTCTTTGATATAGGCAGGGAGAGCCATTACTTCGATGATTTTGCAAACAGAACCATACTCCGCCGGGTTGCGGACAGGTGCTATCTGCCGGCCAACTCGCTTCTTGGGGAGCTCATAAAAAAGTACAATGGAGCTTTTAAAGTTGCCTTCTCAATCTCCGGAGTTGCAATTGAGCAATTTGAGAAGTTTGCTCCCGAAGTTATATCAAGTTTTCAAGAGCTTGCAAAGACAGGTTGTGTGGAGTTTCTTGCCGAGACATATTCCCACTCTCTGGCCTCTCTGAAATCTCCTGCAGAGTTTAAAGAGCAGGTTATGATTCATAGCGCAAAGATTGAGTCACTCTTCGGAATAAAGCCCACAGTCTTCCGTAACACAGAGCTTATATACTCAGATCTTATCGGATCTATGGTTTCGGAGATGGGTTTTACAGCAATGCTCACAGAGGGGGCAAAACATATCCTCGGGTGGAAAAGTCCGAACTATCTCTATACAAATGCTATTAACCCAAGGCTAAAACTTCTTCTTAAGAACTTCAACCTCAGTGACGATATAGCTTTTCGCTTTTCCAACAGATCCTGGTCTAACTGGCCGCTTACAACGGACAAATATGTAACCTGGATCTCCGATACATTGGCAAAGGACGATATTGTTAACCTTTTTATGGATTACGAAACATTTGGGGAGCATCAGAGTGCATCATCGGGAATTTTTGAGTTTATGAGACATCTGCCGGAGGCTGTGCTATCCAGAACAAATGTAACATTCGATACCCCGTCTCAGATTTGTATAAAACATCAGCCTGTTGCACCGCTTCACGTACCATTCCCTATCTCCTGGGCAGATGAGGAGAGGGATACCAGTGCCTGGCTTGGAAATGAGCTCCAAAACGAGGCATTCAATAAACTTTACTCGGCAGAGAGCGATGTAAGAAGAGTTAACGATCCTAAGTTACTCTCAGATTTCAGGCGACTTCAGGAGAGTGACCACTTCTACTATATGTGTACGAAATTTTTCTCGGACGGAGCAGTACACTCATACTTCAATCCATACGACACTCCATACGAAGCATTTATAAACTATATGAATGTTTTAAGCGACTTTCTGCTTAGGGTAGAGAAGGCCTTGGCGGCTGCTCCGGAGTTAAGTGGAACAATTATTGCAGAAAAAAGTGGCTCAAAAAAATTAGCAGAGCCCATAAAGAGAGAAAAGGCAAAAATAAAATCAAAGCCCAAAGCCGGGAAGGCTCTAAAACCGGAAAAGAGGACAAAACCTAAAACGAAGCCGAAAACCGGCAAATAGTTTAAACCAAATTGTATATAACTTAAAAAAAAATGTCAGAAAAAAAGTTTGTATCACCCGATTATCTTTTTGAGGTTAGTTGGGAGGTGTGTAATAAAGTTGGAGGGATACATACAGTTATAGCCACTAAGGCATTAAATCTTTCTAAAGAGCTACAAAACAATCATATACTTATTGGGCCCGACGTATGGAGGGATACCGAAAAAAATCCTGAATTTCTTGAAGACCAGAATCTTTTGCGTGCCTGGAGAGGAAAAGCTGCGCAAGAGGGGCTCCGGATAAGAGTGGGGAGATGGAATGTTTCAGGAACCCCAATAGTAATTCTGGTAGACTTCAGTACATTTCTCTCTAAAAAGGATGAGATACTAACAGAGTTCTGGATAAAATACGGACTGGACTCAATAGCCGGACACTGGGACTATTTAGAGAGCACTCTATTTGGCTATGCAACCGGTAAAGTTATAGAGAGTTATGTGAAGTTCAACCTTGCTCCTCATCACAAGGCAGTTGCTCAGTTTCACGAGTGGATGACAGGTGCCGGAGTTCTCTATCTTAAAACCACAAACCTCCCTGTTGCAACAGTTTTCACTACTCACGCAACAGTTGTAGGAAGGTCGATTGCCGGAAATAATCTTCCCCTCTATGACAATATGACCCAGTACTCTCCCGAGGAGAAGGCGCAGGAGTTTAATGTGGTATCCAAGCACTCACTTGAGAAGATTGCTGCAAACCAGGCAGATGTTTTCACTACAGTTTCGGATATAACCGCCCGTGAGTGCAGCCACTTTCTTGGCAGGAAGGTAGATGTGGTGACACCAAACGGCTTTGAAAACAGTTTTACTCCAAAAGAGAATGAGTATAAGATTTGTGCGAAAAGTGCAAAGAAAAAGTTGATTGAGATTGCCCGGCTAATGACCGGAATTCCGGTATCCGATAACGCTCTTATGGTTGGTATAAGCGGAAGATACGAATACAAAAACAAAGGTATTGATATATATTTGGATGCTCTGGGCGCTCTTAACGGTTCCAAAGATCTAAAGAGAGAGATTATAGCGTGGATCTTCGTTCCTGCCGGGCACAAAGGGGCCGACAGAGATCTGTTAAACAAAATTCAAAACGGCGGAGAGTATACCACCAATACATCTCATACATTAAATGAACCAAGTTGGGATCCGGTTCTTAAGAGAGTGAATGAACTTAACCTTCTTAACAGAGAGGGAGATTTGGTTAAGCTGCTCTTTATACCATCCTATCTCAACGGGAATGACGGGATTTTCAACTTCACATATTACCAACTTCTTTGCGGTCTGGACCTCTCCGTGTTTCCATCCTATTATGAGCCGTGGGGGTATACCCCTCTGGAGAGTCTGGCTTTCGGAGTTCCCACAATAACCACCTCCCTTACAGGCTTTGGCCTTTGGGTGAGAGATCACTCTAAGAGAAAGGAGGAGGCAATTGAGATTATTGAGAGAGGAGACTTTAACTACTCAAAGGTTGTAGAGGGTGTAGTAAAAAAGATTCTACACATAAGTCATCTATCAGATGAAAAGAGAAAGAGCTTGCACCTTGCTGCCAGAGATATATCAAAGATTGCGCTCTGGGATAACCAGATAGTCTACTACAAAGAGGCATACTCTCTTGCAATTGCAAAAGTGATTAATGATAAAGGCGCTTTCCCGGTAAATATAGATGAGAGAGAGCACTCCGATTTTAAAAAAGATGTTGCCAATAAACCTATCTGGAGTAAAATTCTTATTAACAAGAGGCTCCCAAAAAGACTTGAGCATCTGGAGACATTGTCAAGAAATTTATGGTGGTGTTGGAATGAAGATGCAATAGAGCTCTTTAAGATGGTAGATAAAGATTTGTGGGAGGTATGCGAGGGAAATCCGATACATCTGCTTGATATGTTGTCGCTTAAGCGCTATCAGGAGCTTGAGAGTGATTCAAAATTCCTGCGGAAACTAGATGCGGTATATGACCATTTTCAGGAGTATATATCTGCAAAATGCGATAAAAACGATGTGAAAATTGCATACTTCAGTATGGAATTCGGGTTGGATAAATCTCTTAAGATATACTCGGGAGGCCTTGGAGTTCTTGCCGGAGACTATTTAAAAGAGGCCAGCGATATGATGGTGCCTTTGACTGCCGTAGGACTTCTTTACAGATATGGCTACTTTACTCAAAAACTATCTGCACAGGGAGATCAGGTTGCCTTCTATGAACCACAGGACTTTATGAAGATTCCGGCAACCCCTGTAAGAGATGAACAGGGCAAATGGACCACTGTAGTTATTGCTCTTCCCGGAAGAAATATGACTGCCAGGCTTTGGAGGGTAGATGTAGGCCGTACAGAGCTAATTCTGTTGGATACAGACCACGAAGATAATCTGCCCGAAGATAGGGCTATTACACACCATCTTTATGGGGGAGATTGGGAGAATCGTCTTAAGCAGGAGATGCTGCTGGGGATAGGAGGGGTTAGGGCTCTGAGAGCTCTTGGCAGGGAGGTAGATCTTTACCACCTCAACGAAGGTCACGCGGCATTTATTGGGCTGGAGAGATTACGGGAGTATGTAACCTTGAACGGACTTACATTCGCTGAGGCAACCGAGGTTGTGAGAGCCTCGTCACTCTATACCACCCATACTCCTGTTCCGGCCGGTCACGACGCCTTTAGCGAGGATATTCTGAGAGGATACTTTTCCCACTATCCCAAGAGGATGAAGATTAGCTGGGAGATGATGATGTCATTGGGAAAGATAGACCCCGCCGACCCTAATGAGAAGTTTTCAATGAGTAATATGGCTGCAAATCTCTCTCAGGAGATTAACGGAGTGAGCTGGCTTCACGGCAAGGTGAGCAGAGATATTCTCTCTCCACTCTGGCCGGGATATCTTCCTCAGGAGCTCCACGTAAGTTATGTGACAAACGGTGTACACTACCCAACCTGGACAGCTCCGGAATGGAAAGAGATTCACTCAGAGGTTTTTGGTGAAAAATTCCAGAGCCACCACTATGATAAGAGCTGTTTTGAAGGCATCTACAAAATAGATGACTCCAGAATTTGGGATGTTCGCAAAAAACTAAGGAGCAAGCTTATAAATATTATCAAGCAGACCCTCTCAAACCAGAGCACAACCACACACTATACTCCGGAGCAAATTGTAAAGATAAAAGAGACTCTCAGGGACGATGTGCTCACAATTGGTTTTGCAAGAAGATTTGCAACATACAAACGTGCCCACCTCATTTTCCGCGATCTTGAGAGACTTAAGAAGATTGTAAATGATCCCAAACGTCCGGTTCAATTCCTGTTTGCCGGTAAGGCACACCCTGCCGATAAGGCCGGACAGGACCTGATAAAGAGAATCGTTGAGATCTCCGTTATGCCGGAGTTTATTGGAAAGGTTCTCTTTATACCGGGGTATGATATAACTCTGGCTAAATACCTTGTGCAGGGAGTTGACATATGGATGAACACTCCTACAAGACCTCTTGAGGCATCCGGGACTAGTGGCGAAAAGGCTGTAATGAATGGAGTTATGCACTTCTCTGTGCTTGACGGTTGGTGGGTTGAGGGGTATAAAGAGGGCGCAGGATGGGCCCTCCCACTTGAGAGAACATATGAAAATCAGGATTTTCAGAATGAACTGGATGCGGCAACAATATATAATATGTTGGAGAACGAGATTACCCCTCTGTTTTACAATGTTACCGGTAAGAGTAAACTTCCTGTCGAGTGGATTGAGTTCATAAAAAATACAATTGCGAAGGTAGCAGGCAACTTTACCACAAACAGGATGTTGAGTGACTATCTGGATCGTTTCTACAATAAATTAAAAAAGAGACATATAGAAATAGCTGCAGATGATTTTGCACTTGCCCGGGAGATTGCACAATGGAAAAAACGGGTGAGAAACGAATGGCCTTTTATTGAGGTAATCAGCTATAACAAACCGGATAATACGAGAACAGACATCTCTCTTGGTGAGGAGTTTACGGCAGAGATAATAATCTCAACCGGAGACCTCAAACACGATGAGATAGGGGTTGAGATGATTATTGCAGAGAATGGAATTGAGGGCTACCCTCATATTGTGAAGACCATAGATTTTGAATTTATAGAGTATGTTTCGGGAGCAGCAAAATACAGGTGTTCAATTCTTGCCGATACTGCCGGGGCATTCAGTCTGGCGGGGCGGCTATATGCGAAGAACCCAAAATTGCCGCACCGACAGGATTTTGATTTAGTGAAATGGTTATAGCCAGTACAGGATTCTTTGATGGAGTTCACAGAGGTCATTCCGCTGTGCTGGAGAGGGTATGTTCTCTTGCGAAAGAACAGAATGGGAGATCTGCGGTTATTACATTCTGGCCCCATCCCAGAGCCGTTTTGCAACAGGATGCAGCCAGGTTCAGGCTACTTACATCTCTTGAGGAGAAGAGAAAACTTCTTCACTCGATGGGCATTGACGATGTTCACGTTCTCACTTTTGACAGGGATTTTGCCCGGCAAACCACAGAGCAGTTCTTCCGGAATTATTTAAAGGATTGCTACGGAGTGACTACCCTTGTTGTTGGTTACGATCATAGGGTGGGAAGCGATCTTGATCAGACTCAGGAGCAGATGTTTGAGATAGCGAACTCTGTAGGGATTACCCCTGTTAGGGTAGATGAGTTTGTTAGCGGAAATGATTCAGATAGTACTATAATCAGCTCAACAAAAATTCGGGAGTCACTTCTTGGGGGAAACATAGAGAGGGCGAACATTATGCTCGGCTATCGCTACGGATTGGAGGGGGTAGTGGTGGAGGGTCAAAGGATAGGGAGAACCATAGGTTTCCCCACAGCCAACATAATGCTTTATGAACCTCTTAAACTATTGCCGGCAGATGGTGTTTATGCAGTATGGGCAGAGAGTTTGGGAAAAAGCTACAGAGGAATTACAAATATCGGAACAAGGCCTACAGTCTCAAATATGAGTGAAAAGACCATAGAGACTCACATTCTGGATTTTGAAGATGATATTTACGGGCTCTCTTTTAAAATTGAGTTTGTAAAAAGGCTTCGGGATGAACATAAATTTGCATCTTTGCAGGAGCTCAAAGAGCAGCTTGTCAGAGATAGAGAGAGCGCAATGACAATTCTGCCGGAGAATTTTGAAAAATTAAGGTAATATTCAGGTATACAATGGATTCAACAATTATCTCCATTCTTGCCGCAGTCGCAATAATGGCATATCAGATCTTCAGTGAGAAGAAGAAACGGGAGCGTAAAGCTGCTATGAAGAGCAACACTTCCTACGAAACCAGAGACTATGAAGAGAAGCCAAAAAACTCGATATCTGCTCTGTTTGCAGATATTTTAGAGGATGATGAAAGAGAACGTAAAGATTTTGATTATGATTTTGAGGACCCCTATGCCTCAATAACATCTCAGAGAGTTGAGGCTACTCCTGTGGCAGTTAAGAGTGAGAGTAAAATTGAGTATGTACCGGTAATACCTCTTCAATCGTTTGAACCATTAGTTGATACTACACCCAGAGATATTTATGACAGTGCCGAAATTGCAGACCACGACTATGAAAGTGAGAGCGCACTTTCGGATGGAGTTTTTAAAGGGGGCTTTGACCCTGCTATGTTAATTATCTATTATGAGATTGCCGCCCCTAAATTCCGGGATTAGTTTTTTTATTAATAAAATGTTTTTTATCTTTGTACAAAGAGTCCTGTTCTGCAGGATTCTTTTTAATTTTTCTATATTATGTCAAAAATTCATTATTTAACCCTAGAGGGCTTAGAGAAGCTTAAGGCAGACTTTCATCAACTGGTATCCGTTGAACGACCTGCCATTTCACGACAGATAGCAGAGGCGAGAGATAAGGGAGACCTCTCGGAGAATGCTGAGTACGATGCAGCGAAAGAGGCTCAGGGGCTTCTGGAGTTAAAAATCTCAAAACTCGAGGAGATGATAGCCAATGCCAGGATAATTGATGAGTCAAGAATCAATACAACTCACATACAGATTATGAACAAGGTTAAGTTAAAAAACCTTAATAATAACTCAGTTGTGGAGTACACCCTGGTTGGAGAGACAGAGGCAAATCTTAGGGAGGGAAAACTGGCTGCTGCTGCACCTATAGGCAAGGCGCTGATTGGCAAGGAGAAGGGTAATATAGTTGAAGTTAAGGTACCTTCCGGAGTAATTAAATTCGAAATTCTTGAGATTTCAAAATAGATTATGGCTACAATTTTCTCAAAAATCATAGCCGGAGAGATTCCATCATTCAAAGTTGCCGAGAGTGAGTGCTTCTATGCCTTTTTGGATATCAATCCGGTTTCAAAGGGGCACACATTGGTAGTACCTAAGAGTGAGACAGACTATATTTTTGATATGGAGAGCGAAGAGTTCGCCGCTATGTTCGCGTTCGCACAGAGGGTAGCAAAGGGGATAAAAGAGGTCATCCCGTGTAAAAGGGTTGGGGTAGCAGTACTTGGAATGGAGATTCCTCACGCTCATATCCATTTAATTCCCATAAATAGCGAGAGTGATATGGATTTTAGAAAACCAAAATTCAAACTTGAAAGCAGTGAAATGGCAGAAATTGCAAATGCCATTAATTCAAAAATAAAACTCTAACTCAATATCTTATTATGATCAGAAATTCAATTGCCCTGATTCTCTCTCTTATTCTGGTAGTTTCGTGTTCAACCAAGAGTCATAGAGCTAAGGTTGAGGGGAAGGTAGACGGACTTTCCAATAGTGAAATAGTTGTTAAAATATTGAATATAAATGTTCAAAATGTTCTGGACACCATAAAACTTGACCAAAAAGGGGAGTTCAGATACAATGTAAAACTCACCTCAGCATCACCGGAATTCTATTATCTCTACTACAAGAATAGAAAAATTGCATCTCTGATCCTGCTTCCCGGAGATAAGGTGAAGTTACAATCAGATACTTTAGGTGCTAATACTGTAGTTGAGGGCTCTGCCGAGAGTTCGCTGCTCATATCACTTGAAAAAAAGATATCACAATCACAAGCAAAGTTTGACTCACTAAGAGTTAAGATGCAAGAGGCAGTAAGTGCAAATGATGCACAAAAGATGACGGAACTAAACTATGCACTGGGGTCGGTCTATGTTAAGCAAAAACAGGATGCAATAAAATACATCTACACCAACTCGGGATCTATAACAAATATGATTCTGCTCTATCATAGATTCTCTTCGGATGTTCCCCTCTTTGCAGATCTTAGAGATGTTCTTCTGTTTCGCCGAGTTTACGACTCACTGCAGGTAATCTACCCAGGATCAAAATATGTTTCAAGGCTGATGGATGAAATTACCGTACGAGAGAGATCGGAGATTATTAACTCAAAAATCCTTGATGCATCACAAAGAGGGTTTCCGGAGCTCTCTCTCCCCGATACAAAGGCCAATATTCGTTTGTTGAGTGATCTTTCCGGTAAGGTTATACTTCTCTCATTCTGGAGTGTTACAGATGCAAACCAGAGGATGCAAACCAGAGAGTACTTCGATCTTTATGATAAATATAATTCAAAAGGGTTTGAAATCTATCAGGTATCGGCAGATACAGACAAAACTGCCTGGGCAAGAGCTGTTGCAGAGCAAGAGATTCCCTGGATAAGTGTTTGTGATGGACTTGGAGCAAACTCTTCTGCAATAACTACTTACAATATACAGAATCTTCCGGCAAATTTTCTCATAGACAGAAGCGGATCCATTGTTGCGAAAAATATTTACGGTGCGGCACTGGAAACTAAATTGGCATCACTTTTAAAATAGGAGACTATCTGCTCTTCATATTTAGTGGACCTCTTTTTGAGACTCCTGCTATAAAATCTTTTAAGTAGAAAGGCTCGAAATAGGCAACATCTTCAAAGAGTCCCTCTCGGAACTTCGTTACTGCTCTCTTTACCATACCTTCTGCTATAGAGTCTATGGAGAGGAATTTTGCATTTGGGTGGTCAATTATTGTACTTACTTTTGCCGATCCATCTCCGCAAAATAGGGTAACTCCCTTAGAAAGGAGGTCTGCGAAACTGTTTTCATCAACGACCATTGCCTCAACCGGTGTCAATCTCTGAGCATCTTTTGTATAGGTTGCAGTATATACCTCCATCCTTCTGGCATCAATCATAGGAACTATTGACTCTACACCGGAGTACTCTTGATACGATTCTTGTGAGAGAACTATATCTGATGCCAAATTGGCCAGTAAATCCAGAGATCCTACCGATATCAAAGGTTTTCCGGATGCGAAACAGAGCCCTTTAGCCAGAGCAACTCCAACCCTCAATCCTGTGTATGAGCCGGGCCCTTCGCTCACAACAACTGCGTCACACTTCTCAATTCCAAAGCCCACCTCCTTGAAAAGATCTTCAATCATAGGGGCAATTATTCGGGCGTGAGCTTTTGGTTCCCGAACAATTTTTCGGTATAAAACCACATCTGAAGAGGATATTGCTACAGAGCAAACCTCAGTACTGGTTTCAATGTAGAGCAGTAGTGGTTCTGCAGTTGACATTAAAGTTTAATTGGTTTCTTAAGCATCTCTTCGGTAACGATCTTTACCTTTGACTCCCGCTTCAATGTTTTGCTGATAGCAGAGAATGGAGCTGTTACAATTATATCTCCCTCGTTAAGCCCTGTTACCACCTCTATTTTAGTTAGATCCTGAATACCTGTTGTGATTGTTCTAACCTCAACTGAGTTGTCTTCCTTAACAACGAAAACTTGCTCAAGAGACTCATTAACCCCCATCTTTGCCTTAACACTATCTGCAATAAGGTCAGAACGGGTGGTTATAGATTGAAGAGGTATTGAGAGTGCGTTCTCAACTCTGGATGTCTGAATTGAAACGGATGCAGACATTCCGGGGCGGAATGGATTTTTACCATCCTGCGCAAGGTCTGAGTATGATTCGGTGACCAGATATATCTTAACCTCAAAATTTGTTACCTGGTCTATTGAAGATCCGATATTCTTGGCTGAGTTTGCAATTTGGGTAACAACTCCGGTAAACTTACGATTTGGGTAGGCATCAACTTCGACTGTGGCAGTATCTCCCTTCTCAATTCGTATGATGTCATTCTCGTTCACATCCACTAAAACCTCCATCTGCTCAAAATTTGCAATGCGCAGCATCTCTGTACCTGCCATCTGACTTGTACCTACAACTCGTTCACCCTTCTCTACGCTCATTTTGGAGATAATGCCGTCCATAGGCGCATATATGACTGTCTTAGTGAGGTTTTCAACCGCCTCTTTAAGAGTGGCACCTGCACTCTTTACATTGAATTCGGCAGCTTTAATCTGCTCTTTGGCAACCTTATATTGAGAGTATATGCTCTCGTATTCAGATTCAGAAATTACCTTCTGATCAAAAAGTGTTTTATTCCTGGTATAGGTTTGTTCAATTTGAGAAAACTGAGCCTGCATTTGTGTAAGCTGTGCCTTAACAGAATTAAGGGAGGCCTCTGCACGCTCTCTCATTGAGATATATACATCCTGCTTGATCTTAATAATAAGGTCTCCTTTGCGGATATAATCACCCTCCTTAAAGTGGAGCTCAATAATCTCACCGGAGACATCAGGGCTGATTTTCACCTCCACAACAGGCTTAATTTTGCCATTTGCGGGAATTACCTCAATTATGCTGCTTTTGCCAATCTTCTCGGTTGTCACCTGGATTGCGCTCTTGTTATTTTTGCTCCCGATTACTGCAAGTACTACTATCACTACAAGCACAACGGCAATAATCCACTTGATATTTTTTTTAAAATTCATCGTTTTTACATTTAGAGAGAGATTGATTTTCCTTTATAAAAATCGAGGATTTTCAATTGGAAAACATATTGATATTTAGATTGATAAAATTCCGACTGAGCTTTAAACAGGTTTGTTTTTGCAACTGTATAGTCGGTGGCACTTAAAATGCCGATATCAAATTTTTGCTGAACATAACGGAATGACTCTTCCATAGCCTTCACATTACTCTCGGAAGCTTTATATCTTTCGTAATAAGAGACAGCATCATTATTTGCCTGTTGAATCTCTTTGTAAAGTATTTGTTGTCTGTTTTTTACCTCAATGGTGGCACTTCTTACCCCCAGTTTGGCATTTTTTACGGAAGTTTTTATTTGGTGGTTATTGAATATCGGAATATTCAAACCAAATCCCAGAGATGGATTTCTGTTTTCGTTAAATTGATCAAAGAAAGCCTGCTCTCTGCTGTCGCTGTAATAGGAGCCGTAGCCTGCGGAGAAGGTTACCGACGGGAGAGCTCTTCCCTTTGCAATTGCGAGCTGAAGGCCGGAGTTTTCCAAATTTAGCTCTGCACTCTTAATTTGGGGCAGAGATTGGGATAAACGGAAAAGTTCATCTACATCCTCACCGGAGAACCCGGTTATAAGAAAATCTACATTTACATCCTCGATATCAAAACTTGCATCACCTTCAAGATCCAGAAGATGTTTGAGCGTCAGAAGAGAGCTCTTCAACTGGTTCTTTGCGTTTACAACCTGAAATCTCTCTGCGGCAAGTTGTGCCTGCACCTCTAAAAGCGTGCTGTAAGCTACGCTGCCGGCATCTACAAGCTTGTTTGCCCTCTCAAGTTGCTCCTCTACGCTCTTAATACTCTCCTGAGCAGTTTTTAAAATCTCTCTTGAGAGAAGAATCTGAAGATAGGAGCGTGCAATCTCAACCGATATGTTGTTTTTGAGTTGTTCAACCTCCTGTAGTGACACCTCAACAACTATACCTTTGCTTTTGATGTCATTCTTTCGGGTGAAACCTTCGAAGATACTCACTGCCGCTCGTGCGCTGGCACTTGTGCTTTGAGATAGTTTGTTCTCTACAATTTCCAAATCCTGGATATTCACAGAGCGACCCCAGTTCATTGAGTGACTCACAGATGCATTTAGGGTTGGAATATAGTTAAGCTTTGCCTGGGCAAGATTGTTTTCACTCTGTTCTATTGAGAGTTCCTGCTGTTTAATGCGCAGGTTGTTATCCCAGGCGTATCTTATGCACTCCTGAAGACTCCATCTCTTTTGTCCTGAGAGAAGTGAGGGGATAATCAGAAGTAGTAATAATGGGAGTTTGTAATTAATTTTCATAATGCGCAAAGATAATTTTTTTTCTATTACAAACTCCCTTTAAAGTGTAATTTTACGGGAATTTTACTTGTAAATTACCTGCGTATTTGCCTGCATCTCATATAGGTTCTTACTTAGAAATTGGAAAAGCTTCCACATCTTTTTAATACTATACCCGGCACCTCTGCCCAGATACTCGGCAATTTCGTAGTCCCAACCCCCGGATCCACCGGTTATTCTGCACATCTGACTCATTGTCAACGAGACCAGACCATTTTGATTTACAGTAATATTGTCCATCACGCTGCCTCCCATCCGGCTTGAAAACCATCCCTGAATTTGGGCCAGTATCTCTCAGCCTTTTTTACCGCTTCACCCAAGATGTTCAGAAAATTCCAAAGCTCCCGAAACGTAAGCCCGCCCCTTGTGAGCATCTCGTCTTTTTTAAGAGTTCTCAGACCCCACTCATCTTTCACATACTCTTTCATAGCAATTTGTTTTTTAATAGCTCTGCATTGAACGGCGTGCAGATATTCGCCGGGAGTGTGCACCCTCCATTGTTATTATATCAATTATCTAATATTTGTTATCTCATATCAATTATTTCATCTGCAATTAAGCAGGATCTTGACTTATGAGAGATAATAAGTATAAGAGTACCCTCTTTTTTTAGCTTCATTATTGCCCTCTCAATTATCTTTTCGGACCGTATATCCATAGAGGATGTCGCTTCATCAAGTATAAGAAACGAAGGTTTTCTGGCAACGGCTCTGGCAAACGCAATCCGTTGTTGCTCTCCTCTGGATAGGAGAGAGCCCCCCTCTCCTGGGTGAGTAGCGTCACCATTGGGGAGCGATTCAAAAATTCTATTCAGCTCCAGCTCCATACACAACTCTTCGTAAATCTCTCTGTAATCATTTGATTCGACCCCATCCATTATACTCTTTTATGGTATTGCCAAAGAGGTCGGGATTTTGAGGAACAATTGACACACTGCATCTCCATCCTACAGGGTCTAAGTCAAATATACTTTTACCGTTAACTTCAATTTTGCCACATTCCGGTCTCATATGCATCATAAGAATTGCGGCTAAAGTACTTTTACCACATCCGCTCTCCCCGCGTAACAGTAAGATTTTACCTCGCCCAATTTTAAAAGATATATTTTCAAAGAGCCTCTCTCTGCCCGGATAGCTGTAGGAGAGATTACTAACCACCAGGTTGTCTGTTCTTACTCTCACTCCGCTGCCGCTGCACTCCTCCTCTAGGGCCATAATATCCAGATACCTGGTTGCCGCCACACTCCCCTCTCTAACAGATGAGATTGCAAAGGCTATTTGTTGAAGCGGAGCAGTAAATAGAGCCGCAATAGTATAGAATGATACCAGCTCTCCTATTGTCAGCACTCCGGCGATAACTGCTCCCCCTCCACTTGAAAGGATTACAAGCATTATAAATTTAGAGACCATCTCTGCAGCTGCGCCGGCATATATTGATACTTTCCCGGTTTGAGAGAGGGTATTGTTGAGCTCTTCCAGTTTAAGCGAGGTTCTTGCCATTGCAAAGCGCTCATTACTAAAGTTTTTTATAGTTGAAACGGATCTTAAGCTCTCAATGACAACACTCTGAAAGCGGGATGCCCTCTCCATTGAGCATCTCATTAGAGGTTTATTAAGTCTGTCGTGAATTATATAAATTGTCAGATATAGAGGAATGAAGGCAAGACAAAGCAGAGCTAGTTTGCTCTCGGTTAGAAAAAGCAGAGCCAGTGATGCTAAAAGGGTCACAACGGCAACGACGGCCTCGGGAAGGGTCTCGGCAATAAGATTACGAATCCTGTATATGTCATATATTCTCGAGGTTAATTCGCCGGTTTTAATAGTATTGAAAAACGGTAGAGGAATCCTGAAAAGATGCCGCAGATAGTTGGTTATTAGCTCTCTGTCTGTATCTATCGAAAGGTTAATGTTTATAACACTTCGGGTGATTGATATAACTATAGAGAGAAGAAGGATAAGAGCCATTAAAATAGATACTTTTGCCAGTTGATCTCCACCTCCGGAGGGTATAATATCGTCCAGAAGATACTTAATAAAGATTGCTACTGCAAGTGATGAGACAAGATGCAGAACTGAGAGCAAAATTCCTCCGGAAAGAACTATCCAACGCTTTGCCAATAAGCCTTTTATCCACTGAATTAAAGAGATTTGAGTCTCCTCTTTAAAATTCATTTTTTTACTCTCAACGGAAGGTGAGAGGAGTATTAAATAACCGGTCCACTCCCGGAGCAGAGACTCTCTTGGTACACGCTGGATTTCACCATCTAGTGGATCCATAATGTGGAAGTAAGAGGCACTGCTTTTTGTAAGTACCACATAGTGAAGATATCCGTCATCTTTTTTTAGGTGAATAATGGCAGGTTTGGGGATTTTATCCAGGGACTCCCGTTCACCTTTGAATCCATCCGCCAGAAAACCGAACCTCCGTGCAGCCTCAACTAACCCTTTTAGTGTTGCTCCTCCGGAATCTGTACCGCTATAAAGCCGTATTTTTGAAAGAGGAACTCTCATACCGTAGTGTGCAGCAATTGATGCCAATGAAGCTGCACCACAATCACTTTTACTCTGTTGTTTAATTTTAACCGATAACCACATTCCAAACCCCTCCACAATTAATTCAACAAAACTTAAAGAAAAAAGGAAAAGACACCTCTAATCACTCCCGACTCTCTTCTGCCTCTAAGAGACCTCCCGCACAAACAAGGAGCCTTTTCCCAGAACGAATTTATAACAAGCGAGTGGTAAAAGGGAGACAAAAGATAAAAACTGTAAAGATTTTATCTATAGATCAAAAATTTATATTGTTAGAATTTACTGTGAATAATCACAGTTTTTTTAGACAACTTTAGGGATTACTTACAAACAATTTTAAGCTTTTGGAGCAAGATTAAAATTGAAGGTTAGATAACATTGTACCAACCTCTTTTCCTGTCTCGTGAAGTTTTTCTATGAAAGGGAAAATTGCAGGAGCAATGGAGGAGATTACACCATAAAGCTTAGATTGAGAAATGGTCTCCATAGGTAAGAAAGGGTAAAGATCGTTGAGGGACTCCAATAAGAAGATTACCATACTCAATACAAATGCATATTTTAAAAATGCAAAGAAAACACCAAGCAGTTTGTCCAGCCATCCCAGAAGAACCAGGTTTATCAAAGCGTGGATTGCGTGTCCTATCATATTAACAAATAGGATTACTACCAGAAAAACAGCGGCAAAAGCAATAATCTGCGTTAAAACCCTGTTTGTCTCCAGCCAGATATTTACATTGTGGGCAAAAAAGTCGGAGAAGTACCAGGCTGCCCAGGCTCCTAGGATAAGAGCTGCCAGGGCAGCTACCTGTTTTACAAACCCTGTCTTGATTCCCCCAATAACTGCAGGGATAAAACAGAGAAGCAGAATAATATCAACGGCGCTGATTGAAGATCCCATAATCAATTTTTTTTCAAAAGTAGTGAATAATCGTATCTTTGCAAATTCATAAAAAAATCCGAAATGAGGTTTTCCGAATATAAAAACTTAGATCTTGTAGAGATAAATCGTTCTATACTTGATAAATGGAATCTTGAAAAATGCTTTGCAGCTACTCTGACCCAAAGAGAGGGTGCTCCAAAATTTATTTTTCACGAGGGTCCTCCATCAGCCAACGGGATGCCGGGGATACACCACGTTATGGCAAGGGCTATCAAAGATGTCTTTTGCCGCTATAAGACGCAGACGGGTTATCTTGTTGAGAGAAAGGCGGGATGGGATACTCACGGACTTCCTGTAGAGCTTGGAGTTGAGAAGATGCTTGGTATAACCAAAGAGGATATCGGCAAAACTATAACCGTAGAGCAGTATAATGATGCCTGCCGCAAAGAGGTGATGAAATATACAAAGGAGTGGGAGAGTCTTACAGAGATTATGGGCTACTGGGTGGATATGAAAAACCCCTATATCACCTATGACAATCGTTATATTGAGACACTTTGGCACCTGCTAAAGGAGATATATAAAAAGGGATACCTCTATAAAGGTTACTCGATTCAGCCATTCTCACCTGCCGCAGGGACAGGACTTAGCAGCCACGAACTTAACCAGCCGGGATGTTACAAAGATGTAAAAGATACAACCTGTGTTGCACAGTTTAAACTCATAAGAGACTCAATATCGGACTCCCTTTTTGCCGAGATTTCAGAAAAAACAGCAATGGAGCTCCCAATATATATATTGGCCTGGACTACAACTCCCTGGACTCTCCCCTCAAATACAGCGCTTTGTGTCGGGCCGGATATCAAATACATCAAAGTACACTCACTCAACCCATATACAGGCGAGGAGTGCATCTACATACTTGCTCAGGATCTTCTCTACCAGCATTTCAATCCTAAGGGTGAAGAGCTCTCATTCGGGGAGTATAAACACGGAGATAAAATAGTTCCATTCCGGATTATCGATGGAGCAACCACATCAGGAGAGCAGCTTTGCGGAGTTAATTATGAACAACTGATTCCTTGGATTAAACCCGAAGAGGGGGCATTCAGGGTTATTAAGGGAGATTTTGTCACTACATCTGACGGTACCGGAATTGTACATATTGCGCCTACTTTTGGAGCAGATGACCTTAGAGTGGCAAAACAAAACGGAGTACCTGCCCTGATGATTAAAGATTCAGACGGAGTACTTCAGGCTCTTGTGGACAGAACCGGGAAATTTTATAAAATTGAGGATATGGAGAGCTCTTTTGTGAAAACGAGCGTAAATATCCAAATCTACAAAGAGTTTGCAGGGAGATATGTTAAAAATTCATACGATTCTACTCTTACAGAGAGCGACGCATCTGTCGATGTAGATATTGCTGTTATGCTTAAACAGCAAGGCCTTGTATTTAAAATAGAAAAACAGACTCACTCTTACCCTCATTGCTGGAGAACAGATAAACCTGTGCTTTATTATCCTCTTGACTCCTGGTTCATTAAGACTACTGCCGTGCAGGAGAGAATGATTGAGCTCAATAAAACAATCAACTGGAAACCGGAATCTACCGGAAGCGGAAGGTTTGGGAAGTGGCTTGAGAACCTTCAGGATTGGAATCTCTCCCGAAGTCGTTATTGGGGAACACCGCTCCCTATATGGCGAACAGAAGACAACTCATACGAAATATGTATAGGCTCCGCAAAAGAGCTGTTTGAAGAGTGTGAGAAAGCTGTAGAGGCCTCAGTTATGGAGAGTAACCCTCTCAAAAATGCGGGATTTACACCCGGAGATTTTAGCAGTGATAACTACAACAAAATTGATCTGCACAGACCTTATGTAGATGAGATTATACTTGTCTCACCATCCGGAAAGATTATGAGGCGCGAAAGTGATCTTATAGATGTTTGGTTTGATTCCGGTGCGATGCCTTTTGCCCAGGAGGGTCTCGAGAAGCTTGGCAGCGAGCAGTTCGGGAGAGCATCCGACTTTATTGCAGAGGGTGTAGACCAAACCCGTGGATGGTTCTTTACTCTTCACGCAATATCTACAATGGTAAAGGACTCTGTTGCGTTCAAGACGGTAATATCAAACGGCCTTGTTCTGGATAAAGATGGTAACAAGATGAGCAAAAGGTTGGGAAATGCTGTGGATCCTTTTAAGACCCTGGGTGAGTTCGGGGCAGATCCTCTCAGATGGTATATGCTCACAAATGCCCAGCCGTGGGATAATCTAAAATTTGATATTGGCGGAGTTGATGAGGTTCGCAGGAAATTCTTCGGAACTCTCTATAATACATACTCTTTCTTTGCACTCTATGCAAATGTAGATGGATTTACAAACAGTCAGCCTCAAGTTCCTTTAAATAAACTTCCCGAGATAGACAGGTGGATCATATCTCTGCTTAACACACTTATAGAAGAGGTTACAGAGAGTTATGAAAACTACGATGTAACATCTGCAGGAAGAAAAATACAGGACTTTGTGAATGATAACCTGAGTAACTGGTATGTTCGACTTAATCGCAGAAGATTCTGGGGCGGCCAAATGGACGAAGATAAGCTCTCTGCATACCAGACGCTTTACAGCTGCCTGGAGAGTGTGGCAATTTTATCTGCACCCATTGCCCCTTTCTTTATGGAGAGACTGTTTCTGGATTTGAACAACGTTACACAACGCTTTAAAGAGAGTTCTGTTCACCTTGTACTTATGCCTAAGTGTAACCCAAGTGCAATCGATAAGGCTCTTGAGGAGAGGATGGAGTTGGCTCAAAGGGCCTCCTCAATGATTTTGGCTCTCAGGCGTAAAGTGAGCATTAAGGTTAGACAGCCCCTGGCCAGGTTGTTGATTCCGGTTTTGGATGAGAGAATCCGAGATCAGTTTGAACTCATAAAACCGCTTGTACTCGGGGAGGTAAATGTAAAAGAGGTGGAGTATATTCACGACACGAAAGGTCTCATAACTAAAAAGATAAAACCAAATTTCAAGGTTCTTGGGAAAAGATATACAAAACAGATGAAGGAGATCTCAAATGCTTTTGCTAACTTCACACAAGAGGAGATTTTTGAGATTGAGTCGAGCGAAAACTACCAGATTCAACTAAGTGAAGGGGTTGTTGAGATTACTCCTTTGGATGTTGAGATAACATCGGAAGATATGCCGGGATGGTTAGTTGCTTCAGAAGGGAAACTCACTCTTGCTCTGGATATTACAATAACAGATGAGCTTAGACGCGAGGGGGTGGCAAGAGAGCTCGTAAACAGGATTCAAAATCTTAGAAAGGATTCAAGTTTTGAGGTAACCGATAAAATAAGGATAGAGCTTGAGAGCAGAGAAGAGATAGAGGATACCCTTACGGTTTACAAAGATTACATCTGCAACCAGACTCTGGCATCGGAATTGATTATCAACAACAACATTGAAGGTGGAAACGAGATAGAGTGGGATGAGGGTGTTTTAATGATTAAACTGGTAAGACTATAAAATTTATATTGGTGATGCACGGGAGAGATAAATATATGCAAATTGCAGTAGATCTGGCAAAAGAGAACGCTGCATCTTTGAGCGGAGGGCCGTTTGGAGCGGTTATTATAAAGGACGACAAAATCATTAGTGCCTGCACCAACACTGTTACTCCAAATGTTGACCCGACTGCGCACGCAGAGGTTAATGCCATCAGGCAGGCCTGCAGAGAGTTGGGTACGATAGATCTTTCCGGGTGTACCCTTTACTCCTCTTGTGAACCTTGCCCGATGTGCCTCTCGGCTGCATACTGGGCCAGGGTAGATAAAATTTACTTTTCTGCCGGGAGAGACGATGCCGGAAAGGTGGGCTTCAGTGACTCATTCATTTACGATGAGTTTACACTACCTCTTGAGAAGAGGTCAATTCCAATTGAACAGATTCTTAAGAATGAGGGTCTTGAACCATTTATGCTCTGGGAGCAAAATGCGAATAAGATACCGTACTAACACTATTTTTTATATACTATTTATTATTATCTTTACGCTTTCTTAAAAAAAAGAGATATGACAACGAAAGGGAAACCAGCAGAAGAGGCTATGGAGAAGGTTCGCTACAGCGACGAGGAGCTTCAGATGTTTAAAGAGCTTATACTTCAGAAACTGGAGATTGCAAAAGAGGAGTACCAGCAGCTAAAAGCTGCTGTGACCCACAGTTCAAGCAATGACACAGAGGATACATCACCTACATTCAAGGTTCTTGAAGAGGGAGCTTCTGCTCTCTCAAAAGAGGAGGCAGGCCAGCTTGCCCAACGCCAGTATAAGTTTATACAATCTTTAGAGGCATCACTTATAAGGATTGAGAACAAAAGTTACGGAATTTGCAGAGAGACAGGTAAATTGATTCCAAAGGAGAGATTACTTGTAGTTCCTCACGCAACTCTTTCAGTTGAAGCAAAAAATAAGAGAGACTAAAACAGATGAGCTTATCGCAGGGTAAAAAAATCACTTTACTGGTTGTATTATTGCTTGTTATTGATCAGATCGTAAAGATTTGGATTAAGACTAATATGACCATCGGTGAGAGTATTCCTGTTCTGGGAGATTGGTTTCAGATCTACTTCATTGAGAATAACGGAATGGCCTTCGGAATGCAATTCGGAGGCACTTTTGGTAAACTTGTGCTTACCCTTTTCCGAATGGTACTCATTGGGTTCATAATATACTATGTGAACAAACTGGTTAAAGAGAGAGCGCCTGCCGGGGTACTTTATGGAGTTGCACTTATTCTAGTTGGAGCTGTCGGGAATGTAATCGACAGTATCTTTTATGGTGTTGTATTCAGTGAATCTACCTACAATACAATGGCTACAATCTTTCCTCAGGGGGGAGGCTACGCACCGCTCTTCTTTGGTAAAGTTGTTGATATGCTCTATTTCCCATTAATAGACACCACACTTCCGGATTGGGTTCCCTTCAGGGGAGGTGAGAAATTCATCTTTTTCAGGCCAATCTTTAACATTGCAGATTCGTGCATAACCATAGGAGTGGCCTATCTTTTGATTTTTAAAAGAGGTTTTTTTGCCACGGAGAAAAAAGTCGTTACTGCCAAATAACTAATCAGTAACGTATAAAAATTAAGAGGGTGTAAAAAAAATTTTTACACCCTCTTTTTTGAAAATTCACTCTAAGGTACTTTTTCTAAAAAAGCCACTATCGTAATTTGTCCATAAGTTTTTGCCTTGAAAAGTGTATCCGGCTCTTAACGGTTCCCAGGTGCAGACCCAGTTCATCTGCAATCTCCTGATATTTAAAGCCGCTATCGTGCATCTGGAAAGGGATCCTAAACTCAGGCTCCAAAGAGTTCACCACCGAGGTGAGTTCACGGAATCCAAAATCTGTCTCAGGACCATAATCCGAAGGCTTGTTATTTATGACAAATTCGTGGACATCTTCATTGAAAAGAGACTGCCTTTTTGTCCTGCGGCGGTAATCATTGATGAAAGTGTTCTTCATAATGGTGTAAACCCACGCCTTGATATTGGTGTGTTCGTTAAACTTCTCCTGATTGTTGAATGCCTTGAAAAAGGTCTCCTGAACCAGGTCTTTAGCGTCGTCTCTGTTTGATGTTAAGCTATATGCGTATCTGGACAGGTTTGTCTCCAGCTCCAGTATCTCTATTTCGAAAGTTTTACTTTTCATATTATTAGGTTTATATATTTGATATGAATAGCCAATTAATTAGTGAATTGTAACGACAAATATTATGCCATAATTACACCCTGAATTTAACAATTATTTTTGCTTCTACCAAAAAAATAAATATCTTTGCAGCCCAATCAAAAGGAGAGATGGCAGAGTGGTCGATTGCGGCGGTCTTGAAAACCGTTGAACTGCGAGGTTCCGGGGGTTCGAATCCCTCTCTCTCCGCCAGAACAAAGAGATACATCGCCTATGCGATGTATTTTTGTTTAAGAGGGTACTTAAGCTTGCTTAAAAGTACCCTCTTAAACAGAAAAATAGCCATTTTTTCGAAAATGGCTATCTCTTTGTTCTGAAGCCCCCCCTCAGGGATCACCGAGCGTCAGCGAGGTAATCCCTGAAGGGGAATTGTGCAACTTGACGATTTCTCAGGGATCACCGAGCATCAGCGAGGTAATCCCTGAGAAATAGCCCCACCTCGCCAAGCTTGCTTGAGCGAGGTTAGGGGACAAATAAAAAACCATTCGCGCAGCGAAAGGCTTTTTTGTTCTGAAGCCCCCCCTCAGGGATCACCGAGCGTCAGCGAGGTAATCCCTGAGGGGGAATTGTGTAACTTGGTTGCCCCACCTCGCCAAGCTCGCTTGAGCGAGGTAATCCCTGAAGGTATAGGTAAAACTATATTATTGGAATAAAATTGCTGTTATTATAGATTTATCAATAGAAGTAAACTCCTGCTAATAAAATTTTACAAATGAGTGCAACGTTTTTCCATTTTGTGCATCTTATATAGAGTGAGACATAATTTGCCCACGAAGAGCCAATTATTTCGTACATTATAGTCGGGTATTTAATAAAAGTTATATATTTGTATTCGAATAATTACGGAATATTAACATTAAACAAGGAGGTGCAGCAAATTAGGTCAGTATGCTTTGATTTCCCTGCTACAAATAAAATAAAGCATATCAACTACTTAAGTTTTTAATCCGGGGCCAAAAAAAAGAAAGACCCCTTGGACCCACGCAAATGTTAATAAATCAATGGAGTATTGTTTATAATTCGTGCGAAAGCCATTGACAGAACCAAATAATTGTCTATATTTGCCAGAGCATTTTTATAATTATTAACACTTTAAGATTATTCTACATTTGTACTAAAGGATTAGAATCTTGTTTATTAAAACTTAATACCTTATATTTGCCAATCAAAATTTTGTTTAACCAAAGTATTTTTAACTAAAATTTTAAAATGAAAAGAAAATTCACATTCTTCGGTATTTGTGTACTTTTGTGCACACTTATGATCTCATTGGGATCTTGCCAAAAGGATTATTCTGAAGACATTCAAAAGCTTCAGGATGAGATCAACGCCAACAAAACAGCTATAGCTTCTCTAAATCAGGCTATTGCTGCCGGCAAACTTATCAAAACCGTTGCTACTGTTACAGGTGGTTATCAGATTACTTTCTCTGACAACACAACCATAACTATCAACCACGGTGCGACAGGTGCAACCGGAGCAACTGGAGCTACAGGCGCAACAGGCGCAACTGGAGCAACAGGCGCTACAGGCTTTACTCCAATTATCAGCATTGACGCTGACGGTCATTGGGCTGTTCAGACTTCAGCTACTGGAACTGCAACCAAGATTCTTGTTGGCGGTCTTCCTGTTGTAGCTAAATTCAGTGATGATCTTGGTGTAACGGCAGAAGGTATGCTTACAGTAGGCGGCGTTGCCACTACAGTATATATACCTCAGATTGCATACAACGCAACTGCAAACAAAATGCTTATCACCGTTAAAAACCCAGACGGAACTTACTCTGGTTTTTATGTTCCAGTTGTTGACGAGAACGCAAGTCTATTCTTCCAGAATGACGTAGTTAGCGTTATCTCTCCAATCGGAATGACTAAAGTTATGCTTTCGTTCGGTTATGTTCCTTCAAACGTAGCAGGAAGTTATCCTTTAGTTAACCCTGTAACTCCTACATTAGTTGGTTCAACTGCAGCTCTTGCTTATGCAGGTGTAACTTGGGATCAGCTTTTAAGATCACAAGGTAATGTTCCTGTTATCATCAACCCTGCTCAGGCAGCTCTTACAGGATATACTTTTGAAATTATCAAACAAAACGGAACTTTGTATCCAATTCAGCCGGGTGCTATAGTTGAAGGTTTTGCAGGTGCATTCTCACAATTCGCCGCTGCTCCTTCTAACGGACTTTACACTCTTCCTTTGAACCCTACAAAAGCTGCCGCTGTTGCTGCTGCTGCTGCTGCTGCCTATCCTGTTGGATATCCTGGAGCTGTTGCAGGTGAGTCTTATGAACTTGCAGTTCGCGCTACAAAAGCAGGTCGTGAAATTTTCACAGGATATCAGTATGCTATTAAAGTTCAGCAAGATGTAAACACTGTTTACACCTACAAACCAGGTCTTACTGCAACTGTAGCAGGTGATCCTTTGTTTGCTACTATTCCTTGGAAAGTGTATGTACCAATCGGAACTACAAAAGACCTTCTTAGTTACTATGCTCTTACAGCATTACAAACAGATCCTACTGCAACAACTGCAACTACTTTAACTCCCGCTCATTTCTATAAGAGCTCAGTTGCTATTATTCCTGTTCTTCCACAAAACGTAGACGTTGAGAATTTTGTTTCTATAACTAATACTTCAGTTACAACAACTCAAACATCTTCTACTGTTTCTAACCTGAATAACAAAACCATTCCTTTCAAACTTACAACATTTGACTGGAGAGGTATGTATTGGGACAACCAGAAGAACATCTCTGTAGTATTCTACTCAGCTCTTAACAACGCATTAACAGCAATTCCTTTCGGACCACAGGTTCTTACAACTGCTGCTTCACCTGCAGACCAGAAAACTGTTATTCTTACACAAATGTTCACAGAGCTTGACGCAGTCGGCAAAACTGAACTTTGGAGAACAAATGCAGATAACGTAAAAGTTGTATTCTACAATTCAGTTGGTACAGTTGTTGCTCCTGCAGCAATGGGTGTTAGCTATCAGTTTAAAGATGCTAACGGAAATAATATTCTTGGTCTTAACGCTACAGCTACTCTGCTTGCAGATGTACAGGCTATTCGTAAGATTGAATATACATTTGACGAAACTGTTGCCGTACCGGGTAACTATACAGCAAAACTTGAGTTCACAGACAGAAGAGCTTATGCTGCCGGTTCTGAGTTCAAGTTAAGTATGCCGTTCACAATTGCTAACCCAGATCTTACTACTACTCTTAATACACTTAAAGAGCGTAAGCCAAATCTGTTCGTAGGTGATGCACTTTCAGTTTATGGAACTTATCCATCAGCTCTATATCCTGGTGCTACTGCACAAACAAATGCTACAAATGCTTACTACGATCTTTACAATGCATATGTTAACCTTTACAACCCACCTGTAGCACCGACTTCAACTTGGAAATTTGCAGTTGTAGCTCCTGCTCCTGCACTTCCTGCTCCTGCTAATCCACTTGTTGGTGGTCTTCCAGCTGTTGTTGCTAACACAGACAGGTTCGTTGTAACCAATAACACAATGTATACAAACATACCTTACAATGTAAGGTTAACTTACTACTACTTCGGTAACCCAGCTAACTCTGTTGTTCTTGATAACATCACAGTTACTGCCAGAAGTGAGGTAAAAGACGGTTTGGTACTTCCTAATACAAATGCTAAGCCTGCCGGTTGGTTATTACCTGCTAATCTTCAAGTAACAAATGGTGACCTTGTAACTCAAGTTCCACTGTCATTCTATGTTAAAGCTCAAGATTACCTGGCATTCAACCTTAAAGCTTTCGGTCGTGACGCAGCTAACGCTATTGTTGGTGCTGTTGACACAAGAATCGATATAGCTAACGTATCTGCTCCTGGTATAGCAAGTGTGAAAGTTCTAAACACTTCTGCTAATGCTCACCTGGTTGCTGTAACTGTTGGTCACGCCGGTGCTGCTGCAGGTGTAATTGCAACTGCTGCAATTCCTGCTAACCCACTTGACTTCACAATTTCTGCAACTAACGCAGTTGCGGTTATCACTAACGACGTTATTGTTCCTTTGACAATTGAAATTACTGACATCTTCGGTAAGAAACTTGTTGGAACAATTGACGTAACTGTTAAGAAGCCGTAATTATTACGTTCTAAATATTAAAGAGGCGCAGCAATGCGCCTCTTTTTTTTTGTTACCGACTTTGGTCATAACGCATTTAAATATTCACGAAAGTTTTCTATATTTAAATATTAATTCAAAAATCAACTTATGGAAAGGGTAATAACTCACAATACACAGACAAATAGATTTGAGACAATAGAAGAGGGCATAACCGGATATGTAGAGTACGAGAGGTACGATAGTGGACTGGATTTAACCCACACCATAGTACCTAAAGCCATTGGCGGCAGAGGGGTTGCAGCAGACCTGGTTAAACATGCGCTTGATTATGCTGCTCAAAACAGTCTCAAAGTTAAACCAACCTGCTCATATGTAAAGGTCTATATTGATAGGCACAAAGCGCAGTATGGTCACCTGGAAGATATCATAGAGACAAAATTTCCAACTATTGAGGGTGGCATTGGCAATGCTTGTGGTATAAAAAAGTAAATTACTATTATGGATTTCAATGATACCAAGACGGCATTCTCTATGAAGAGTATGACCGATTTGCGCAATGCACAGATGCTCTTTACAGCCATTCAAAATCCGGTATTGGTAAAAAGTCTTAAATATATGACCAATCTTGCTCTTAAGGTAAACTTGCCGGTGGCCTGGGTTGTAAAGCCGACCCTTTACAGGCAGTTTGTAGGAGGAGAGAGCCTGCAGGAGTGCGAAATGATTGTAGATCAGCTAAGAACTTATAACATTAAGTCTGTTCTTGACTACTCTGCAGAGGGTGGCTCTGCAATTGAAGATGTTAGCAGAGCTTTTAATGAAACAATGAGGTCAATTGAGTTTGCAAAGGGTAAGAGCAATATAGCTTACACGGTATTCAAACCGACTTCAATGATTATAGGCTCCGTGCTGTCAAAGGCCACCGTTGATATTAACACACTTAATGAGGTTGAACGGGCGGAGCTGGATAACTTTAAGACAAGAGTGACTCAGTTGTGCCAGAGAGCTTATGATAATGATGTAAGGATACTTATAGATGCAGAGCACTATGCAACACAGGGAATTATCGATACTGTTGCAGAAACTGTTATGCGAAAATTCAACAATAAAAGGGCAATCGTCTTTCAGACTCTTCAGATGTATCGCACAGACAGGCTGGAGTACCTGAAATACCTCTTTAATGACTCTAAAGAGTACAACTATATACCGGGAATAAAGTTTGTAAGAGGGGCCTATATGGACGAAGAGCGTGCATTGGCATCCCGGATTGGCTACCCGGATCCTATCCACCCCGATAAATACTCTACAGACAAATGTTATGACAGCGGTCTTAAGTTTGTTATGGAGAATATAGAGAGTTTTGAACTATTCAGCGGAACCCACAACTACCAGAGCAATATGCTTTTGGCAGATCTTATAGATGCAAAGGGGTTGAGAAGGGACGACCAAAGAGTATTCTTTTCACAGCTTTACGGTATGAGCGATAATATCTCTTTTAACCTGGCTGCAGAGGGGTTTAATGTATGTAAATATATCCCTTATGCGCCGGTAAGAGATGTTCTTCCTTACCTGCTCAGAAGAGCAGAGGAGAACACATCTATGGCAGGACAGACCGGCAGGGAGTTACAACTTATTAGAGAGGAGATTGCAAGAAGAAGGGGTTAAGTCAATTATTGAGGATTATAGATATTTCTTCCTTTCCATATCTGTGTTTTATGCTGTCGGTTTTTTATTGCCCGAAGGGTGATTTTTAGAAATATAATCTGCTGATGGAGAATATACTTAAGGTTATCTCTCCAGCTCTGTCCACTGGCAAGAGATACGAACAGCCGTATAAGAACAACTGCAGCCAGAGATAGAATTGCCCAGTTAGCTCCGTTCAAAAGGAGAACAAGCAGTGGTGTGAATGTTGTTAGCAAAGCAAAGAGCAGGGTAGTAAAAACAGAGTTACCAAAAAAGTGAAATATGTTTTTTGAGAAACCGTTTATGGCATCCTCCAGATTGTCGTACATCATACACCTTACGGAGTCGTCTCCGGTTAATGTGGCTACTCTCTCTTTCTGCTTTTTGTAGTACCGGCTTATATCAATGTCTTCTGCCCGGCTCATTCTGAACTCTTTATGCGGTTGCAGATCTTTGTATACACTCGCTTTAAAGAGCATAAACTGTCCGTTAGCTGCCGAAAAAGAGCTCCAGCTACAGTATCTTACAAGAGGCAGTGGCAGGAGTGAGAGCAGAATCCAGTTCATAACAGGGGTCACTATCTTGCTTTGATAGTTGGGAAGTATCTGTTTTGGAAAAACCGACAGCAGAGCCAGCCCCTCTTTTATTGCATAAGGGAGGTAACTCTCTGCTATACCGTTACCTATTCTAACATCTGCATCCAAAAAGAGAAGGTAATCGCCGCTTGCATACTGAGCAAGTGTGTGGCAGGCATTACTCTTTCCGAGCCAACCATCCGGAAGCTGCTCCAGAGAGTTATCTATTAGCCTTAATCCCGGAATCCTGGATGCGAAGCTCTCTACAATATCGGCTGTTTTATCTGAGGAGTTGTCGTTAAAGACTATCACCTCCATAGGTTTGAATTTGAGATCTTCAATATCTTCCAGCAGCTTCCCGATGTTAAGCTCCTCATCTCTTGCCGGAATCAGAATTGACCAGCTCTCTTTTCTCTTTTGTCCGTGTGCAAGCTTTTCTGAACCCCAACCGGATACCCTTCCTTTGAGAAACAGATAGTCTATCCATCTCTTCCAGGATAGATTAACTATTGAGACAATAAGCCTCAGAGAGAGGAGAGAGAAAAGGATATACCCAATGATCTCGATAAAAAGCGTTGTAAAATTATCCATAAAGAGTCCGTTTTATATCACTATCTGTTAGAGCTCACCTCTCTCTTGCTCCATGCACTGCTGTGAAAAGAGGTTATACGCCTGTTCGATATCTTCAATTTTAAAATTATTTGATATGAAGTGTTTGTAGTACATTGTAAGGGTCGGTTTCTTATCTGAGAAAAAGTTCAAAAGGTTAATATTAAAATAGATATCAATATCTTTAGAGTTCGATATTATGTACTCTACGCCTTTTTCAAACCGAAACGGGAAGGTGTAAATAGATTGAATCTTACCTTGTGGAAAGATTAGCAGCATATTATTGCAATCTTTTAGAATCTCACAGCTGTATTTGAGTGACTCAACCACCCCTTTTCTCCCCTTATCTATTGAGAAAGTTCCTCCGTATCTTAAGAATTTATGTTTTATCAGCTGCTCATAAAGCATCATTATGTGAATTTTGCGCCTGAAGAGAGCTCTGTTCATAATAATGTGGATAAACCCGTCCCAAAAGGAGAAGTGGTTGGAGATTAGTATAACAGGCTTTCCTGCAGAGAGAGCCTCCCCTTTTTTGAGGTTAGAACCAGGTTCGACACTCATATCTCTAAAGCGGATCTCTTTAAATAGAGAGCAAAGATGGAATTTTGCATAGAGTACAAAAAACCACTCCCAGATTTTCTTATGATGTGCTTTTATCAACTGCTGTTACTATTTCAATTAATTTAATATGAGGGCAATTTGCAAATAGAGATAAATTGCTAAAAAGAAGACTATCTGGCAAATAAAGAGAGCGATAGCAGGTTTGCCAATAGGTTTAATCTTAAATCCTGCAAAAATAATATGATAAACCAGAGCCATTATAAACCACATAACAAAGTTCTCAACAGGCGGGTAATCGCTTACGAATTGCCACATTCCCATTTGTGGAGCAACCAGCTCAACGGTAAAATCGTACATTACCATAATAAGGGCACCGCCAACAATCTTAATTGCAACATCAATTGTTCCCGAACTTCTTCGTCGTGCATACTCCATAATTGCCGCACTGCAATATGTGAGCATCAACCAGTTAGCCCCAATAATGAGAGGTGTCTCAAACACCTTTGGCCCTAATGCATTCAGATACTTATACTGACCGAAAATTACTCCTGTCTCTACACCAACAGCCTCTATAAGGAATGAAGATGTTATAATAATTGCAATAAAGAGCAGAAATGAGCGGTCCCATTTTTTATGATGCCATAGTAATGAGACAATTACAAATATTAGAGAGAGTGGTGTAACTGCAATAAAGAGCTCTCTTGTAAAAGGAGTGAAATAGAGCAAAACTCCAACAGAGTAAAAGATTACAAAGGTTTTAGGAAGCTCCTTGTAACTCAATACCGAGAGTACTCTGTAAAATATCTTCTTGATTCTCTCTGCAGGGGCGTTACTTTGCATATTTCCGGTTTTTAAGTGAAATTTCCCTCTCCGCAATCTCCTGCTCAACAATCTTTGCTCCGGCCAGACAGAGTGGAATTCCGCCTCCCGGGTGCACGCTGCCCCCCACAAAATAGAGGTTTTTGAATTTTCTCAGGAAGTTAGGGTGGCGCAAAAAAGCAGCCATAATTGAGTTGGAGGAGCTTCCGTAGAGAGCACCCCGGCTGCTCAAAGTGTTTTTTTCAATGGTTATCGGTGAGGCAATATGTTCAAATTCAATCTCTTTTTCAATATCGAAGGCGGTGCCCTCACCCAGAGTATGGTTTATTTTTTTTATAATCTCGGACCTGGTCTTTGCAATAATTGAGTGCCAATCCTGCCCGATATTGGCAGGTGCGTTTACCATTACAAACCAGTTTTCACACCCGGCAGGTGCATCTGTCGCTACGGCTTTTTTGCTGATAAAGATATAGATTGTAGGATCTTTATACATATCCATCTTATAGAAAAGAGAGTCAAACTCCTTTTTGTAGTTTTTGCTAAAGAGTATATTATGTACATCCAGCTGTGGATGCTCTGTCTTAACACCCCAGTAGAAGATAAGTGCAGATGAAGATGGCTCAAGTTGTTTTAATCTGTTGCCAAGAGGGTGCCTTGTTTTGGCAGGCATCATATTCTCCGAGAGATATTTAACATCACAGTCGGAGACAACAATATCATAAAAGAGCTCCTGAGATTTTACAACTAACCCTTTCGCACAATTGGTTTTTTTATCAATTATAATGCTGCTTACAGGAGTGTTGAACTCATATTTTACCCCCAGTTCCAACCCTCTCTTATACAGAGAATCAACAATTGAGTAGATTCCGTTCTCCGGGAAGAATGCCCCGATATTGTGCTCCAGATGCGATATCATATTAAGAGTCGCAGGTGCGCGATATGGCGAAGATCCGTTGTATGTTGCGTATCTGTCAAAGAGTTGTACTATTCTGCTATCTTTAAAGAGAGCCCTGTTTGCCGAGTGCATACTTCTGTGAAACCCCATCTTGTGGAGTTTAAGAGGAATCTTACGATTTGCCGGTTTTAAAAAATTGCTGATTTTACTGAAAGAGTTAAAGATAAAGAGGTCACTGGTAAGATTGTATATCTGGGAAGACTCTTTTAGCCTCTTCTCAATGTTTGCATAATCTTCGCTGCTGTTTTTAAGGGTCTCCTCTTTGAGCTTTTCGGGATCCTGATAGAAGTTGAATTTTGTCCCGTCCGGGTAGAAGTAGCGGCAGCTGTTATCCAGCTTGAAGTATTTAATATCTGCAATCTCATCTACCAGATTGGGTAGGGTAAAGAGAGAGGGTCCTGTGTCAAAACGGTATCCTCTCTCTCTTATTTGAGAGACCTTTCCTCCCGGAGTCGCGTTCTTCTCGTAAAGGGTAACATCGTACCCCCTTTTTGCAAGCCTTGCAGCAATTGCAAGACCTCCTATACCTGAGCCAATTACTGCTGTTTTCATACTCCTGAGTTAATAAATGTAAAACCTGGATATGACTATCTCATAAATCTCTTTCCAAGAAGAGATCTAATATTTGCAGAGCAAAAAAGAAGAAGTTTTTGTGCATCCCCAACCCTTATACGCCTTTTCATAAGCTGCTCTGTAGGTGTTTTTTTAATTTTTGCAGTGAGCTTCATATAGTAGAGGTATGCCAGGTAGATGCCCACTCTGGCATTTTTTGGCAGCTCTCTAATCCCTTTTAGGGCATCCCGAAAATCTAAGTAGATATCCTCAAGTATTATTTTTTTAGTCTCCGTATCAAAAGGTCTGTTGTTAAGTACCGGAAAGTAGTTGCGGGAGAGTTTCTCGGTATCGTTTTTAATGTCCCTCAGAAAGTTAATCTTTTGGAAAGCAGATGAGAGGCTCATTGCGTTTCCCTTTAGCCTGTTGTAATCTGCCGGGTTGTTATGGGTCATCACCTTAAGACACATAAGCCCTACAACATCTGCAGATCCGTAGATATACTCCTTGATTCCTTTTTCGCTGAACTCCCAGTTTGCCAGATCGCTCTTCATACTGCTAAGGAAAGCTTCAATCAGATCATCCGGGATGGAGTACTTATTTACCGTAAGTACAAATGAGTTAATAATAAGATTCAGACTTATTCCCCTTTCCCGGCACTTGCGATACTCCTGCTCAAATTCGAGCATCAGTGCCTCTTTATCGTATTCGTGAAATGTATCTACAATCTCATCTGCCTGCCTTAAAAACCCGTAGATGGAGTAGATTGCCTCCCTGCTCTGCTTTTCAATACACAAAAGCCCGGCAGAGAACGATGTACTGTAGAGTTTGGTGGTGAGTTTGCTTGTCTTCAAAGAGAGCTCCCGATAAAGCTTATCCATTTTTCAACTTTTTAATGGTTAAGCCACTGGCAATTTTTCCGGATATTATTGCGGGAGGTACCCCCGGGCCTGGAACAGTGAGCTGCCCAACATACAGAAGGTTATCTAAATGTCTGTTCTCCATTTTTGGTTTGAGGAAAGCCGTCTGCATCAGTATGTTGGAGAGGCCGTATGCATTTCCTTTGTATGCGTGGTAATCTTCTGTAAAGTTTTTGAGTGAATAGCTCTCTTTGAAGATAATGTGGTTGGAAATCTCTTGATTTGTAAGTCTCTCCATCCTGGAGATTATCTGAAGGAAGTAGTTCTCTCTAAGTTCCGGAGTGTCCTTAATTCCAGAAGCAATTGGAATGAGGAAGATTCCGCACTCCTTCCCTTCGGGTGCAAGGGTATGGTCAGTAATGCTGGGAAAACTTCCGTAAAAGAGAGGTTTATCGGGCCAGCGCGGGCTATCGTAGATTGTCTCTGCGTGCTCTGTAAAGCTTGAGTCAAAGAATAGGGTGTGATGAGATATGTTGTCGAGTTTTTTATTGAATGCAACATAGTAGAGTAGGGCAGAGGGGGCAAAAACTCTTCCCTGCCAATACTTCTCACTGTAGTTTCGCTCACTTTCATCCAGAAGGGTCTCACTAAAGTGGTAATCTGCAGATGTTATTACAAAGTCGGCATCAGCACTTGATGTTACTCCATCTTTTGTATTTGTGAAATTAACTCCGGTAACCTTAGAGTTTTTGGTTACTATTTTATCAATATGGCAATCGGTTATGATTTTGGCTCCGTAACTCTTTGCGATACTCTCCATAGCCTCTACCAGCTTGAACATTCCACCCTCTATGTGCCAGGTTCCCAGCACCATATCTGCATAGTTCATAAAACAGTAGAAAAGAGGAGTTCTGGAGGGCTTTGCCCCGAGGAACAGTACCGGAAATTCAAGCACCTGACGCAGCTTTTCACTTTTAATATTTGCTCTTACAGATGCACTTATTGAGGTGATAAACTGTGAGAGACTCATAATAGTTTCGGGCATTATTAGCTCCAATGGAGATTTACCCGGCCTCTCCATAACTTTGTCAATAGCAACTCTATAGTTGTACTCTGCCCTTTTAAGATAGCTCACAAGGAATCTGCTGCTACCGGGCTCTATCTGTTCAAAAACCGCGTATATCTCTTCAAGTTTAGACGATATTTTAACAGAGTCCAGTGAGTCAAAATAGATCTCATATCCCGGGTTTAACCTTATGAGCCTATAGTAATCTGATACGCTTTTCCCAAAATCTGCAAAGAACTTTTCAAAAATATCCGGCATCCAGTAGAACGTCGGGCCCATATCAAAAGTAAAGCCATCCCTCTCAATAACTCTTGCTCTACCTCCCAATGTGCTGTTCTTTTCGTACAGAGTTACATCATTACCATCTCTTGCAAGATAACAAGCAGCGGACAGACCTGAGAAGCCCCCGCCGATTATTGCAATCCTCTTCATATAATTCAAATTTGAGTAAATATACTCATTTTTTCTTAATGAAGGTCTCTCAAAAACGAGTTACTCTGTTGTAATAGGTGGTTCCGGACGGGTCTGTTTCGCTCCAAACCAAAAAGCCTTTTCCCAGTAGAATGTCCAGAATGGGGGTTGGAAGGAAAGGTGTGGTAAACTCATAGATATCTCCCTGTAAAAGCTCTTGCGTAGCTTTGAGTATCTGTGACATAGGTACATCTCCCGAATTTAGAATAGCAACAGCGTCAAAACTCTGTTTAACTCTCTGCGGGGAGTACCAATCAGGTTGCTCACCACAATATTTCTCCCTATCCTCTGCGGTTAAATCACCTTTGTCTCTCTCAGTAGATTCACCCCCCTCCACTCCATCTACCCCTGCTGCTTTTCGGAGCAAGATTACAACATTACCGGCCTCTACTCCTGCAATTGCTGCAGCCTGTTTAACAGAGGTAACCCTTGCAATTGTTTTGCGCAGAAAGGGATTTTTGAGCTTCGCAAATGCTGGGGAGAGCTCCAGAAGAGTCTCCTCAAGTTGAGGATACTCTTCCAGAAGCTCCGAGATTTTTGTCTGAAGAGTTATTGGCTTTGGCATATCTACGAACCGGTGTATGAGAGCAACCGCTGGTCGCCCTCCAGTTTACGGAGTTCGGTTATATCCTGAGTAATCTCTATAACTCCAAGGTATTCATTATCTTTTCCTCTAAGGGCGGTGTACCCAATATGGACAAATCTGTCCATAAAATTAGATAACCAAAAGTTGGCCTGGTTCTCTTTACCGCTTTTAAAGTCCTCCAGAATCTGTTCAACAATTTTCACACTTCCCGGAGGGTGACATAGCCTCACATCACGGCCAATTATTGAGCGATTTCTTTCAAAAACCCTGCTTGGACTGTGAGAGAAAAATTTAACCTTATCGTTGGCATCTACATAGGTTATATCTATGGGAATCGAGACAAAAAGTGCCTCCAGCTCCTTAATGTCAAAACTGCCCGAAGAGAGACGGATAGGGGCCCCTTTTACATATTCAGATCTATCCACTGTTATATTCTCTAAAACAGATTCAGATGGTCTCCACTCATCACGAGTGTCATAGAGGCAGTAGCCGTAAACCGGTGTCTCCAGATATACCTGATACCAGTTCTCCTCTGTAAACTTCTCCATACACATAGGGAGAAGTATCTCCTCCTCCTTCATTATCATACTGTCAATAGCGTCAATTGTGGGACCGAGCAGAAAAACAATTACCGACATAAGCTCCTCTTTGCCTGTAATACTCCCGGGGGTAAGTGCCTCAATTGAGGCCTTTAGCTGTTCCCTAATCTCATCGTGCTTACCCCACATCACTTTTGGAGGGCCTGTAATATTTGCCTTTTCTAAAAACGGAAATAGAAGATACTCTTTTCTCTTGTAGTGTTTATCTATGTCCCAGAGGCTGTTGAACAGACCTTTGAGCTTAAGAACTATCTTCGCTATCTCCACGCTCTCGTTTTCGGCTTCCAGTTTTGGAATCGATTCAAAGATCTCCTTTACTTTACCGGTCACTTTCTCAATCTCAATATTCTCTTTTTTAATGGTATCAACCGGGTGTGCAGCAGGTACCTCGATTTGTTGTGATATAACGGTGCCCTCAAGAACCGAACTGTGAATATCGCAAAATTTAAGAACCTCTCCGGGAGCCCTTCAGAAATCAACTCCTGTTCTACCTCTACTACCTCGTTATAAGGTATAGATTTTAGCAGCTCTTTAAGACGGATCTTCACCTCTGACGGGGCTTCGCCCTGATGCAGCTCAAGGATCATATGCTTTAGAAGCTCCCTCCTTTTTGACGAGTTATTGATAAATTCGCTCATAGAAAATTTGTAATTATGTGTTATAAAATAATTCCCTAATTTCTTCCAAGTCTCAAACTGTTAAGAACGACCGAAACAGAGCTGAATGCCATAGCGGCTGCAGCTATCATTGGGTTTAGAAGTGTTCCTGTAAATGGATATAAAACTCCTGCAGCAATAGGTATTCCGATAAGATTGTAGATGAATGCCCAGAATAGATTCTGCCGGATTAACCTTACGGTTCTCCTGGAGAGGTCAAATGCTTTTGGCAGAAGGGCAATATCGGAGGTGATTAGGGTCATCATAGCCACATCCATTGCGATATCTGTTCCCTTACCCATCGCTATACTAACATCTGCTCTGCTTAGCGCCTGGGAGTCATTGATTCCATCCCCCACCATTGCCACAACCATCCCTTTTGACTGCAGATCTTTTATGTAGTCCTCCTTATCCTGGGGTAGTGCAGATGCCTTAAAGTGGTTTATGCCAAGTGCTTGAGATACCACAGATGCGTTTTTAAAATTATCTCCCGTGAGCATATGCACCTCAATTCCAAGCCTCTTAAGCCCGGATACAGACTCCTGTGAGCTCTCCTTAATTTTGTCCCACAATGCAATTACTGCTTTAAGTTGGTTATCCCGGTAAAATTGGACAATACTCTTTCCCTGTTGAGTAAGATTATCAACAATCTCAACTCCTATATCGCCTTTTAAAAGCTCTTTGTTGCCGATGAAATAGTTCTCTCCGTTATAAACAGCCTTAACACCGGAGCCGGTAATGCTTTCAAAATTTTCTATCTGTAATCTTTGTGTACTCTGCCCATAGTTATCTGCACTCTCTTTTACATAGTGTACTATTGCAGATGCGAGCGGGTGCTCAGATCTCTCCTCAATAGAGTAGATAAGACCTGTATATAACTCTCTATTCTCATCTGTAAGCCATACCCAATCGGTAACAATGGCTCTCCCCTCTGTGAGAGTTCCCGTTTTATCTAAAACCACTGCATTAACCCTTCTCATCTGCTCCAGAGCCGTAGCATCCTTGATAAGAATATGCTCCTGCGCTCCTCTGCCGATTCCTACCATCAGAGCTGTTGGGGTTGCCAGACCAAGTGCACAGGGGCAGGCAATTACAAGAACCGAAACTGCAGAGAGTATAGCTTTGGCAAACACGCCGCTTCCTCCTATGAGCAGCCATAAGACAAGAGTTAATAAAGATATCCCGATTACGATCGGAACAAACACAGCTGCAATTTTATCTGCAATTCTCTGCACCGGCGCTTTGCTCCCCTGTGCCTCTTTGACCATCTTAATAATCTGTGCGAGAAGGGTATCACCACCAACTTTTGTCGCAGAAAAGAGAAAAGTTCCCCTTTGGTTAATTGTTCCTGCTAAAACTTTATCGCCCTCTCTCTTCTCTACAGCAATTGGCTCTCCGGATATCATACTCTCATCAACAAATGAGTTTCCCTCCTTAACAACACCATCTACCGGAATTTTCTCTCCCGGCTTTACGCTAATTATATCTCCCTCGACCAGAGCCGATATTGAGACCACATATGGCTCTGAGTTTCGTATCACAGTTGCCTCTTTTGGTTGCAGACCCATCAGCTTTTTAATTGAAGATGTTGTACTGCCTTTTGCCCTCTCTTCCAGGAGCTTACCTAAAAGCACAAAGGCAATTATCATAGTTGCGGCCTCAAAATAGACCATCGGCTCAACCCCTCTTTCCAGCCAGAACTGAGGGAAAAATGTATTGAACAAGCTAAAAGTAAAGGCTATTGAGGTACTCATTGCAACCAGAGTATCCATATTTGCACTCCCTTTAACGACTGATCTCCATCCGTTAACAAAGAAGTCTCTGCCAAAGATGAATAGGACAGGGAGGGTAAGCAACATCATTGGTATGTTGAGATAGTGATGGTGCATAAAGAACATTGAGATCACCATTACCGGGATAGAGAAGAGCCAGGCCAGAATTGTGTTCCGTTTTAGCTTTTGGTACTGTTTCACACCCTCCTGTTGCTGTTTATCTATGGCAGCATCTCCCTCTTCAATAATCATATCGAATCCAATCTCCTGCAGAGATTGTTTAAGTTTCAGGGGGGTTACGATCTCTCCCTCAAACTCTACCATAACACTTTTATCTGCAAAATTCACTGCAGCACTTTTGACACCGGATAGAGTACCAAGCCTCTTCTCAACTCCCATTGCACAAGAAGCGCAGCTCATACCCGAAACCGGGAAGCTGCGTTTAGTTTGCAGATCTCTTTTTTCACCCATATTCATAATATTATTGTACCTAAACAATCTTATATATGTACGGGTTCAATCTGCGTTGTTATATTTCTTGCCGGGAGAGTGTTGTTATACTTGCCATCCAAAAGGGTGGGGAGCGAGTTTCTTTGAAGCAAAAGGGTGGTAATCTCCCTTAAGCCCAACAGGAATAGCGTTACGAATGTCATAGACAATCTGGATAGATTTGCGGGCCTCCTTAATTCCGAATCCCTCTCCTCGTAGAATGTTTTTGTAGGACTCTGTGTGAAGATCTGCAAAACCGTCGGTGAACTCAATCTCTCTTCCCTCCAGATTAAAGGAGCGATATATCCTCTGACCCTTTGCCAGAATTTCGGCCGGAAGTGTATCTGCATTTATGCTTAGGAAATAGCGTACTCTGGCCCTTTCAAACTCTATATATCCGGCCACTCTGTCGTGACTCTTTACATTCACGACACTCTTTTTAACCTCTCCAAAGATCCAGTAGAGCATATCATAAAAGTGAATTCCTATGTTTGTGGCAATTCCTCCGCTTCTGTTCACATCTCCTTTCCAGCTGGTAAAGAACCAGTTTCCTCTGGAGGTTATGTAGGTTAAATCCATCTCATAGATCTTATCTTTTGGGCCACTCTCCACAAGATTTTTAAGATCTATTATAGATTGATGATATCTCATCTGAAGAATTGTGAAGACCTTTTTGCCGCTTTCACTCTCAGCTTTTTCCAGTGCATCAAGGTTCCAGGGGTTTAAAACTAGAGGCTTTTCGGAAATAACATTGGCACCAAGTTTAAGGCCATATCTTATATGTGCATCGTGCATATAATCCGGAGAGCAAACCGATAGAAAATCAACCCCGCAACCATCACTTTTTAGCCTTGACAAATGTCTGTCAAAGAGTTCAAACTCTTTAAAAAAAGAGCATTCGGGGAAGAAGCTGTCCATAAGCCCAACACTGTCAAAAGGATCAACAGCGGCTACCAGATTATTTCCTGTCTCTTTAATTGCCTTTAGGTGGCGCGGAGCAATATATCCAGCTGCTCCCATCAGGGCAAATTGTTTCACTTTTTCCAATTTATTTTAATTTTTCTATTAACCTTTTCTTTCACATTCACTCTGCCACTTAACTGCAAATTACCAGCCAAAAGGGTGTGGTCTCTGCTCAAGCACCGCATATGGGTGATAATCACCTTTAAGCCCGACAGGAGTAGCGTGTCTTATGTTGTGAACAATCTCTATTGAATTTCTCGCCTCTTCCAGACCAAATCCCTTGCCATCAAGAATTTTTTTGTAAGACTCTGTGTGGAGCTCTGTAAAACCGTCGGAGAACTCAACCTCGTTGCCCTCCATCAGAAGGGAGCGATAGGTTCTCTTGCCGGCCTCTTTTGCTTGTTGTGGAAGAGTGTCGTAATTTATGCTAAGGAAGTATCTTACCCGTGCACGCTCAAACTCCAGATAGCCGGAGACTCTGTCGTGTGATGCAATATGTACAATATTCTTCTTAACGGCTCCGAAAACCCAGGAGAGCATATCATAAAAGTGCACCCCAATATTTGTGGCTACACCGCCGCTCTTGTGCATATCGCCTTTCCAACTGGTGTAGTACCAGTTCCCTCTGGATGTTATATAGGTAAGATCTACATCGTAAATTTTATCTGCAGGACCACTCTCCACACTCTTCTTAAGTGCGATTATAGCGTCGTGAAGTCTTAGTTGAAGTATATTATAGACTCTTCTGCCCGTCTCCTTTTCAACTTTTATAAGCGCGTCAATGTTTCCGGGGTTAAGAACCAAAGGCTTTTCACAAATAACATCTGCCCCGGCCCTTAGTCCGAAACGAATATGAGCATCGTGCAGATAGTTTGGAGTTGATATTGAGACATAATCTACCTTCCCGCAACAACCGTTATCTCTGTTTTTAATGGCAAGGTTTGCCATTTTTGTAATATGACGCTCAAATAACTCGTACTGGGTAAAGAATGAGCAATCCGGAAAGAATGAGTCAATTATACCCACTGAATCAAAAACATCGTATGCAGCGCAAAGGTCGTTTCCGGTATCTTTTATCGCCTTCATATGTCTTGGTGCTATGTATCCGGCAGCGCCTATCAGAGCAAAGTTTTTCACTGGTTGTCTTTTTAAAATATCCTGCAAATATACACAAAATGTGCCATCGTGGTATAGGGAACTATTTATTTTGAATTGTTAGGATGTCATCCTCCGAAAGTGGGGTGTATGGCCCCTCTTTAGCCTCAAAAATCACTGTATTTTTGTCAAGTACCTCCAGGGTGTGAAACACTCCTACAGGTATCTCCAACCCATAAAAGCCTTCGCAGGGATCAAGCAAATGGGATGAAACAATAGAGCCGGAGTCATCATAGAAATAGACCCTGATAGCACCCCTTAGAACAATGTAGGTCTCAGCTGTATGGTGGTGCCTGTGAATCGGGAAAATACTCCCGGGCTGGAGTGCATTGAGCATTTTCTGGGCCCCTGCATCAAGAGATTTATGCAGATTAAAATTCATTCTAAGCCGCGCAGAGCCCTTTGCCTGAGCAGAGACCTCGTCCAGTAATTTATCGTCAATAATTATGGGTTCCATCTCTACAGAAATTACCTGTTGTACATCTGTTCGTAGTATGCCTGATAATCTCCCGATGTAACCCTCTCCATCCACTCTTTGTTATCCAGATACCATCTGACTGTCTTCTCCAGCCCCTCTTCGAACTGCAGAGAGGGACTCCACCCAAGCTCTTTGTTTAGTTTTGTCGAGTCTATGGCGTAGCGAAGATCGTGGCCGGCACGGTCTGTTACATAAGTTATTAACGAGTCGCTGCTTCCCTGTGGTCGCCCTAAAAGCCTGTCCACAGTCTTGATCATAACCTTTATGAGGTCTATGTTTCTCCATTCGTTAAACCCTCCGATGTTGTAAGTATCTCCGGTTTTTCCCTTATGAAATATGAGATCTATTGCCACAGCGTGGTCCTCTACATAGAGCCAGTCTCTCACATTCTCACCTTTTCCGTATACGGGAAGAGGTCTGTTATTGCAGATGTTGTTGATAAAAAGTGGTATCAGCTTTTCCGGAAACTGAAAGCTTCCGTAGTTGTTTGAGCAATTTGAAATAACAACCGGTAGTCCATATGTATCGTGAAAAGCCCTTACAAAGTGGTCACTTGCAGCTTTAGATGCCGAGTAGGGAGAGTGTGGGTCATACTTGGTATCCTCTGTGAAAAAGGTACCCTCCTGCTCAAGTGAACCATAAACCTCATCGGTGGAGACGTGGTAGAATAATTTCCCCTCAAAACCCTCTTTGCCGGCCTCTCCCCAATAGTTTTTTGCCGACTGTAAAAGATTAAGAGTACCTATTACATTTGTATTTGCAAATGCAAAAGGGTCTTTGATTGACCTGTCTACGTGAGATTCGGCAGCCAAATGAATGATTCCGTCAATCTTATTATTTCTTAAAAGTTTAGGAATTAGGGCAGTATCGCAAATATCTCCTTTGATAAATCTGTAGTTAGGGCTATCCTCAATATCCTTGAGGTTCTCCAGGTTTCCGGCGTAAGTTAACTTATCTAGATTGATGATATTGTAGTGTGGATATTTGTTTACCATAAGTCTCACCAGATGTGAACCTATAAACCCGGCCCCTCCGGTTATGAGGATGTTTTTCATATTTCCTTTTTTTTACAATTTATTTCTATAATCTACCCTCTTGATGCGATACTCTCTTTTCTGTAAAAATCTGCAAGGGAGTCACGCCAATGTGGGATATCAATATTAAGGAGCTCTTTTATCTTCCCTTTGTCTAAAACCGAATATGGCGGACGAACAGCCTTAGTGGGGAATTTATCGCTTGTTACAGGCATAACTTTACAACGTCTGCCAGACAATTTTACAATCTCCAGAGCAAAATCATACCAGGAGCAAACACCCTCGTTTGAGAAGTGGTAGATACCTTTCATCTGTGGGGTGTATCTTTGCTTGAATAGGAGAATAACTTTTGCAAGATCTTTTGCGTATGTGGGAGTTCCAATCTGATCGAATACCACATTCAGAGATTCTCGCTCACTGCTCAAACGCAGAATTGTCTTTGCAAAGTTATTACCATAAACGGAGTATAGCCACGATGTCCGGATTATAATATAATTTGCCCCGCTACGCATTACCTCAAGCTCCCCCTCAACCTTTGTTTTGCCGTATACACCTACCGGATTTGTGCTCATACTCTCTTTGTAAGGTGTTGGGCCAACCCCGTCAAAGACATAATCTGTAGAGATGTGAATCAGAAGTGCTCCGCAGGCATTTGCCTCATCTGCAAGAATCCCCGGAGCTTTTCTGTTAACTTTATCACAAATTTCGGACTCCTCTTCTGCCTTATCTACTGCAGTATAGGCCGCACAGTTAATAATAACCTCTATGTTTTTGTCATTAAGAAAATGGTATACGCTCTCTCTGTTTGTGATATCCAGTTCGGCCACATCCGTAAAGAAGAGAGTATCTCCTTCAACTCCAAAGAAGAGCTCCTTAAGCTCACTCCCCAGCTGTCCCTTTGCCCCAGTTATCAGAATATTTGCCATAAAAAATCAATAGAGATTTATGTTATAATCAAAAAGTTTTGCATTTTGCAGAGATGGCTGATTCTTATCCTTATCGCTCAGGGAGATATCATTCAGGGGAACCCTCCAATCTATTGCAACTGTAGGATCGTTCCAGCTAAGAGCGCCTTCACTCTCTACAGAGTAGTAGTTGTCACACTTATATTGAAAGATACACTCTTCGCTCAGGACAATAAAGCCGTGAGCAAAACCTCTGGGAATAAACATTATAAGTTTATTATCGGAGGAGAGCTCTGCAGCTACATATTGGCCGAAAGTGGGAGAGCCTTTACGAATATCCACAGCTACATCCAGAACTTTTCCACTGACAACTTTAACCAGTTTGCTCTGTGCAAACGGTGGAAGCTGGTAGTGAAGCCCTCTCAATACACCATATTGTGATTTTGATTCGTTATCCTGAACGAATCGGGTTTTAAAAGCACTCTCTTCAAATTTAAGTTGAGAGAAGGATTCAAAAAAGTAGCCTCTTTTATCGTAAAATACTTTCGGTTCAATTATAAGTACCTCGGGGATTGAGGTTTTAGTAACATTCATTTGCAGGTAGTTATTTATCTTTTTGTTAAATCTATCAGGTACTGACCATATTGATTTTTCTGCATAGGTTTTGCAAGTTCCAGAAGCTTCTCTCTATCTATCCAACCTTTGTTGAAGGCAATCTCCTCCAGACAGGCAATCTTGAGCCCCTGTCTTTTTTCAATAACCTCTACAAAACCGGAGGCCTCCGAGAGCGAGTCGTGAGTGCCGGTATCCAACCAGGCGAATCCCCTTCCAAGCAGTTGTACTTTTAGCTCCCCATCTTTTAAAAACTCCTGATTTACAGTTGTTATCTCCAACTCTCCGCGTGCAGATGGTTTTATCCGTTTTGCTACATCAACTACCTTGTTGGGGTAGAAGTAGAGCCCTACAACTGCGTAGTTACTCTTTGGATTGACAGGCTTCTCCTCTATACTGAGAACTTTACCGTCCGGGTTGAACTCTGCAACACCGTACCTTTGAGGGTCAGTTACATAGTAGCCAAATACTGTGGCTATAGACCTCAATTTTGCATCCTCCACAGCCTCGCTCAGCATATGACTGAAAGACTGTCCGTAGAAAATGTTGTCTCCAAGTACAAGGCAGGCGCAATCATCTCCAATAAATTGCTCTCCAATAATAAAAGCCTGGGCAAGTCCATCCGGAGAGGGCTGTGAGGCATATTCAAACCTTACTCCATAATCGCTGCCATCTCCCAGCAGCCGGATAAAGCCCGGAAGGTCAGATGGGGTAGATATAATTAAAATCTCCCTGATTCCGGCTAACATCAACACCGAAATGGGATAATATACCATTGGTTTGTCATATATTGGCAGAAGTTGCTTTGAAACCCCTTTGGTAATAGGGTAGAGTCTGGTTCCGGAACCACCGGCTAGAACTATTCCTTTCATATAAATACTGTTTCTTTAAACAAATATAGTAAAAAGATCCTACCTAATTTAGCGGTAACTTCAATAAAGTGAATAGAACAAAGCCGTTGAAGATCTATTTGCGGAAAATACCTCTTTTTGCAGGTTTGACCTCCTGAGGCGCATTATGGAAAATGTCCGGGTCAAAGCACTTTCCCGGGCTATTTTTGAGAGAGTTATATATGAAACCCCAATCCGGAAGACCTCCGAAATTCCTGTCATCAATGAACATATCAGCCATTATCTTTCTTGGACCTGTGTTGGGCAGATCCGGGTAGTTGGCGTTCACGGCATAGAAGTGAAGTCCCCTCTGTTTACAAAAGTCCAGGGCAGCCTGCAGGTGCTCGCCCTCGCGAACAGTCCATAAAATAAGGTTATGTTTAAGTTCGCTCTGGATTAGTTTTAATGTCTCAATCGCAAAAGGGATCTCCTCTCCAATCTCGGGAAAACGATGCTTAACAATTGTACCGTCAAAGTCAATAGCAATATCCATTAATCTGGTATTTTTATGAAAAGAACTCTGCAAATTTAGTCAATTTTAAATTATTTTCTAAATATCTGAAAGCGATTTGCAAAGAGAGTCATACAGAGGTGAGTTGTGATCAATAAAATTTTGGGCTGCAGACTCCAGTTTGTGGATATTTTTTATTGAGGCATTGTCAATCCTAATATCTGCAGTTAGCATCGGAGGTTCAATCCTAATGTAGTTTTGAGGAACCCCGGAGATGGAGAAGATTTGCTGCATTTGGTAATCAACTGTTTCCGAGACAGATGACATTAAAATATCTAAAATTGGGTGTAGCCAGTGTATATACCCGAAATTTTTTGTGTTTTTGAAGTGATAGGGCCTAATAGCCTTACCTGTTCCCACAGAGAGCATCCAGAAATTGCTTACAGGCTCCCCGGGCCATATTTTAATAGCCTCTACCAGAGAACACATTGCGGGATTTCCGGCATAGACTCCGCCATCTACAAGGTGTCTGGAGGAGTTGTCTTTTGCAAATATCCGGGCAGGAATAAAGTAGCTGGGAGCAGCAGTAGTAGCCCGAACGACATCACAAAGTTTGTAGTTTGCCATATCGCCATATTTTGTAGTGGCGTATCGACTAAAGAGTACTGCTTTACGGCTGCTTAGGTCATATGCGGTAATTAGACAATCTTTCATTACCTCTGAAATGTATGAATCTCCAATGAGTTTTTTTGCAAATGCATAGAGTGCATCCTCGCTGTATCTGCTTCTTAACAACCCAGCTCCAGAGCGGAAAATGTAACTAAGCGGACGCCGGAAGAGAACCGGTCCCAACTCGCAGTATAGATCGAATACCTGAGTTGCACTGTATTTTGGGCGTGTGGTTCCGTCGCCTTTGGGTTGAGGAACAAGATAGAGGCAGGTGAGAATTCCTCCTGCAGATGTGCCGGAGAGTAGATCAAAACAATCTGCGATTCTCAGTTGCTCATCTCCTTTTTCTATTTGCAGACGCTTTTCAAGATGAGCAAGAATTGCGGCCGGTAATATCCCCCGGATACCCCCGCCATCTATTGATAGAATCTTTTTCAAAATATTTAATTCCAATAAGTTCAACTGATGCGAATTTAATAAAATTTACTAAATTTGTCTCTATGAATATCTCAATGTTAGTAGGATTATTGCAAAATATTGCCATTTTGCTGGCATTCACTCTTGTATACGACATCATTTGGACAAAAGAGACCAATTTCAGGAGATTATTAAACAGAGTTTTCGCCGGGATTACATTAGGGGGAGTTGCAGTACTTTTGATGCTCTCTCCATTCACCCTTATTCCCGGTTTGGTTTTTGATACCAGATCCGTTCTGCTGCTCAATTCAGGGCTTTTTTTCGGCCCTGTTGCAACTGTAATTGCTGCTATAATCTCTGCATTTTATAGAATCTATATGGGTGGCCCGGGTGTAATGATGGGGGTGGCTACAATAGTTTTTGCCTCGCTCACAGGTATTCTTTGGAAGAGATTCAGGCCCAATTGGCGTAAAGGGAACAATATTCTTGAACTGGTTATTGTAAGTTATATAGCTCATCTGCTTATGCTGGCATCTGTTACCCTTATTAAAGAAGATGCTTTGAGGCAGGAGTTGTTAAAAACTATGACTGTGCCGATATTAACCATATATCCTCTTTTTAGCATTTTGGTGGGGAGGCTTCTCATAAACAGAATGAATAATCACAAACTTAAAAGAGAGCTTGAGCAGAGTGAGGCAAGGTATGAGTCGTTTATAAACCGCAACAGTGATATGATGTTTATGAAGGACGAAAACAGACGATTTGTTGTGGCTAATGATATGTTCTGCAAGATAATGAAGAAGAGCAGAGAGGAGCTCATAGGTATGAATGACGACGAGATTTTTGGGAAAGAGGTTGCAGACAGATACCGTGACTCGGACAAGAAGGTGATGAATACAGGGGAGATTATTTATTATGAAGAGGTCTACAACGATAAGGTTACAGAGACAGCAAAGTTTCCGATAAGCCTTGGTACAACAAAAATTGGGGTTGGTGCAATAATAAGGGATGTAACAATAAAATACAAAAAGAGGGAGATGCAGGAGGTGCTGCTCTATCTCTCCAGACTCTCACTTCTGGATCACGACCTAAATACATTTATGGAGAAGGTTCACTTCCATATGAAGAGGGTAATCAAGGCAGATAACTTTTTTATTGCCCTTTACCATAAGGAAGATAATATGTATAGTTTCCCCTACTATGTAGACGAATATGACAAATCTGATTATAGCGAGAAGGCCCCTCTTGAGAACTCATTCACAGATTACATTCGTGTTATTGGGAAGGGGATGCTTATTAATAAAGAGACAGAGAAGAGAATATCTGAAACATTTCCGCTTAATCAATTCGGAGACGACTGTTTTATTTGGATGGGAGCGCCTTTAATGGACTCCTCCCTCAAGGAGGTTATTGGTGTGGCAGCAGTTCAAGATTACCACGACGAAAATGCCTATAAAGAGGAAGATCTGGTTCTGTTTGAGATATTTGCAAACACAATCGGTATCTTTATAGAGAGGATGACGAACATCAAGAAGTTAAAGGAGGCAAAGGATATGGCAGAGCAGAGTGATAGGCTTAAAACCTCTTTTCTGGCAAATATGAGTCACGAAATACGGACCCCGCTCAATGGAATTATCGGTTTCGCAGATATTCTTTTAGGTGAAATTGAAGATCCCAATCTTAAGGAGTATACAATGATAATAAACTCCAGCGCTCATAGGCTGTTATCTACCATAAACGATGTGATGGATATAGCTAAAATTGAGTCCGGCCAGATAAATATTGTGAGAGAGAATTTTGACATAGTCCCAATGTTAACAGATGTATACAAATTCTTCAAAAGGCAATCGCTAAAAATTGACCTTCACCTCACAATCCCGGAAGAAAGCGGGCGATTTATATATTCAGACAAGATCAAAATTCAACAGATACTTATAAACCTGGTTAATAATGCCATAAAGTTTACCAACGAAGGGTATGTAGAGCTTGGATACATTAACGAAGAGGAGTCGGTTTTAATGTATGTTAAGGACACTGGAATAGGTATCTCGATTGAAGATCAGAAGAGGATTTTTGAACGGTTTACACAGGTTGACGGTGCAAACAAGAGAGTTTATGAAGGTACGGGCCTAGGTTTGTCAATTGTGAGGGAGTTTGCACATCTACTTGATGGTGAGGTTTGGGTGGAGAGTGAACCGGGCAAAGGATCGATGTTTTGTGTGAGATTTAAGTCTAATTAATGCCGGTCAATCTGCAACATTTTGGCAGGTTTTTTGTTATATTACTAAATCAAAATCTAAATAAACTATTAAATATTATAATTATGAGATTCAATAAAAATGTACAGGAGGTTTTAAATAAGCAGGTTAATGCAGAGTTCTGGAGCGCATATCTATATCTGTCAATGTCTTCATATCTGGCTCAAAAGGGACTGACAGGTTTTGCAAATTGGATGAGAGTTCAATTCCAGGAGGAGACTTCACACGCACTAAAACTGTTCGATTATATAATTGCCCGCGGAGGTGAGGTAAAACTTGAACCCATTGCAGATGTGGAGACCGATTGGAGCAGTATTAAGGATATATTCGAGAGCACATATAAACACGAGTGCAAAGTTACCGATATGATACATAACTGCTATGAAGTTGCTCTAAAAGAGAGAGATCACGCAGCAGCCAATATGCTTCAATGGTTCATTGACGAGCAGGCAGAGGAGGAGGAGAATGCACTGGCAATTATTGACCAGCTTAAGTTTGTTGGTGATAATGGTCCTGCGCTTTATATGCTGGATAAAGAGCTTGCAACAAGAGTATTTGTAGATGCAACTCAGGCTGCCAAATAGTCTGCTTGAAATTATTATAAAAGAACAGGCTGCCTAATTACTAGGCAGCCTTTTTTTAGGTGGCGGTCAATAACTTACTGCGGCTCACGGTGTCAGTCCGGAAAATCCTCCCCACCTTGCGGTGGGTCCCCTCTCTTTTCGGGAGCCAAAGTTTTCCTTAGCTGACACCGATATCGCCGTTTGTCGTTATTAACTTAGTTGTGAGGCTGCGAAAACCTCCGCAATTGGGGCATAATCAGACATAAACCATTATTATAAGAAATCTTATTTACCAAGCAGGTTGGGAATTTGAGATGGCTCTTTGGCAACAGGTACTCCTGCTGCCTCAAATGCCTCAATCTTCTCTTTTGCAGTTCCCGATCCGCTAGAGATAATTGCACCGGCGTGTCCCATTCTTTTATCTGCAGGGGCTGTTGCACCGGCAATGAAGACGGCAACAGGTTTGGTTATATGCTCTTTTATATACTTGGCTGCCTGCTCCTCTGCATCTCCGCCAATCTCACCGATAAGTGCAATTGAATCTGTATTAGGGTCATCCTGAAACATTTTGAGTAGCTCAATATAGTATAGCCCCACAACGGGATCTCCCCCAACGCCAATGGCGGTTGACTGTCCCTTACCTTTGAGGGTAAGATTATAAACCACCTCGTAAGTAAGTGTGCCGCTTCTGGAGATTACTCCGGTGGACCCCTCTTTAAAAATATTTCCGGGCATAATACCAACAAGACTCTTTCCCGGTGATATAAGCCCCGGGCAGTTAGGTCCAATAAGCTGAGCTCCTTTGCCCAGAGCATAATTGCGGGCAGCAATTACATCAACTGTGGGAACACCCTCGGTAATGCAAACGATAAGTGAGATTCCCGCATCTGCAGCCTCCATTATTGCATCCTTAACAAATGGTGCAGGAACAAAAATTATTGAGGTATTTGCCCCCTCATTCTGGACTGCCTCAGTCACTGTATTGAAAATAGGGACAAATCCCTCGGTCTTTTGACCACCTTTGCCGGGAGTTGTTCCGGCAACGACTTTTGTTCCATAACTGCTCATTTTGCCGGTGTGAAAGCCACCATCTCGTCCGGTAATACCCTGTACTACCAGCTTGGTATTTCTATCTATTAAGATACTCATTTTTTGTCTGTTTTACTTAACTCTACTGCCTTGATTATTGCCTCGCTCATCGTTTGTGCACTATGGAAAGAGGTACCTTTGAGCATCTCCCTTCCCTCTTTTTCGTTGGTTCCCGTAAGCCGTATAACTATAGGGATTTCAGTTTTAAACTGTTTAAATGCCTCTATCAGCCCCCGGGCAACATCATCACAACGGGTAATACCTCCAAAAATATTGATGAGAACAACTCTTACCTCCTTATCACTAAGAAGCAGCTTCATCGCTTCAATTACCTTGTTCGGGTTTGAGCTCCCTCCAATGTCCAGAAAGTTGGCCGGCTCTCCGCCGTAGAGCTTTATCATATCCATTGTGGCCATTGCAAGACCGGCACCATTTACCATACAACCTATCTCTCCTCCCAGATGTACAAAGCTGAATCCTTTGGATTTGGCATCGTGCTCCTTTTTCTCCTCCTCTGTAGGTTCAAACATCGCCTCTAAATCCGGATGGCGGTAGATGGCGTTGTCGTCAAAATTCATCTTTCCGTCTATAGCAAGCACTTTTAAGTCGTTTGTGACAACCAGAGGGTTTATCTCAACCAGTGAGGCATCCTTCTCTACAAAGAGTTTATACATATTTTGGATTAGCGGCGCAGCCTGCCTCACAAGAGCAATGTCGTCAAAGAGCATAAAAGCAGCTTTTCTTGCCAGGAAATCGGGTATACCTACAAACGGGTCAATTGATATACGGTGAATTTTGTCCGGGGTTTCGGCTGCAACCTGTTCAATATCCATTCCTCCCTCTCTGCTCATTATTAGAACAACCGACTTGGTATTACGGTCTACGACAAAACTAATGTAGTATTCCGAGGCAATATCTACCCCTTCTGCTACCATAACCCTGTCTACTGTAAAGCCCTTTATATCCATTCCCAAAATCTCATCTGCCCTCTCCTTTACCTCAATTGAAGATTTGGCAATTTTAACTCCGCCGGCCTTCCCTCTTCCGCCGGTGTGAACCTGTGCTTTAATAACAACAACGGGAGACTTCATATGCATATATGCGGCCACACAGGAGTCTGAATCTGTGCAAACAACCCCCTTGGCTGTCGGTATACCGTATGCTGTAAAGAAATCTTTAGCCTGATATTCGTGAATCTTCATAAAAAATTTGTTTTAATAAAGATAATAAAATTTTTAAGGTTTGAACCCGATATGCCCGTCCAAATTATTTATATTTGTACAAAGTGTAATTATTATGACCGGAAAGGAGCTTATTGCAAAGGCTATGAAACTGGAGCCTCTCTCCAGTGTGCCGTGGGTACCCTTTGTTGGTGTTCACGGAGCATCTCTGGCAGGAGTAGATTCGGAGAGTTATCTAAACTCTAAAGAATTAATAGTAAGAGGCGTTTCTTCTGCTATAGAGATATATAAACCCGACGGTATTCCGGTTCTCTTTGACCTTCAGCTCGAGGCGGAGGCACTTGGATGCAGAGTCATTTGGGCAAAGAGTAACCCTCCCTCAGTTATCGGCCACCCGCTTACAGAGGGGGTAGATATTACAGATTTAAAAATTCCATCAAATGAGAGTGGAAGGATTTCAGTTGCCCTTGAAGCAGTAAAAGAGATATCCGAGTTGTACCCGGAAGTTGCCATCTATGGGTTGGTTACAGGCCCATTTACACTTGGTCTTCATCTGCTTGGAACAGATATTTTTATGCAGATGTTTATGGATGAGTTCTATGTTTATGATCTTATGGAGTTCTGCAGCGGTGTGGCGAAAAAGATGAGCGACTACTATATCGAGGCAGGATGTGATGTAATTGCAATAGTGGACCCGATGGTGAGTCAAATTGGGACAGAGCAGTTTGATAAATTTGTCTGTGGCTATGCAACCGGAATTTTTGACCATATTCGGGAGAGAGGTGTGCTCTCATCATTTTTTGTTTGCGGAGATGCACAACACAACATAGAATCTATGTGCAGATGCAGACCGGACAATATTTCGGTAGATGAAAATATCTCTCTCGGGTATGTAAGGGATATCGCTCTTGAACAGGGAGTTAGTTTCGGGGGAAATCTAAAGCTCACCTCAACCCTTCTCTTTGGAGATGAGACAGATTGTGAGAAGGATGCTGTTGAGTGTATGGAGATAGGGGGGAGCAGAGGGTTTATTCTATCGCCCGGGTGTGATTTGCCCTACTCTACAGTTGTGAATAACCTCAAGGCTGTCTCAGAGATTGTAAAAAATGGGTACAGACGAGAAGTTGTAAAGGCAATTATGAGTGAGGGCAACTCGGAACTATCTTTTGAAGATGGTCAGGATTACATATTGAAAGATGACCCTGATGGCCCTCTCAAAATAGATGTTATAACACTTGACTCAGCCTCCTGCGCCCCCTGCCAGTATATGATGAGTGCGGTTTTAAGAGCTGCAGAGCCATTTGGAGAGAGGGTGGTTGTGACTGAGTATAAGATAAAGGAGCGGAGCGGGCTAATAATGATGAAAAGGCTTGGAGTTAAGAAGATACCAACAATTTGTATAGCACAAGATGTAGTATTCTCCTCAAATATTCCTCCTGTAGATCAGATTTATAACTCAATTTACGAAAGACTAAAACACTGATGTCAAGGGTCGTTCTCATAACAGGGTTTCTTGGAAGCGGTAAAACCACCCTTCTGAGCAGGGTGCTTGAGAACTACTCGCAGAGAATGAGAATTGCGGTAATTCAGAATGAATATGCAGATGCCTCGTGTGACTCTGTTCAGCTGAAGATGTCCAAATGGAACTTTGAGTTGGTTGAGCTAAACAAAGGCTCAATATTCTGTATATGCCTCTACTCAGATTTTCGGGAAGAGCTTGTTAGGTTGGTAGCAGAGAAGAGCCCGGATCTAATTTTGATTGAGGCATCCGGCCTTAGTGACCCGATATCCGTGGGTTCGCTGCTTAACGACAGCAGCCACTTTTACCTCTCTCATATTTTGACCATTGTGGAGCCGTCGCTTTTTCTAAAAATGTCCGGATATGTCAAGAGTATAAACAACCAGGTGCGAGTGGCAGACAGCGTGGTAATAAATAAATGTGACAGGGAAGATTCGGTACAGATTGAGATTGTTAAAGAGAGGATTAAGTCGCTTAACCCGAATGCAGCAGTTGCCTGTGCGAGTTTTGCAGAGCTGCGGGAGAGTTCACCCTTTAGTTTTGACAATATTTTTCTTAACCAGAACGAACTTCAAACCCTATCCCGGGTTGTGAATGAGAGATCCCTGGCAAATGCCGCCTCTCCCGGAACACGGCCGGTTAATATCCACTCTCACATTTTTCGAACGACAAAGAGGGTAGATAAAGAGAGCTTACACATATTTTGCAGGACAATTCCGGAATCTGTAATAAGGGTGAAAGGTTTTATTATGTGTGCAGATGGATGCGACTATATGATTCAATATGTTGACGGAGACAAGATTGCTACCCTAACTCCAGTCGACAAAATTACAAAAACAGAGGTTATTTTTATAGGTACAGATATTACCGCTTTTATTAATCTGGTTATTGATAGATAATCTTTTTTAAGATTTTCCATTCGTTGGAAAGGTTATTAAAAAGCCTGATATTGCTTTCGGGCTCTTTTGCCATTGAATTTTCCAGCTCTTTAATAATCTGGGAGAGTTTTGTAAAGCTCATATTTAGTGCAATCCCCTTAATTTTATGAGTAACTCTTTTTGATATTTCGCTATCGTTAGTCTTAATGGAGTGTTCTAATGAGGTAAAAGCCTCCTCCATCTCCACTTCAAGGGAATTCAATAAATCTGCAAGAATCTCCCGGTTGTTGTCAACTCTTCTCATCATCTCATCCAAATTGAAGTGTGGAGTTGTATCTGCAGGGATTTCACTCTGAGGTAAATCCAACAAATGATTTAATCTATTTTTAAGATATCTGTCCAGCACTTTATGAAGTTGTGGCTGTTCGATAGGCTTTGTTAGATAATCATCCATTCCTGCCTCCAAACACTTCTCTCTATCTTCTTGTGATGCACCTGCAGTGAGAGCAATAATGGGGATATGACTCTTTTTACCTGACTCCTGAGTGCGAATCTCTACAGTGGCCTCCAATCCATCTGCCTCGGGCATCTGAACATCCATCAAAATGATATCCGGGTTCTCATCTGCAGCCATCTGAATTGCATCAAGACCATTTCTTGCCTCAATAATAATAGCTCCGGGAATATAGCTGCTAACCAACGTCTTAATCAAAATCATATTCATCTGCACATCCTCTGCTATAAGTATTACGGGATTTGATTTGATAAGTCCCTTACTGCTTGCAATGTGCGATTTTTTTGCAGATATTAATTCACTTCCGGAGACTTTTGAAGAGTTGATCACTCCTGTATTGGAGAGGTTAAGCAGATAGTCAAATAGCTCAGTAATTCGGATGGGCTTAACCAGTTTATAAATCACTCCGGATTTTCTGCTCTCTTCATTAATAAGAGAGTCGTCATCGGAGCTGCACATTATTATTACCGGCATTTTATCTTTAGCCACTCCGGAATCGTTTCTTAGCATTCTGATTGTCTCAATACCATTTATCAAAGGCATTTTGAAATCGATTACTATCAAATCAAAAGGATCTGAGACTTTTACCAGGCGAATGGCCTCGAATCCATCGCCACAGGTAATACACTCAATATTCCAACTTCTGAAGGTCTGTTCAAGAATTGTTCTGTTGTTTGCATTATCATCAACTATGAGTACTCTTTTAATATTAGTCAGAGTTGTGTCGCCAATTTTGTCGAGTGAATCTATAAGAGTGTCAATTGAAAAGAAGAATTCAGAACCTTTACCGAAAGTGCTCTTCATATGAATTTTGTCTCCCATCTTCTCTGCTAGGTGGTTTGAAATAACCAGACCAAGACCGGTCCCTCCGAATTTTCTTGTTGTTGATGAGTCTGCCTGGGTGAAAGCTTTAAATAGCCTCTTTTGTTCATCCTGAGATATCCCTATGCCTGTATCGCGTATGTAGAAGGTAAAACGACCCTGTTGCTCTCCTAAATCTTCAAACTTAACCCTCAACTCCACCTCTCCTCTCTCGGTGAATTTTATTGCGTTACTTATAAGGTTTACCAGTATCTGTTTTAATCTTATCGGGTCTACAAACCCATAACGCGGGATATTAGGCTGAATATTAAGCAGAAGTTCAAGCTCTTTTTGGATTGCCTGATATTTAACCATTTCACACACCTGCTCCACAATCTCAACTATATCTGTCTTTATTGGAGCAAGCTCAAGTTTACCTGCCTCAATTTTTGAAAAATCCAAAATATCGTTGATTATCTCCAGAAGTGACTGGGCAGAGATGTTTGCATTTTCTACAAATCTCTTTTGAGAGATATTCAGAGGCGTTCTGTTGAGAAGCTCTGTAAACCCTATAACTGAGTTAAGAGGAGTACGAATTTCGTGGCTCATATTTGCCAGAAATTCAGATTTCGCTCTGCTTGCAGCCTCTGCCTGCTCTTTAGCCAGAGTAAGCATCTTATCTGATTCGGCCCTTTTCCTCACATTTACCAGTAACTGAGCAAAGAGGTTGAGCAGCGATTTCTCCTTCTTAGTGTATGTGTGGTGCTTGGCAACGGAGTCAAATCCCACAAAACCGACAAGCTCTTCTCCGTCCAGCATTGGAACAGTAATAATGCTTTTTATGCCTTGAGGTTCAAGGATATCCCTCAGACACCCTGGTCCGGTATATGGAAGAGATGAAATATCTGTAACATTAAAATCCTCTCCTTTAGAGTGCTTTTCAATCCAGTCGGGAATAAAATCGATGGGCACATCCTGAAGATTCTCTATCTCTGCAGATACCCCCTCTGCACACCATTCGTGTGTGTTAGATGTGGTATTAGCTTTAAAATCGTAGCGAAAAATATAGGATCTGTCTGCTTCAACATACTCTGCCATCTCTTTAAGAGACTTCATAATTTCGCTATCCACCAGGTTTAGAGGGATATTTATGTATGTTTGAGCAATATTCATTATTATTTGCTGCATCCTGGAGAGGTGAATAAGATCAATCTCTGCTGCAATTTTTTGCCTGGCCTCGGCTATTGTGTTGGCCAGTATCTGAATGAGATTTATGTCATCTAAATCCCACTGAAATTTTTTGTTTGCAGAGTCAAGACCTATAAAACCTTCCACAGAATTATCTTTGTAAATAGGGACACACATAAGAGATGTAATCTCCATCTCTTTTAAAATTGCCTTCTCCGCAGATGCATCTTCCGGTAAATCATCGACATTGTAGATATGGATATAATCGCCTTCAAAAAGACTCCTTTTCCACCAGGGAACAGATTCAAGGTCGACAACATCAATAAGATGTTTTATTGATTTTACTCCGGGTACGCAATACTCGTGAGTATTTACCATAAATTTCAAATCTTCTGTTAGTGAGACCAAGTGTGCTCTGTCAAGTTCAAAAATATCGGTGATACGCTTGAGCATATCATCTATCTTCTCGTCAATATTCAAGCTGTTGGCGCTTATAAATCCCGAAGAGATATCTGCAACAACTTTATGAAATTTATTATGATAATTACTGCTTGTGCTCATATACAGGTGTGGATTTACTCCATAAATAACCTCTAACAAATAATCTGCTCTTTAGTTTAATTGACTACTCTTTAGCTTATCAACCCATCTGTGTGGAGATATCATTAATAATCGCTTTGAGATCGCTATTTTCTAAACGGGGAGCCGTATGTGAGTTCAACTCTTTTAACGGGTTTGTTTGTCGTGGTTTAACCGAATGGAGCATCGAAACTCTTAAATAGTTATTATTGAGCTCTTCAGATCTTAACATCTCCTGTTCGGTTGCCATTATCTCGTATAACTTCTCACCCGCTCTTGCTCCGGTTATTGTATACTTAGCGCTGCTGCTTCCGGGGGTATTTTCAATGACTGCAGTTGCAATATCTCCGATAGATACAGAGGATGCCCTTTCGATTATAAGATCTCCGTTAAGCCCATTCTCAAGAGCAAAAAGAGCATAATTTACAGAGTGTTCAAGGGTCATCATAAACCTGGTCATTTCCGGGTTGGTAACAGTTAAAGGGTTCCCGTCGCGAATCTGCTTAATAAACAGAGGAATAACCGTTCCTGTAGAGCCCAGAAGGTTTCCAAATCTTAAAACACACAAAGCAGTTACGGGCTTTTGTGAAGAGGAGTTCACATCTATTTGATTCGCTTTAGCCCAGACAACCTTTTCCATCATAGCTTTTGAAATACCCATTGCACTTGAAGGTAATACTGCTTTGTCTGTGCTAATAATAAGAACTTTTTTAAGCCCTTTGGCAATTGAGCTCTCAATCACAATGTTTGTCCCGGTAATATTATTCAAAGCTGCCTCCATAGGATTCTCTTCACAGTAGGGAACCTCTTTAAGTGCGGCTGCGTGAATCAGATAATCTGCTCCATCAATTGCATTTTCAAGATCTAACCGATTTAGGATATCTCCAACAATGTATCTGAAGGAGGGGAACCTCTCTCTCATTCGCTCCTGTTTATCTCTGTTTCTGGAAAAGATAACAACATCGCAATTCCCGGAAGCTGCTAATCTTTGTGCCAAAGCTGTTCCAAATGAACCTGTACCTCCGGTGATAACTACTCTCTTATTATTAAGAAAAAAAACCATAAATCAATTTTTTCTCTAATGTAAGAATAATAAAGATATTTTTGCTTGCTTCCGATTTTTTACCTAATTTCGCTAGCCTTCTCAAAAAAAATCTTTAAGTACACATAAAGATGCAATTAACGGCTTATCATTATTTTCTGTTATCACTTTTAAAGGATTATATTCAAAAGGAAAAATCTGCATCTATAGCAGAAATCAATGAGGTAAAAATGGATAGAGTGGGGTGGCAGAACCTTTATTCCCTGTCTGCTAATCACGGTGTTACCTCTATGGCACTGCAGATGTTACAGGTGTCTGAAAATGCGAGCCAGTTGGAGCTTCTCTTTATACCGGAGAGTAATTTGGAAGCAAATGAAGATGCCCTAAATGAGAGTTCCCTGTTAATGAAGTATGGATTAATTGACATTAAGACAAATACACCTCCTTCAGATCTGTTTGCAAAATGGAAAATTGATACAAAAGAGTCAGAGAAAATATATTTCAAAGAGGTTGAGGTGTTGAAAGAGCTTCTGGACTTTTTAAAAGAGAATGATATAGAGGTGTTGGTCATAAATGGGATAGTATCGGGACAGATGTATAATCATCCCTCGCACCGTCATTACGGAGATATAGATATTTTTATCGGAGAAGATTACAATAAAAGTATTAAGCTAATCGGTAAAATGGGAATTAATGTAGATGTAATTAATCAAAATTATTCTACATTTAAATACAGAGGGGTTAATGTAAGAAACCATAAACACCTCCTTTTTTATCAGTTTCGTCACAGGCTTTTCACCAAACAGGACAGAAAAATTGAGAAACAGCTCGACAAGTTGCTGGTATTGGGAAGTGACACAGTTATAATGAGCGATTTGGAGGTAAAAACTCCGAATCCGGAATTTATGATGCTGTACTATGTTCGCCATCTTGTGCTCCATTTTCTTGAATACGGCATCTTTCTCAGACATCTATGCGATTTCACACTTTTTATTGAAACAAATAGAGATTACATCGATTTTGTTAAGATGGAGAAGATCTTTAAAAAGAGTCATATGTTTAAATTATTCTCCTCGTTTGTGTCAATATGCAAAGCTCACCTTGGGCTAAACTTAGAAATGAATATTAAGGAAGATAAAAAGCTGACGGAGAGAATTATTATTGATATTTTTTTTAATAAATACAGGGTTACTGAGCGGCAAAAGCTTAAAAGAATGGGATCTTTTGGCAGATATACTCTCAGGCTAAGTTATCTGCTCTCCTCCAAGTGGAAGTACGACCAGATTCAAAGAGGGCTTTACCTTAGGATGCTTCCATATAAGCTGCTATTTTAAATTTTGTTAAATTTGCAACATAATTGAGGGATACACCTCAACTGTTTATTGCTTTCTAAATGGTTATCAAAGAGATTTTCAATTCTAGAATTCAAATTACACTCAAGGTTGTAACCGCTTCTGCTGTTTTACTCTCTCTCCTGTTTAGCCTTCTCTTACTTTCACCTAGTCTCCTCTACTCACAGGACACCTCCCGGGCAGACAGAAACATAAATAAGATAGATCTGATCAAGAGTGACCCCAGGGGTAAATCTACGCTTCCTCAAAGGATTGTGCCCGTAGCCGGGACAAAAGTGGAGAATTATGAAGATAGCATTGCCAGGGCTCAATTCTCTATTTCTAAAACTATAACAAACCTTCGGGTTGGAAATATTGCAATGGCACTTTTCTATATTCACGATGCTATTTTGTATTGCCCTGTTAAAGAGATTAGAACCGCTACCATTGCCCAATCTTACTACGCAATAATACAGATAAAGCTGGGAAATTACAGCACCTCTGTTAATGCTCTTAATATGTGCGACTCTACCTATCAGAAGATGGGAGACCTAAATTTAATGGCGTTTCACAGTAATAATATGGGTCTCTTTTACAGGAGATTCAAGACCAAAGAGCTTGCAGACGAGTTCTTTAACCGCGCCTATAATATTGCGAAAGCTGTAGATGATAAGGAGATTGCAGCGTTAAGCCTCAACAATCTTTCACAGGGGACAGCATCTATTGAAAAGAGAGAGAGCTACCTTAAAGAGGCAATAGATATCAACAAACAGAGCGGTAACAGTTATAATCTTGCAGAGAACTATCTAAATATTTCAAGAATATATCTCACTTCGGGCAGATATCGGGATGCAATGCAATTTATAGATTTGACCACCTCCATCTCCCGGGAGAGTGGCTATAATGAACTTCTTTATAACTCTTACGAAATTAGGTCGGAGATATTTGCTGCGATGGGCAACTATAAGCAGGCGTACGAGTCTAATCGAAAGATGAGTGAAATTAAAGAGAGGATTGAAGGTGTTCAAAGCATTGGTGATGTAGAGAGTATCATACAGGGAAGGATTCTTTCCAAAAAGAATTTTGAATTGAACCTCCAAAAAAAGGAGCTCGACATAAAAAAATTGAACCTTACATTGATAGTAACAATTTCACTTCTTGTTATTTCTCTATTACTTCTGCTATACATCTACTATTTTATCAATAGCAGGCGTAAACTACAGTGCCTTGAGTCTAAACATATGCTTATGGAGCAGCAGAAGCAGTATGTAGAGAGTGAACTGGTAAACATAGCAACATATTTAAGCAGCCGTAATGAGCTGTTGGAAAATATTCAAGCCTCACTAACTAAAACTTACAAACTTCCGGAAAAGGAGATACTTACAGAGATTAGAAAAATTAATCTTCACATAAGAAATCTCCAGTCAAAAAATAGTGATGTGGAGTCTGTCCTTTTGAAAATTGAAAAGATTAATGAGGGTTTTATTGCCAGACTCTCTCAAAACCACCCCGATTTAACGAAGAATGATAAAAATATTGCCCTATTTCTAAGGGCAAATCTCTCTACAAAGCAGATTGCAACCCTTATGGATTGCTCTCCAAAGAGCGTAAATATGGCCAGATACAGGATGAGAACACATCTGAGCCTCAATAGCGATACAAATTTGGTTGAATATCTCAAGTCATTGTAAAATAACTAGAATGTAGATATAAAAAATATTTTATATTGCAGATATATAGTAATATAAAACATTTTGTGTAGATCTTTTTAATAAAATTAAATCATTTTGTAGATATTTTTCCGGTCAATTCATAGTTGAGGTATCACTCTTTTATATCAAATTTGATTCAAATTAAACTTCAACATTAATTATTTATCCACTATGAAAAGATCAAGAAATCCCATCAGACTAACCCTAGGCATAATTGCGACCTGGGTGTTGATTTTCACGGGGAGTTCCTGCAGTAAAAACGAGATTTTCTATGAAGATGCTTCGGGAATTCTCACCTTCAGGTATCAGATTCCCGACGGCAGAGTGTTCGACTGCGTCGTAGACCAGCAGAACCTTACAATTTCCAACAGTATGGATAGTTTGCTTTTTGGAACTGCAAATACAGTTTTGCAAAAGATCAAGCCGGTCTTTACTACCACAATTGGAGCAAAAGTTTATGTCAACGGACAAGAGGTCAAAAGCGGTGAGACAGAGATTGATCTTACAAAACCTCTTAAAATTGAGACCAAGTATAATAGTGCAGCCAGAGACTACAATGTCACTGCATTTGTTGAGAGAAAAGACCACAGTGCAACATCGGGAGCTAAGATAAACACCGATATGAGGTTGACCGGTCTTCCGTCGTTTAACTCATACAGCGCATCATATTTTAAAGATAAGCTCTATATTCTTGGAGCGTACTATCCAAACGGAACTGCAACCTCAGGAACCGCTTTCTACGAACTCTACTCATCTGAAGATGGAGGAAAATGGACGAAAGTTGCAACTAATCCTAATGTTATTGGCGGGTTTGGAGCAGAACTACTGGTGTATAACGATAAAATGTATGCCATAGGCGGAGCGAGATTGTGGGGAAATGATGTGAATGGTGCTATAAGAGAGTCATCAGTTGCATGGAGAATTATGTCCACTACAAATGGTACAGACTGGACAGATCTTACACCCGGTCAGGTGAATGCTCCAACCGGAAGGATGTTTCCTCAGGTTACCGTTCATAATGGAAAAATAGTATTAAGAAGAGGAAAAATGTTTGGTTTTGGAATGCTTCAAAATGTTAACCATACAGATACATACCAAACAACAGACGGAACCAACTGGACAAGAATTGCAGCAGCGCCTATTACAGGTACAAGCAGAAACGAAGATGCGATGTTCTCGTTTAACAATAAGCTTTATGTGGCCGGCGGATATGTAAACTGGATTAGTGAAGCAAACCTAAGAGGAGACATTTGGTCATCTTCCGATAACGGACTAACCTGGCAGCAGGAGAGTGCCGCATCCGGAACCGACTTGGTAAGATTTGGTCACAGAGTAGTTTCTTATGGAGGTAAACTATATATGATAGGCGGCGAAAAATTGGTAGGAACCGCCAGAATTGGTCTTACTGATGTTCTCTCCTCCACAAACGGAGTTAACTGGACATCTCTTCCTGCAAATCTTCAACTTCCGGTTGCATTTACAGCCAGAATCTATCCAAATGTCGTTATGGGTAAAGATGATCTCATATGGATAATCGGTGGTTTTAGTAACTCAATGGGTAACTACACTATCAACGGTTTGGGTATGACAGCCAGATACGATGTTTGGACCAAAAGACTTAAATAAATGAGCACTTTAAATAAAGAGGGAATTATGAAAAACATAATAATAATAATCTTTTTGCTGGCGATAAATACTTTATCGTTTGGGCAGGAGAGAATAACTGTATCAGGCACTGTTAAGGACACCGATGGGAAGGCCCTTCCGGGAACTTATGTGATTGTTAAGGGTACTAATAAGGTTACCGATACCGATCTTTCGGGTAATTTTTCTGTTGATATCAATAAAGGGGGAACTCTCCAGTTTGTTCTAATTGGATATGTAAGTCAGGAGCGTGTTATAACCAACAACAGAAAGCTGGAGATTATACTAGCCGGCGATATGATGAAACTTAGCGAATCAATTGTTGTAGGATACTCAAAACAGGAGCGAAGAGACATTACAGGCTCTGTGGCTACAATAAGGCCTCCGGATTTTAAATCTGCACTCTCTCTGGATAAACTGCTTGCAGGCCAGGCAGCCGGGGTTTTTATGTCTACATCATCCGGAGCACTTGGTGCTGCTAACATATTGACCATTCGTGGTATAAGCTCTATAATGGGTGACAATAACCCTCTATATGTTGTGGACGGAGTTCCAATTTATGGAACAAACAGAGGTGAAAACTCAACCTCAACATCCGGAGGCTCTATACCTGCATACTCATTCGGTGGAACAAATGTATCAAGCAGCTTAACATCTAATCCGGACTTAAACTACACATTTGAAAAAAATCCGCTTACCTCAATAAATCCGGACGATATCGAGTCTATCGAGATTTTAAAAGATGCATTTGCTACTGCGATTTACGGCTCCAGGGGATCTGCAGGGGTTATTCTTATCACTACTAAAAAGGGATCCAGAGACAGAACTAAAGTTGATGTAACATACAGTATGTCTTTAGAGAATCCGGTAGGCAAACTCAACTTGCTTAACGGAGAGCAGTACAATCTTATCTACTCAATGTACTATCCGAACAGCCCTTTTACCTCAAATTATAATACAGATTGGATTGATGCAGTAACCCGCCAGGCGGTTAGTAACAATATGTCTGCATCGGTATCCGGAGGAACAGAGAAGACAAACTATTTTGTAAGTGCCTCTCTCAGCTCAAATCAGTCCTATATAGTTAATAACGATCTTAAGAGATATGCGGCAAGAGTAAACCTGGATTCAAAATTAAGTTCAATTGCCACTATAGGTACAAACATCTCGTTATCACAGGTATATAATAATGCACTATCTGCACCGACAATTTACTCTCTGGCAGCTAGAAAAGCACCAAATCTCCCGATCTATGACGAAAACGGTAAATATTTTTACGGACAGGGAAGTAACCCTTACGGATACACAGAGGCATATAACCCTGTAGCTACAGCTTTTATGAATAAAGAGGGGACAGTAGACAGCCGTGTGACCGGAAACATATTTCTGGAGGTGCGTCCCACCAATTGGCTCTCATTGAGAACAGATGTTGGTACAGATATGTATAATGTCAAGTCTTCTGTCAGGAAAGCAGATGTTCCTCTGAGCGATGTTGTATCTAAAAACCAGGCATCCGAGAGTGTGAGGATGAATACAAAGTTTGTTATAAACAACACAATTAATATAACAAAAGAGATAGGCAAACACTTTATACAAGGTATTATAGGACAGAGTTACGAAACCTCTACAATGTATGCCAACACTATAAATGGGTACAATTTTTTCAGCCCATATCTTATTGGAGTCGGTGCGGCACAGACGAAATCTGTATCTGCTGGAGGAGAGCAAAAATGGGCCCTTTTTTCGGCTTTTTCCAGATTCAACTATCAGTATATGAGAAAATATATGGCAGGTATCACCTATCGTATAGATGGCTCATCAAGGTTTAACAAAGATAACAGATACCTTGGCACGCCTTCTGTCTCTCTGGGATGGAGGTTAGGTGACGAAAGCTTCATCAAAGACAATTTAAGCTGGATTGGAGAGCTCAAGCTTAGAGGATCTCTCGGGTGGTCAAGTAAAGATGGTAACTCCGGCTATTATGGAGCACAGGCAACTTATGGCCTGGTTACAGGGACCAGCTATGCCGGAAGCTCATTTTTGACGATGTCACAACCGGGCAATACAAATCTTGGATGGGAGAAGACAGTAACTTACGATATAGGTCTGGATGCAACTCTTTTCAAGAGAAGGATTGACCTTACTCTGGACTACTACTTCAGGAAAACTACAGATATGTTATTCCCTTCCGATGTTCCTGCTTATACAGGATACACAAAACAGGATCAGAATATTGGGGATATGTCAAACCAGGGGGTTGAGCTAAGAGTTAACTCTTTCAATATTCAGAAAAAGGATTTCCAATGGATGACTACCCTCACTCTCTCAAGAAACACAAACAAGATTCTTAAGTTGAATTTTGAAGGAAATCAGTTAGATCAGCTCAATAGCTCGTATAAGTATTACGCTGTCGGTTATCCGGCGGGTCAGTTCTATCTACACAAATGGGCAGGAGTAGATCCAAATAGCGGTAATCCTTTATGGATATACAAAGATGGTACTGTGAGCCAGGTTGCTCCTGCAGCTAATGTCTCTACTTCAAATGAGAACAAGTTTATAATGGGAGTTGCAACCCCGGATTTCTATGGTGGATTAAATAACTCTATAATATTTAAGGGTTTTGAACTAAACTTCCTCTTCACATTCTCATCCGGTGGTAAGATGATTAACAACACCAAAGCTCAGTTGATGACCTACTCAACCAGAGATGCCAATAACCTGGATGTGGACATTCTTAAATTCTGGCAGATTTACGGCCATAATACAGATGTTCCTAAGCTTTTTAACGGCTCAATAACAGGTAACTATGACTATACAACATCCAGTACAATTACTCGTTTTATTGAGGACAACTCATTTATCAGGATGAAGAACCTGGAGCTTGCATACTCTATACATTCTGAGATTCTCTCCAGAACCAAAACTTTCAAACAGGTGAGAATATTTTTAGTTACAACTAACCTGTTCACTCTGACCAAATATTCGGGTTTAGATCCCGAGGTAAGCGCATTTGGATCCTCTGCAACATCTGCAGGGTATGATAACCTCACAATGCCGCAGACCAGAAGCTATCAATTTGGTATAAGATTAGGATTCTGATTTTTAAAAAAAAGTATGAAAATGAAAAAGTTATTTAAAACAACCATATTAGTTCTTACTGCGGTACTCGTATTCGCGTGTGAACTGGATCTTGCACCGGAAAATGTGATGGTGGACGAAACCACATACAAAGATGCAAGGACCTCTGAGGCTGCTCTTTTAGGAGCCTATACAAGATTGAATGCAAGCTTCTCGGGAGCACCTACAGGTATAAACAACTATGCCAATACCGGTTATATGCTGATGTTTGGAGAGGTTGGCACACCTACCCTCAAGGTAAGGGAGAATTCGTCGTTGATCAATATGGAGAGTGCAAACTACAACTCTTCGGACCACGAATCATACATCCTTTCAATGTGGAGAACTACATATAACGCAATAGATTATACAAATAATATAATAACAAACATTATAAAGTTTGGTGACTATGACCAGAATCTAATGAACACCCATATTGCAGAGGCCAAATTCCTGCGAGCATATGAATATCTTATGTTGCTGCAAACATTTGGAGATGGAGCCCTTACAGGCGATATGAACGGACTGGGGGCTGTTTTGCGTCTTACCCCTTATGATGGATACAGGCCGGAAGAGGTTGCTTCAAGAGCAACAGTTGGGGAGACCTATGAGCAAATTCTAAAAGATCTAAATGAGGCGTTACCGCACCTGCCAAACCCTACCGCAAACAGCTTAGTTATAAGAACCAGAGCCTCTAAAACATCTGCCTTTGCACTGCTATCCAGAGTTTATCTCTACAGGGGTACCTCAAAAAATGATCTTGCAGATATTAAACTGGCTGCAGACTATGCAGACTCTGTTCTGAAGAACACTAAGAACTACACTTTCTCCACATCCAATACCCACCACACCAGCTGGCTATTCCCTCTCAACCCGACAAGTGCAGAGACTAACAGTGCAAACTACAGCGATGAGGTATTGTTATTATCTCCAAGCTACTCAAGTGTTTCAAAATACTCAAACGGAGTTGGCTCATCTTTTTATAACAAAACGAGTTTCTATATAGACCCGGAATTTACTGCACTATATCCTGCCGGCGACAGAAGAGGTTATATAGACCCTGCAACAGCTGTGGTTTCGTTAATATGGCAAGGTAGTGCTACCAGCTTTCCGGCAGATATGACTACATACAAATATAATAACGGCAGTGGCTATAATAATGTTTTATATATAAGATTGTCAGAGATTAAACTCACAAGGGCAGAGGCACTGGCAAGGTTAAACGGAATTAATACAGAGTCTTTGCAGCATCTCAACGACATAAATAAAAAGGCATTTGCCACAAAACCTGCAGATTTTACTGCTGCCAGTTTTGCAAATGCGCAGGAGATGATAGATAGGATTCTGATTGAGAGAATGAAAGAGCTTGCATTTGAAGGACACACCCGTTTCGACCTTATTCGTACAAACAAACCTTTAAGAGTTTCATCTGTGCCTGTAGAGAAAAAGATGTTGCCAGTTCCGGAGTATGATATAAAGATCTCCTATGGAAAGATTCTTCAAAACAAAGGTTTTCGGTAACAGAATTTAAAGCTATGAACAAACTTCAGAAATCATAATTTTAAATTTTACAAAATAAAAAAATAGATGAAAAGAATCTTATTGACAATTATCTCTGTGCTGCCACTCTGTGCGGCAGCACAGAGTTTTACCACACTTACCCTTGATAAGGCTCAAGAGAAAGCAGCGGCAGAGAAAAAGATAATTCTGGTGGATGTTAACAATGCCAGGACAATGACAGAAGAGAAGCTCAAACAGGAGAAGAGTGTTTTGTCAATGGAGGGTGTGGCTGAGTTTATGAATGAACATATCGTGAGTATAAGAGTTGATATGGGAACACCTGCGGGGAAAGAGTTTGCACCACTATTGCAGATGAATATGTACCCTACCTATGCTTTTTTGATGCCAAACGGAGATATGTTAGGTGTTTTAAGTCCATATCTTATTGCTAAGGATAACTCTCTATTCCTGAAAAAGGCAAAAGAGTTTTACGATGCAGCAAAGGTGAAATGGGAAAACACAAGAAAGATAAACTTTGCTCAAATTACATTTGATCAGGCCCTCGAGAGAGCAAAAAAGGAGAATAAACTTATTTTTATAGATGCAGTTACAGAGAATTGCCAGCCCTGTATGATGATGGAGAAGAACATCTTTACCCTGGATAAGGTTGCAGATTTCTATAACTCAAACTTCATCAACCTCTCAATGAACCTGGGAACCGTACACACAGATCTTGCAAAGAGATACAACACATTTGCATATCCTACATTCCTTTTTATTGACGGGAACGGCAATTTAGTTCTATCGGAGAGTGGTTTTTCCAATGAAGAGAAGTTTCTGGGATATGGAAAAGATGCCATTTCAAAGATGGGTATTCAGTTTACCTCCGGTAGCTGGAGCGAAATATTGGAGATTGCAAAAAAAGAGAACAAGCCCATTTTTATGGATTGTTACACCGTTTGGTGTGGACCGTGCAAACAAATGGCTGCCAATGTTTTCACAAATCCAAAAGTTGCAGAGTACTTCAATTCAACTTTTATCAATGTGAAGTTTGATATGGAGAAGGGTGAAGGGATTGAGCTCAAGAACAGATATGCAGTTAGCGCATATCCAACCTTCCTCTACATTAATAAAAATGGTACAGTTTTGAACAGACTTGTGGGCAGTATGCCTGCAGAGGCATTTATTCAAAAGAGCAAAGAGGGGATGAGCGAGCAGGGTTTGGCTTCTATGCAAAAACGATACAACGCAGGCGAGAGAGGGGAGAAGTTCATTAAAGATTACATCAAGGTTCTGGAGCAGTCCTATATGCAAAAGGATGCCAGAATTGTTGTTAATGAATACCTTAAAACAATAGATTTTTCACTTCTTAAAACACCTGAGTACTGGAGGTTATTTGAGCTATATACCGATAGCCCCGATTCTGATATCTTTAAATATGTATTTACAAACAGGGATGAATTTTATGCTCTATACAAAAAAGATGCAGTGGAGAGAAAATTCACAACTGTCTGGAGTAATGGAGCACGTGCTTTTATAAAAAAAGATGGGGAGAGTGTCACTCTTGACTCAAAAGGTTTTAGCAATTACCTCAAAAGGATGAAGAAAGAGGGAGTTGCCAATCACGAGGATATTGCCATAAACGAAAAGATGAACAACGCCGAGTTGCTCAAAAACTGGAAAGAGTATTTTTCACTGGCAGAATCTAAAATAAAAAGAGCCGGCGGAGTAGAGTCAATTTCTGCACACGAACTCTTTAACTGGGGAGTTCGCATTGATGCCAACTGCAGCGATATGAAGTTGAGAGCCAAAGCATCGCAGTGGTTTAAAACTATGCATCCCATAATTATAGCAAAAGAGAAGGCCAGAAAAGAGGAGGCAGCAAAGGGAGGATTCGTAATGGCAATGAGTATGATTAATTACGAAAAAGAGTTTGGTCGCCTTGCCGAATCTCTTACCAAAGAGATGGTAAAAAAATAATTAGGTCCGGCAAAACTGCCCAGTAACTAGGTTAAGTAGTGTTTGCAGTAAGCAGATTGGGCAGCACCGGCTTATAATTAGGTTATAATTCAGTAAATAAACAGTAAAAAAAAATAAACATTATGCAAAAAGCAGTAGCTAAACTTGGGTTAATAGCCCTTATGATTACCATTTTTGCCGGCACCATCGGTGCTCAGGGCAAAACCATAACAGTTAAAGGTCACGTCAAGTTTGATGAACCTAGGTTTAAGATGCAGATAATAAGACAAGATGGTTCCGAGAAAACAGTTGTGGGAGAGTTTGATATAGATGCAAATAATAATTTCAACTATAAGATGAAGGTAGATGAGCCTGGAGTTTACTCTTTGGATTGCAAAAAATGGGAGAGTGTTCAATTTTGGGCAGAGGACGAAGATATTGAGATAAATTTCAGGGGAAAAGACACTGCAAAAATGGTGATAAAAAACCCTAAGTACTATAAAATCAATGCAGGTCCAAAGAACGAGGTGATGAACCACCTTAACTATCTTTCGTATCAGAACACGCAGTGGATGATTGCGATATCCCAAATAACTTACAGATCTAAATTTGTAAACGACAGTGTTAAAAGTGAAACCACAGGTAAATTCTACGATTATCTAAATGAAGATTTTAAATCCAGAGTCAGAAACATTGCAGATCTCTATCCAAACCGGACCAGTGTTGTAGCCATTTTGAGATACCTTAATCCCGATAAAGATGCAGCCTATATTCAAAAGATATACGAAACAATAGACTCTCTCTACCCCGGTTATGGCCCTCTGGCTAAATTCAGGAAAGAGCAGAAAGAGAAGATAGAGTTTGCAGCCAGAGTTAAAATTGGTTCTGTAGCCCCAGATTTTGAGTACCCTCAGGTGAATGGGAAAAATCTGGGTCCAAAAAATTTCAGAGGAAAGGTTTTGCTCATAGATTTCTGGGCCTCTTGGTGCGGCCCGTGCCGTCAGGAGATACCAAATCTTAAGGAGGCTTACGAAATGTTTAAAGATAAAGGTGTGGAGTTTTTGAGCGTCTCGATTGATAAAGGATCACCTGAGTGGATAAAAGCTCTTGATCAGGAGAAGATGCCTTGGCCTCAGATTCTTGCACCAAACTCCGGAAAAGAGATTACTCAACTATATCAGTTCTCCGGAATTCCTTTTATCATACTTCTGGATAAAGAGGGTAGAATCATTGCCAAGAACCTTCGCGGAGAGGGTCTGATAAAGGCAATTAAAGAGCAGATAAACAAATAGTTATATAGGTTAGGTTAAGTAGTTGGTTGTTTATCGAAAGAGGCTGTCGGAATTCTCCGGCAGCCTCTTTAATCTATTAATAAACATAGCGTTCTACAAAAGAGTGCCGGTTAAAAATTCCCGCTCAACCGGTGGCATACAGATTTGGTCATCACAGCACTGGTAGGCAAAATTAAACTTGAATTGGCCGGGGCCTTTGCCTAAGAATTTTTGATAAAAGATAAAATCTCCTTCGTAAATAAAGGTGCCGTTTTCGCCATATTTTACACTTGCAGGTTTGTTCCTCTCTCCATAGGCACTATAGCCGTTTGGGGCTATAAAATCTGCCACGGTTTCGATGTAAGGTTCTCTTTCGGAAACTTTGGCGTAAATATGAAATCCCTTCTCTATTTTAACCCGGGCCACAACTGCAATCTCGCCATTATCCAATCTTACTAGTGTGACAGCTGCGTTAACAGGGTTGAGATTATCTGTTTCACCCACCTTTACACCTCTGGCAGCCCTCTCAATCTGCATCAGCGAGTAGTCATTGCCATATATAGGATTAGACTCGCCGGCTGTAGTGTTTGACTTGCCGGCTGTAGTGTTTGGTTTAGATTTCGGGTTTACAAGGAAGTAGAACCCACCCGACTCAGTGAAGAATAGGTCGGCTTTATTTTTTTCATACCAATCTCTGTAACCTTTTGGTGAGCAAAATGTAACAAGAGTATAGCGGTCCAGGACTCTTTGGGCAACATCTGCACTCTCACCTTTTTCAAGCATAGATATTGCTTTATCAAGTATCAGGTGGTTGTTTGTGGCAACTCCCAGTGATTTTGCATCTTCGTCAACCTTCAAGCCTGCTCTGCTGCCCTTATCCATATAGAGATAGGGTAGATTCTCACTCATTAGAGCAGAGTCTTTTGGAGATCTTGAGTAGACAAAGAACATCTCGTTACGAGTGCTCTTTCTGTCGTCATATTTACGGGCAATAACCTTTTCGCCGTTAAGCTTGGCAATGTAGTGAACAGCATTGGCAAAGACCACCTTAGCCTCCTCTGTCATATAATCGGGCGAAGCTGCAAAGCCCCAGTGGAAGAAATTACCGTGTCGTCCCAGTGCAATAGCATCGGGAGATTTAAGGCTAACCCCACCTGAGATTACCTCAGTATCGGGAGAGTCTGTAAAACCCCAGGGACGGCAAACCATTCCAACACGAAAGTCGGGAGTGGTCATATAACCCTGAGTCTGCACCCTCCACATCTGCTGTGTGGGAGGTATGATCTCTTTGTAATATTTTTGGAACTCAAGAGCATTCTTTGGAGTAGGCAACTCCTCCATAGTAAGAGTAACTTTAAACGGTCCTTTGAAAATTGAGTGAGATTTGTCAATATTGTATGCGTGTGCATCAAGGCAGAGGCAATACCAATCCAGTTTCAACCCGATTCTGCGACCAACCCTGTCCGAGATATCTGCAATTGTTAGAGTCGGTTTGTTATAATCTCCACTTAGGAATCCTGCATTTTTATAAACCGTGTAGTTACCTTTATCATCTTTCTCTGTATAGAGAGGTACCCTCTCCGGGGGAACTCCGTCAAGAATAATTACATCATAACCATTTGCAATCTCCTCTGTAAAATCTCTATTCTTTAAAGATGTCACATCGGTAAAGTATGTTTTAAGCAGATTTTCAAAAGATTTCATCCTCTTTTGAACAGAGGCCTCCTTCTCTTCGGGAGTTGGCTTATTATCTCCGTATGGAGAAATATCTGCACTACCTCCTACAAATAGAACTTTCAGACTCTCTTTCTTCACTGCAGATTTGTTTTGCGCAGAGAGGAGACTGAAAGAGATAAAAAGAGTCAGAAGTAATACCAGTGGTTTTGAGTAAATGTTATTCATAAATAATGTTTTATATGGATTTATTTGAATATTTAAGTCTGTTTTACAGAGCAGATCAATATATCATAGGTTGTTTAAACAGCTAATAAGCTAATTTATCTATCTTAAATTATAACACCTTAAATAGTTTTTACCCTAAGATTAAGCAGTTTTATTTACGTAGAAAAACATATACATTTCCCGAAATATCGCTGTTCTTACCCTTCTCGTCAACTACAAATGTGTTTCCTACAAGCAGATCCAGTTTTTTATCGTTATTCCAGTCAACAACTGCCAGGCGAACTCTGTAACCGGGGTATGGTCTGTTTGCTCCAAGTGCATCCATACTCTCTTTTATCTTTAGATAGGATGGTTTTGCACCTCCCGGGTATGCTCTTGATGTCCAGATAGAGATACCCTGTTCAAAATCTATACTACCTTTAGCTTTGCCTTTGTAAAAAATAATATCTGCAGCCTCAGTTCCAACCAGCAAGTCAACTACTCCGTCGCCATCCCAATCTACCGGGAGTGGGTCAGATTTCCCGTCTGTATATAGAGGTAACTCATTGATAGTAACCGGAGAGGAGTTGCTAAACTCATATCTCTTTTTATCTCCAATGTTTTGTGAGTAGTAGACCTCTCCCATAACATTACCCCAAACCATATCATAATCGCCATCCTTATCAAAGTCGACAAAGTTGGCAGTACGCATTAGCTTATTCATCCCTCTTTTAGAGAGGAGAATTGTATCCGGCTGGGCAATATCTACAGGAGCCTCAAATTCAAAAGGTTTACCTTTTATCCCTTTGTAAAAATGGATAAAGCCACCAAAATACTCTCCCGAGGTTACATCTCTGAAGCCATCACCGTCAAAGTCCATAAAAAACGGATCAAAACCAATGCAGCAGGAGGGAAGTACACCGGCATCCGTGCCGCCTGCCTGCAGATATGTATAATCACCAAAAACCGGAGATTTATCACTGCCGGTGTTGATGTAGATTCTTGCTTTTCCACCGAATGGTTTTACAAATGCCTTTTTTTGCTCTTCATTCATTGCATCGTATCTGGCCTGCAACTCCTTTGACATTGGAGCACTGAATTCACCAATAATGATATCTTTTTTTCCATCTCCGTTAAAGTCAAAAACGAACGGAGCAGCGTGACCGGAACCCGGAAGATCTATTACTTTACCGGCAGCTTCAACTCTAAATGGTTTTTCAAGTTGGGGAAGCTGCGAAAAGCAGATATTAGATGTGAATGATATAATCATTAACACCATAACTGCAAAAAAGAACAATTTTTTCATAACTATTTTTTATTTAAAGATATTTATCAATAGAGTTGGATCACAATTGACCACCTAAGTAAAACAACCAATTGAAGTTATAATATTGTACAACAACTGATAACGGTGTCAGCTAAGGAAAACATTGGCTCCCGAAGAGGGAAGGGACCCGCCGTAGGTGGGGAGGATTTTCCGAGCTGATACCGACATCAGTTGTTGTTGTCTACAAAAATTGAGAAAGAGGGTGACCTTTATTTTGATCACCCTCTTTTTAATAACTATTTCAACCTAATGCCGTCCAGGCAGAAGTAAGGAGGAGTTCTCATCTTTCCGGTTCCATCTTTATCTGATGAATCCATATTGAATACAACTTTATTAACCAGACCCAGCGAGCTGAGGTCCCACTTTGCCCAGGCACCCTGGATAGTATTCCAAAGATCGAATGGAGCCGGGGCTACACCCGGGAAGAGAGCAATATAGTACTCAGAGGTTCCGGTAAGGGTTGCGTTGAGGTAACCTTTAGCAATTAACTTAACATAACCTTTAACCGCTGTTGTATATGCAGCTGTAGAGTCGGCAGTAGCTTGCGCCTTGGTTTTACCGGCCAATCTGGCTGCTATACCGGCTGCTCTTCCTGCTTCAATTTTGTGAAGAATCTGCTGACCTGCAAGTCTTATATAATCCTGACCACCGCCAAAGTTATAGATATCCGGCAGATACCACACTGCATATTTTGAAGTGGCAGCATCTGGAATATTTGGATTTCTTACAGTTGCAAAAGTGGTTCCACTGCTATACTCGTCATACACCTGAGTTGTTGCATTCAGTTTTGAAGAGTACCTGGAGCCGTAGTTTAACAGCTGGAAGTTGTAGTTGGTATTTGCAACTATTATGTGCTCGACAACTCTCGGCTGGTCAATTGAAAAGAATGCATCATCACCCTCTACCCTCACAACTGTGAATGTTCCCAGCTGGTTTGGATATGTTCCGGAATAAACAGAGTATATGGAGCTGTCTACTGCCTCTTTAATTTGAGAGGCAGAAGGGGTAATGGTGATAGGCTTTCTTGTTAGCCAAGGGTAAGAGCGATAGTTCTTACTTGAGAGTGCAAATCCTGTATGAGTACCATTGGCATTCTTCTTGACATTCATAGTTACCTCTCCGTAATTGTATGCTTTAGCCTTATATGGAGCATCCGGAACTACGAAAGTAAGCCAAGGAACATTTATGCTGATACCTTGTCCTTCGTTGAAGGTAATATCATTAGGGAAATCTATCTCTCTCTCCTTTACCTCATCGGTACAGGAATAGATGAAAATTGCCCCTGCAACTAATAGCGTTATTGTAAAATATTTTCTCATCTTTTTCATAATCTTACTTTTGACCAGGGTTTTGTTCAATTAAAGGATTGTTTATCATCTCATTATTAGGGATTGGCCACTGGAGTTTAGTTTTATCGAGTACAAAGCTTCCTGCTTTCATTACCTCCATATAGGTTTTTCCCTCTTTCTCAAACCTGAATGATGCATAAAATTCTGTTCCGTTCTCCAGAATAAGTTCGTTGATATACTCTTTAAAGATAATATCCATAAGCTCCTCTTTTGTAGCCGGTACAGCAAGCTGTGCCAATGCAGGAACAGTTCTCTTTGATCTCATAAGATTGATAGGGGCGATTGCCTGTGCATTGGAGCCTCCTGTGCGTGCAGTAAGTTCTGCCTGCATAATATAGAGTTCAGGAAGACGCATATGATAAACAGCATACTTCTCATCCTTTGGAGAGGCATTTGCACCTCCGTATGAGCCCATTCTGTAGATCTTTTTCCAAACCCATCTCTCAGATGTATCCCAGGTCTCTGCAGCTCTGGATTTGCCGGTATGAACAAACCAGCGAGGATCGGTTCTTATCCAGTCCAGCCCATATCTTACACCGCAAACAGCATCACTCTGAAGAGTAGGCTGTCCCGAGGCATTAAGATAAGCAGTAAAGGCTGTGTAAGAAAATCCATAAGTAGACCAGTATCCGGAAAGTGAGGTTCTGTTCGCTACATCCTCTACATATCTTACAAAGATGTGCTCCTGAGAATCCCAAGCCTTAAGGAAGGTTTGGTTCATATCACTCTCCATCTTAATGGCAGCAGGAAGAGTTGCTATTGCATCATCTATCAATGCTTTGGCATCGGTAAGATCCTTAGCTGTATTTCTCATTGTACCTCTAATCAAAAGTAGTTTTGCTTTCCAAGCCTTTGCAAATGTCTTTGAAACCTTCTTGGCATTTACAAATGTGTTTGGCATATTGGCTATAGCAAAATCTATATCCTCCATAACTTTAGTCCAACTCTCACCTACTGTAATTCTTGGCATATTTACATTACTTACATCGGATGTGGCATCTCTGTATACAATACCAAATTTGCTGTCATCGGTGTCCCACCAGCAGCTGTAGTGTAAAAGAAGCAGGGAGTTGAAGTAACCCCTCAGGAAACGGGCTTCGCCCAGCAGTTCGTTCTTTGCTGTTGTTGTTGGAAATGCGCTATCCGGAATGCCCGGTATGCCATTAATAGCAAGGTTAGCAGCATTGATTGCATAGTAAGCTGTAGTCCAGAAATTTATTGGGCTGTTTGCCTGGGTTTCGCTAAAATCCATTAGCCCGGTTACCTGAATTAGCCCCGAACGGGTTGTAAGCCGGCAGTAAAAATCCTGATTTGCATTATCTCCGGTCATAAAACGACCATAGATTCCGTTAACGGATTGTTTTGCCTTATCAAATGTCTTCATTGCCTCCTCAACCGGCCATTGATTCCTTGGAACATTGTTCAGGAAATCCTCGCAAGAGACCAAAAATAGAGGCGTTAAAACAGAAAGTATTATAATTTTTATATTTTTCATATCTCAGATCTATTTAAAGGTGAACTTAAATCCCAAATTAAATGTCTTGGCATCCGGGTAGTAACTGTAGTCCACACCTTGTGTGGTTGAAGCCATTCCTGTTGATGTAGAGAAGTTACCCTGCGGGTCAAAACCGGGATATTTGGTTAAAGTAAACAGGTTAGTTGCCTGGAAAGTAATTTCTACATTGTCTATCAAGGTATTTCTAAAGTAGTGTTTATCCAGACGATAACTCATATTCAGGGCATTTAATCTTATGAACGATGCATCATAGAGCCAGTAATCACTGAAAGTACCGTTACCACCATCTCCATATGGAGTTGCATTTGGCATAGTAGTTTTCTCAAATGGAGATTTGAGAATAGCACTCATACCTGCGATTTTGTTGGATTGATTGTAGTTTCCTGTGTAACCAACATCTGCTCTTGCAACATCCCAAAGTCTTTTATTTCCATAAGCATAAGTGAATGTTGCCCCTACATTAAATGAGTTACCTATATATAGCTGGAGTCCAAAACCCCCAAATAGTTTTGGAAGTGCTGTACCTAGATATATCCTGTCATCATTATTTATGGTTCCATTGCCATCGGTATCCCTGAAATAGATATCTCCTGCGCGTTCCAGATTATTCCTGTACATCGTAATACCACCTGTAGCTGTTCTTGTCTTTAGAGCAGCAGCCTCTTCGGAAGTACCAAAGAGTCTTTTATAGGTTGGAAGTCCAAACCACTGTCCAATAGGTTCTCCGGCAACAATCTTAGTATATGTAGACACTATTTCTTTAGTTGTGTTGTTAAATGTCAAAACCTTTGACTTATTCGAAGAGCCATTTGCGTTCAATGTAAGCTGCCATTTTGCACTTTTAAGTACATCCACATCTACTGAAAATTCATATCCATTTGCGGCTGTACTTGCAATGTTTGCACTCATTGAAGAGAATGCAGAACTTGGTGCAAGAGTCTGGCTATAGATTAGGTTATTGGATTTTTTATTATAGTAACCAAGAGTTGTCCGAATTCTTGAATTCCAGAACTCCAGCTCCAGAGCTATATCTGTCATAAGAGTCTCCTCCCACTGAAGCGCCAGATTACCTATGTTACTTGGGTATATACCGGGCTGTTCGCCATAGTTAACTGAGCCTACCATTGTCATCCATTGGTAGTTAGATAAGTTTTGAGAGCCGGATTTACCGTAACTGGCACGGATCTTCATATGTGAAAGATTATCTGCCAGCCATCCAACCTTCATAAACTCTTCGTTGCTTACAATCCATCCAATACCTCCCGAAGGAAACCAACCCCATCTTCTATCGGGACCGAATTTTGATGATCCGTCGTGTCTTATTGTGAATGTAGCCAGATATTTATCGTTGTATTTGTACTGTGCACGACCAATTTGTGAAACCATAGAGCTCATCTGATAGGCCTCAGAGAGGTTACCCTTAGTTGCGGCATTTGCAAAACTATTGAGAACATCGTCATCCGGGAAGTTACTGGCAGCCATTCCATAAACCAATGACTGGAACCTCTCAACGGATGCAGTTAAACTTGCACTTATGTCGTGTTTCCCGTGGGTGTTGGCATAAACCAGGGTGTTGTCAAAAATCTTGGTGTCAGATTTTGAGCGGCTCCAGTTTCTGCTACCATCATAGTTAAATGTAGAACCTCTTCGTTTATAGGTTAAACTCTCAGTATTGGAGTAGTTAACACTACCTCTGGTTGTAAAGATTAAACCTTTAAGGATTGTCCACTCCAACTCTGCAGATGCGGTGATGTTCTCACCTGTACCATAGGCGGTATTCTTAAGAGTTGTATAGGGGTTCTCTGTATAGGCATCCCTTGTGAACAGAGAGCCGTCTGCGTTGTAAATTGGAATATCGGGACGAACCTTCTTTAAAACATCCAGCATATAGTCCTTATCGGATGCGTTACGGGTAGATCCGTTTGCATTCATTCTTAATTTAAGATCTTTATTGATTCTTGCCTCAAGTCTTATTTTACCTCCGTAGTTCTTACTGAACCCGGTTTTTACAACACCCTGCATTCCGGTATAGTTCAATGCTGCAAGGTAGCTAACCTCTTTTGTTCCTCCCTTTAATGTAAGGTCATATTGCTGCTGGAGAGGATTTTGGGTCATCTCACCCATCCAGTATGTGTCGCTATCGTAGTATGCAGTCGGAAGCTCAACTATCTTACGGACATCAAGCTCACTGGTATTCAGTTTCCAGAACTCTGCTTCACTCAGATAAAGCCTTGTAAAGTAATCAAAGGAACCTCTGTTGTAAAGTTCGTGTCTGGTGGCAGCCTTTGTGAATCTAAAATAATCATCTGCAGTAAAATAGTCATAGCCGTTAAAGTTCATCATTTGATATCCCCATCGACTTGTGAGCTCCAGTGTTGGCTTCATACCCTCTTTTCCGCTCTTGGTTGTTACAACAATAACACCGTTTGCGGCTCTTGAACCATAAATAGCAGTCGAAGAGGCATCTTTAAGAATGTCTATACTCTCTACATCATTAAGATTAAGTGAGTAGAGTACATTTGAGATACTACCAGATACACCTGAATTGTATTCAGGAATACCATCAATAACCCACAATGGCTGGTTATTACCGCTCAATGAAGATTGACCCCTAATTATTACTGAAATAGGCGAGGTTGGAGAGGCCGACTGAATTTGAACATTAACCCCGGCAGCTCTACCCTGAAGCATAGATTGAACGGTAGAACCCATTGGAGCTGTCTCAAGCTCTTTCTTACCCATATGGGCAATAGAGCCGGTAACATCCTTAATTTTTTGGGTGTTACCGTAACCGATAACCGCTACACTCTCAAGCGCAATTGCATCCTCATCAAGGGCAACATTGAGAACATTGTTTCTTGAGTTGAACATATTGCCGATTACCTGCTCTCTCTTCTTAAAACCTATATATGAGAACAGAAGCCGGTCGCCGGTTTTTACATTAAGCGTATAGTTGCCTTCGTAGTCTGAATAGGCACCTGTCTTATCACTCAGATTTTGGATAGATACTCCCGGAAGCGGAAGTCCTGTCTGCTCGGTTACCTTTCCTTTTATCTGAAATTTTTCGTTTTGGGTGCCTGTACCCGCCACTGTCGATGCCGCCTCTTTTGAGGCTACCTCTTTTGGGCTTAACACCACCTGTTTGCCCTGAACTTTATAAGTTATGTTTATCGTAGGAAAGAACCTTGAGAAGAATTGCTCAGGGGTCTCACTTTTTGACGAAACGCTAACTTTGCTGTCTATAGCTTTAAGTGCGTCCGAATAGACAAAATCATAACCTGTCTGCTCAGTTACCTTTTTAAGGACAACCTTTAGTTGTGTATCCTTAAAATCAAAATTAAGCTGTTGCGCATAAAGAGTCGCAATCATTGACATAAATACCACAGCAAAAGAGGCGAGGTATTTAAGTCGCTTTAGAGTTTGTTTTACATTCATAATTTAAGCTTTGGTTTATAGGAATTAATTCTTTATTTAGAAAGCCTCTCTATATTAGCATTGAGCATATCTGCCTGTTTTTTCAGATACTCCTGCTTAGCTTTAAGATACTCAAGCTGTCTCTCTTTAGGCATACCCTTCACACCCATTATGAACCTCTCAAGAGTAACTCTGTCACCCTCGCTCATTCTCATAATCTCATTAACTTTGAGCATATCTGCAATTGCAGCTATATTATTCTCTCCATATAGCTTCACAACCTTTATAAAATATGACACTGTCTCATCTCTGTTAGAAAGAAGGTTGAGGTACTCAATCTTAGCCATTACATCTGCCGGATTTGCATTTGCAGCTCTTCCCATTACGTAAGCGTTGGCATAATTTTTCAATCCACCGCATATAACAGCATCAACCCTCTCTTTAGAGACTAATCTGTCTGCAAGAGGTTTCTCTTCAAGTATTAGACTGAATATTTTCGAATTTGGATTTTGCAGCGATTGTGAAACAAAAGGCCACATTTTATCTGAGTATCTATCTCTTGGGCTAAGAGTTGTAAAGATCTCCTCAATAAATTCACCGGCCTCTTTATTCATATAAGAAGATTGCAGAATCTCCAGATATGCAATTGCATTTTGAGAAGTTTTGTTTTCATCATAAACCGCTCTTTTCGCTTTCGGGCTGTTGGCAGGATCCATAGCTTTTTTTACCCTCTCAATAAATGGATCTGCCTCACCGCTTCCAACGACACGGTTAATTTCGTTGCCCTCTGCATCTAAAATCAGAAATGTAGGGTAGGCTCTAATCCCGTATCTTTTTGCAAGATCAATCCCTTCGCCCTTCTCCATATCAATTTTTATATTGATAAAATTGGCGTTGAAGAACTTACCCACGTGCTCCTGAGGGAAGATTTTTTCGGACATCACTTTGCACGGACCACACCACACAGTGTAACAATCCATAAAGATAATTTTTGGCCCCTTTTTGTTATTTTTTGCTTTAGCCAAAGCTTGTGCAAAAGTTCCCTCTTCGAAGAGAACACCGGGGCTTTGCACCTTATTCTGAGCCAGGATGGGCATAGCCATAACAAGACACAGGAAGATGGTTCCAAGTTTTTTCATTGTATATTATTGTTTTTAGGTTAACAAGTAATACACAATTTAGAAAGAGAATACCCTAATTTTTTATGATTTTTTATTGAGTGTAACTATGTTCTCCTTTATGGTGTACTCAATCGGGGTACAAAATTTAATCATCTCCATTATCTGAACAATGGATTCCGATCGGAAATTTGCAGTAAGCCTGGTTTTAAGAATGTCGTAATCTTCAATTATAAACTGTGTGCCGTGCCACCTCTCCAGCTTCTTAATAACCTCATCCATAGGGGTGGATTCAAATATAAGCAGCCCCTGTTTCCATGCCATCTGTTTGGTTGTATCTATCTGTTTGATAAGAACCGGAGCATTTTTATCCCTTATAACAAATGATTCGGTAGGCTTGAGTTGAGCAATAATAACCCTCTCCCCTTTTTTAATCTCTCTAATTAGATTGATAGAGCCCGATATAAGTGTTGTCTGGGCCTCATAGTCATTTTCGTAGGTTCTCACATTGAATTTTGTACCGAGAACCTCTATCTTGAAATCCCGGTTGGTATTTACAATCATCGGTTTTAACGAATCCTTTACAACTTCAAAAAGTGCCTCTCCCGCTACCATTACTTCACGGGTTGCCCCTTGAAATCTATCGGGGTAAGTTAGTGTGGTAGCAGAGTTCAGCCAGACTTTAGAGCCGTCCGGCAGCTCTACAAACCCTTTTACACCATTGTTGGTATAGAGTGTGTGTTTGTGTTCAAAAGGGATATCACTCAAAGCGATAACGGGCACCTGAGTTTCTATCGTGAGAGATCTGTTTTTAATAAACTGCAATATGTTTACTGTTAATAGTATTGCTACAGATGCAGCAGCCAGAATAATATATCTGTTAAAAGAAGATTTTTTGATATTGACTCCACCGGTTGAGTCACTAAGATCTATTTTGTCATGGGAATATCTGCTGTTACGAGAATATTTATCAGTTATCCGTGTTGCCGCCTTCATCTCTTCAAGAGTGGCAAGGCTTTGAGGCATATTGTTGTACACCCAAAGATTCTTGAGCCCGGTAAAGTAGCGAAGATTGTCCGGATTTTTGCCAATCCACTCCAAAACAGCCCTCTTTTCGCTCTCCTGAGCAGCTCCGGTAATAAATTTTAATAGAAGATTCTTTGTCATTTCAATATATTCTCATTATAAGCACAATAATACAATTAAATACCCTAAATAAAAAGGTAAATAATCTTTGAACTTTATTCTTAATACTCTAAGTGCGACAGATATTCTGTACTCAACTGTCTTTACGGTTACCCCTTCCAGTTTTGCAATTTCCTCATAATTAAGGTTTCCAAATCTGTTAAGGCAAAATGTATTCTTTATTTTATCATTCATCAATTGGAGTGACTCCCCAAAAATTCTTTTAATCTCTTTGGAGTATAATATGGTGGAAGATGGATTTTCCAAAGAGAGGTAGTTGAGTTCATTTTCGGTAATTTGGTTTCCTGAGTATTTGAGGAACTCTCTTTCGGTTTTCTCTTTTTTTAATACATTGAGGCATTTGTTACGGGTAACAACCAAGAGATAGGGTAGCATATCCCTGTTGAAATCAATTTTAGAACGATTATTCCAGATAGAGGTGAATACCTCGTTTGAAATCGACTTAGCATTATCCCAGTCTCGAATGTAATTATAGGCAAAGAATTGCACTTTATGCAGATGCAAGGCATAAATCTCTTCAAAAACAAGCTTATACTGTATGTCTGATGGTTCTTCAATCATAAGGTATGGTAAGACCTATAGCAGCTTTTTAATGTTTTGAGCCTCTTTTTTGCTGCAGATCATTATGTTGTTTGGAGTGTCTACTATTACCATATCCTCGACTCCAAGTAGTGATATTTTTTTCCCGGTTGTGCTGATAATAATATTTCGAGCAGAATTAACCTCTTTTGCTTCTGTTCCATTAGTAATAGTTGCATTTTTGTTTGGTTCAAAAACATCTTCAAGAGCCGGGTAGCTACCAATATCACTCCATCCAAACTCCACAGGAATAACAAAGATTTTTTCAAACTTCTCCATAATTCCAAAATCAATGGAGATTTTTTCGAATGTGTTGAAAAGTTCTTTGAGTGTGGCGCTGTGAATATCTCTCATCTCACCTCCGAGTGAAGATATCTTCATTAAAGTAGAGTAGTGGTTAGGTAAAAGACGGCGAAAGGCATCCAGCATAATAGGAATTTTGAAGATAAACATTCCGCTGTTCCATAAGTGTTTACCATCTGAAACATATTTGTATGCCAGAAGATGGGTTGGCTTTTCCCGGAATGCCTCTACTTTTGCAGGCTCCCCAATCCTTATTCCGGAACCAATCCTTAAATCAGTAAAATCATTATCATCATCTTCAAATGCTCTTACCTGAAGATAGCCGTACCCGGTCTCTGGGGAGGTGGGTTTGATTCCCAGAGTTATAATTGCATTGTCACTCTCTGCAACCTCAATAGCAGTAGATAGTGCACTCCTGAAGCCCTGTTCATCTTTAATAAGATGGTCAGATGCAAGAACAACCATTACAGAATTGGGATAGATATCGTTTATAATGATTGAAGAGTATCCTATAGCTGCCGCAGTATCTTTAAAGGCAGGCTCCAGAATAATGTTTGAAAGTGGTATCTCCGGGAGCTCCTCCTTTACAGCCGGCGCCTGAATCGCATTTGTAGCAATGAAAATTCTCTCTGCAGGAATCAAAGGTGACACTCTGTCTACTGTCATCCTTATTAGACTTCTGTTAGAATCTATTAGTTTGAGTAGCTGCTTGGGTCTCTCTTTAGTTGATAGTGGCCAAAACCTCTCTCCCGAACCTCCGGCCATAATCAGGACAGTACAGTTTGAAGCGTTATTCATAAATTTAAATCTAAGGAGCAATTTCCGATATCGGTGACGAAGATAATAAAAAAACTGCCTGCTGAATTATATTTACACTATAAAAACGAGCAGACAGTTTTAATATTTGTAATGAAAACAGTGCTATCCTTTGTTAAATTATTGAACATTACACTGTAAAAAGTGGATATCCCGGTTAAACAGATTTTTTTATCTCCGACATAACTTTTTCGGCAGATAGTTTTTTGGTACAGAAGAACCAATCGTAACACTTCATCTCCTCTTTGCTCTCCATACGCTCTTTTGCAACCCCGCAAGAGCCTGCAGTTGGAACAATTACATCATCTCCGGGACGCCAATCTGCAGGAGTGGCAATTGAGAATTTATCTGCTGCCTGCAAGGCAATAACTACTCTTAACAGTTCGTCAAAATTACGACCCAGGCTCAATGGGTAGTAGATTATTGTGCGGATAATACCCTTAGGATCTATAACAAACACAGCGCGAACGGCTTTTGTATTGCTCTCACCCGGTTGCATCATTCCGTATTTGTTAGCCACCTCCATAGTTATATCCTCTATTAGCGGGAACTTTACCTCTACATCTTTCATCCCCTTGTACTCTATCTTCTCTTTGATTGTGCGAAGCCAGGCGATATGACTATAAAGACCATCTACCGAGAGTCCTACCAGCTTACAATTAACCTCTTCAAATTGAGACTCCATACTTGCAAATGTCATAAACTCCGATGTACAAACAGGAGTAAAATCTGCAGGGTGGCTGAACAGAATAACCCAACTACCCTTGTAATCTCCAGGAAAGTTAATATTTCCCTGTGTTGTTACCGCTTTAAATTCAGGTGCTGCTTCGCCTATCCTAGGCATTGAATAAACATTTTGATCCATAATAATTTTATTTTTTTAAGTTAGTAAATTTTCCCACTATTTGTAGCTTAACATCCTCAACTTTAAAGTTCTCTATCTCTTTATCTCTGAAATAGTTTTCGAGGATTAAGTTGAGCTCATTATCATAATAATCGGAGATTGTCTCCGATTGCGAACAGTACAAGTGATGATGTTTATCGGATACTGCATCATACTTCATAACATCACGATCTGTTTTAACTCTGAAGATAATCTTCTTGCTTACCAGAGTATCCAGTATATTGTATATCGTTCCTGTTGCAATATCTGCACTCTTTGAGCGTACCTGGGCAATAATCTCATCTGCAGTAGGATGCTTATGTAAAACATCAAATGATTCTAAAACTGCTATCCGTTGCGGCGTTATCTTAAGCCCGGAGTTTGATAAGATCTCTCTATAATTTTTTTTGTCCATAATTTAAAAGATATCATCTAAATTTAAAATAGAAACAATCCTAAATAGGAATAGTTCAAAATAAGCTATATTTTTTAAATATACAAAATAAAATTGGATATTGACAAATGTTCATTACTTTTGTAGTGAACAAATGCTCATAATATGCCAAGACCAAAAAGAAGAAGAAGGATGAATAATCCACCCCATTTTAAGGGGTACAGGCCTATAGGTTTAACCGATGAACATCAGCCGATATTGCTTAATTATGAAGAGTATGAAGCTATCAGGTTGAGTGACTACGAGTTGTTGGGGCACGTGCAGGCCTCTTCATTTATGAATGTCTCAAGACCAACTTATACCAGAATCTACGAAAGTGCCCGGCGCAAAATAGCACAAGCATTTGTCCTGGGCAAAACTATTGTATTTGAAGGAGGTAAGGTATATTTTGACAGTGAGTGGTATATGTGCAACTGTTGCAACTGTTTTTTTAACCACCCTCAAAAAGAGCAGGAGCTGGATGAATGTCCTCTTTGTGGTTCCGAAAGGGTAGAGCAGATAAAAGATAAATAATTAACAATAATATGAAAGTAGCAATAACATCTACAGGAAACAGTCCGGATTCTAAATTGGACAGCCGTTTTGGCCGTTGTTCCCATTTTGTAATTTACGACACAGAGACAAAATCGATAGAGTTTGTCCCAAATTCTAACAGAGATAATATAGAGGGTGCTGGACCGGCATCAGTTCAAACCGTCGCCTCAAAAGGGGTAGAGAAGGTGGTTTCAGGTGAGTTTGGAGCTAAAGTGAAATCTATCTTTGACAGCCTCCAGATCCAGCTTATCGTATTAAAAGATACAGATAAGACTATTTCTCAAATCATAAGTATGTTAAATCACTAAATAATAAAAAAATGAATTTTAAATTTGCCATTCCGCTGGAAAACGGAGTTTTATGTTCCCATTTTGGCCATTGTCAGCAATTTGCAATTATTGATGTAGTTGACAATGTTATAACCTCAGAAAAACTCATAACCCCTCCGCCACACGAACCGGGACTTCTACCTGCGTGGTTAGCAGAGCAGGGTGTAACTGAGATTATTGCCGGCGGTATCGGACAAAGAGCAATAACACTTTTCCAGGCCAGTAATATAAAAGTAAATATGGGAGCACAGCCAAAAAGCCCTAAGGATCTAGTATCAGATTGGATCAGTAATTCCCTTATAACCGGAGCTAATGCCTGCGATCATTAACCAAAAGATCAAAATTGCAGTCGCAAGCGGCAAAGGCGGTACCGGGAAAACACTAATATCGACAAATCTTTTTCATACTCTCACTCAGCTTGACGAAACGGTGCTTTTAGTTGACTGTGATGCGGAGGAGCCGGATGATCTGCTTTTTTTTAAAGAGGCACTTGTCGCACCCTTTGACAATCATTATGGAGGTAAAGAGCAGTACGAAGTTAAGCAGAGTGTTCCGGTAATTGACCAGAGTAACTGTATCTATTGTGGCAGATGCAGGGACTACTGCTCCTACAATGCAATCTTCTTGCTGGAAGGGATTAAAACAATTCGGGTTATAGAAGATCTCTGCCACGGTTGCGGGGCCTGCTCCTATGCTTGTCAGTCGGATGCTATAACAACAAAAGAGAGATCTTTGGGGGTTATAAGCAGATTTATCACAGGTGACAACTCTTCAATTATAGAAGCCAGGGGCAAGGTAGGGGTTTACTCTCCCGTTCCGGTGATTAAAACAGCAATTAAAGCCGCAGGAGAGGATGGTATTGTAATTCTGGATTCACCCCCGGGCACATCGTGCCCTTTTATTCAGACAGTTGCCACGGCAGATTTCGTAATCTTAGTCACCGAACCCACACCATTTGGGTTGAGTGATCTTAAACAATCTGTCGAGACCCTCAAAACGATGAATAAGAGTTATGGCGTGATCATAAACAGAGCCGGTATGGGAGACGATAAGGTCTACTCATATTTAATTCAAGAGCAGATTCCACTTCTTATGGAGATCCCTTTTAACAGAGAGATTGCATCACTCTACTCAAAAGGGGAACTGTTGGTAAAACATAAGCCTCAATGGAGAGCACTTTTTATGGAGATGTACAAAACAATTTACTCAAAGCACAAATATGGAAATAGCAGTAATCAGCGGTAAAGGGGGTACGGGAAAGAGCAGCATAAGTGCTGCCTTTGCCACCCTGCAAGAGAAAGTAGTTCTTGCAGATTGCGATGTTGATGCCGCAAATCTCTATCTCATATTTGATCCTGTAAATGATTATGAGCAGGTTTATATCGCAGGGCAAAAAGCCTCAATAGATTATGAACTCTGCACAAACTGCGGGCTTTGTGTAGACTATTGCTCCTTTGATGCAATCTTGCTCAAAGCTACAGAACAGGGTTCAGATTATAAAAGAGTGACAATAGATGAGATTTCGTGTGATGGATGTAAGCTCTGCTCCAGAGTCTGCCCGGTTAATGCCATTAAAATGACCGATAACGACAAAAGCCGTATGTACTCCGGTACATTCCGAAACGGTTATATGGTTTACGGTCGGCTGGCTCCGGGAGAGGAGAACTCCGGGAAACTTGTTAATATTGTGAGAGATAAGGCGAAAGAGATATCAGAAAAGCATAAAATAGAGATAACTGTTATTGATGGTCCTCCCGGAATCGGGTGCTCTGTTATATCTTCAGTTACAGGGACTGATACAATTGTAATAGTTACAGAACCTACAATCTCCGGACTTCACGATCTCAAAAGAACAGTAGAACTTACCTCAAGATTCAACTCAACATCCTGGGTTTTAATTAACAAATATGATCTCAACAGAGAGATCTCAGAGCAAATTGAGGAGTACTGCTCACAAAATAAGATACTGTTTGCAGGGAAACTAAGCTTTGATAGAGTAGTAGTAGAGGCGATGGTCAGCTGTAAAAGCGTTATTGAGTATGCTCCGGACTCCGGAGTAAGTAAAGAGATCTCTCATATATGGGAAAAGATAACTCACTATAAATAAATATTATAAATATCAATAAAATGGATAACAATACAATTCAAAAAACTGAGCTCCCTAATGTGAAGAACATAATTCTGGTTGCATCCGGGAAAGGGGGAGTCGGTAAATCTACTGTTGCGGCAGGACTTGCTCTATCACTGGCACTTGAGGGATACTCTACAGGACTTCTCGATGCAGATATCTACGGACCATCTGCACCGGGGCTATTTAACTTAATTAGCACCTATCCCGAAGTGGAGACGATAGATGGTAAAAACTATGTCATACCGTTTGTGAGTTTTGGAGTTAAAGTGATGTCTATAGGGTTCTTTATAGACCCCAAAGAGGCTGTAATATGGCGTGGCCCCAGGGCATCCAGCGGACTCACTCAGCTACTCAAAGATACAAGCTGGGGTGAACTTGACTACCTAATAATTGATACCCCTCCGGGAACAGGAGATGTGCATATAACACTTCTTCAAAGCTTCCTCCCTACCGGAGTGATAATCGTAACTACCCCTCAGGAGATGGCCCTTTCGGATGTAAAAAAGGCTATCAATATGTACAGAGATAACCAGATTGGGATTCCGGTTATGGGAATTGTAGAGAATATGTCCTGGTTTACCCCTGTTAACCATCCGGAAGAGAGATATTACATCTTTGGTAAAGGCGGTGGAGAGAGGTTGTCGAAAGAGTATAAAATCCCACTTATAGCTCAGATCCCTATTAATGAAGAGGTTTGTAACAGTTGTGACTCAGGGAAAATGAACGACCTCTTTATGGATGCAGCCATCAAAGATGCTTATGTAAAATTAACCGACAGTATAATTAACTCTTGTGCCCGGAAGTGAGCTTAATCTAAAAGCAAAACAGAGGAAATCTTCAATCATAAAATTATGAAAACAGAAAAACGTATAGTAGTTATCGGAGGCTCGGCAGCCGGGCCTAAAGCTGCGTCAAGGGCTAGGCGTCTTGACGAAAACGCAGACATTACAATCTTTCAAAAATCTTCCGACCTCTCAATGGCCTCGTGTGGTTATCCCTACTATATAGGTGGGGTATTTGACGATAGAGACCAACTTCTATGTTCTCCGGCAGGAGTTGTAAGAGATTCAAAATTTTTCTGGAATGCAAAAAAAATTACAACAAAAGTAAACACAGAGATTACCTCAATAGATAGAAAAAATAAAAAAATTGAGTTTAATGATCTTCTCTCCGGAGAGAAAGGAGAGGCCGGCTATGACAAGCTAATAATAACAACCGGCTCTTTACCGAGAAAGCCCAACATTCCGGGGATAAACTTAGAGGGGATTACCACTCTACAGTCATTGAAGGATGCAGATTTTTTAAGGGAAATCAGTGACCTGGGAGAGATTAAAAAGGCTGTCGTAATAGGTGGCGGGTTAATAGGTATTGAGACCTGTGAAGCCCTTCATCTTGCAGGAATAGAAATTACTATTATCGAACTTCTGCCTCAGTTACTTACATTTATGGACAAAGAGATGGCCGCTTTGGTACAGAAATATGTTCAGAGTAAGGCAGATGTTATTTTGGAGAACGGCGTTGCCTCATTTGTGGGTGAAAACGGTAAACTTACCGCAGTGAAGCTTCAAAGTGGAGTGGAGATTTCTTGTGAGCTTGCAGTTGTTGCAATTGGTGTTATCCCAAATTCTCACCTTGCAAAAGAGGCAGGACTTACGATTGGAAAAACAGGAGGGATAGAGGTTAACGAGTTTATGCAGACTTCAGATCCTGATATTTACGCTGCCGGAGATTGTGTTGAGATTCCTAACATAATAACAGGCAATAAAGTGCACGCCCCATATGGAGATCTTGCAAACCTTCAGGGAAGAGTAGCCGGAGAGAATGTAATAGGAGGGAACAAAGCAACTTTCCCGGGAACTATTCAAACAGGAATCTGTAAGGTTTTTGACTACGGAGTTGGAGCGACTGGACTCTCGGAGAGAGCTGCGGTGAAAGCGGGGTTAAAGATAGAGACAGTTATAAATGCCAGCCTCGATAAACCGGGGTTTATGACCGGGAAGCTTCTGTTAACAAAGCTGATAGTTAATAGACATAATGGTCAAATACTTGGCGCACAGGTAACAGGCCCGGGAGATGTTAGCAAACAGGTGGCAATTTGGGCTGTGGCTATTAAAGGAAAACTGACAGTTGAAGATATGGTTAACTGTGACCTCCCTTACGCTCCACCTTACTCATTAGCTATTGACCATAGTATTGCTACAGCACATATTATGCAAAATAAATTGAACGGCCTCTTTAAAGGGATCACCTCAAATGAGCTTAAGAGTAAAATTGATAAAAACCAGGAGCTCTTTTTACTCGATGTAAGAAACCCCAACGAATTTGAGCAGAGTAAACTTAATATTGGAGAAAAACTAATTCCTCTTGGGCAGCTTCGAAACAGGATAGGGGAGTTACCATCCGATAAAAGTGCAGTGATAATAACCTGGTGTAAAATCTCTTTAAGAGGATATGAAGCTGCAAGAATAATTCAGGCACACGGATATAAAAATGTTTTTGTACTTGAGGGGGGGATGATGGCTTGGCCATATTAAGAAGGATTTTCATATATTTGCCGAATGTCGGGCAATATTTCCAGAGTTGACTTTACCAGCGACGAGCTCTTTTTTAGAGGGCTCTATAAGGAGTATTACCATAAGGCAGTCTATTACGCTAACCAATATTTAAATGATTATGAAGCCTCTAAGGAGATCGTTCAAGAGGCATTTCTTACTCTGTGGGAGAGGAGAGAGGTTCTGGATTTTAACCATAACATTGGGGCATACCTTATCAAAACAATAAAAAATAAGTGCCTGAATGAGTTAAGAGACAGTATAAAAAAATTTCAAAACTTAGACTCACAAAAACAGGCAGATTTGATTCTAAACCAAAGATCTCTGTTGGATGATTCATCCTCACTAATTGAGAACAAAGAGTTAAGTTTACAGATAAAGAAAACATTAGAAAAGATGCCCGAGAAAATGAGGGATGTCTTTCTAATGAATAGAGATATGGAGCTTACCTATCCACAAATAGCAGCAAACCAGGGAGTCTCTGTTAAGACAGTAGAGTATAGAATAAGTAAAGCATTGGCGATGCTACGAAAAAATTTAGCTGAATGGCTGTAAATGAACATTACCCCACTATGCTTGGCAAGGTTAGGGGAAAAGAGAGTTTTGGTGTTATATATATAGTATGGAAAAGTTAATTATCAAGTACCTCACTGGAGAGGCCACAACAGAGGAGGCAAAAAGGGTGAGAGAGTGGGCTCTTGAGTCAGATGACAATATGGAGATCTTTGTAAAAGAGAAGAATCTTCGTGTTGCCACTATGATGCCGGATGTTGAGGCATCTGATAGCGAGGCAGATGCTTTTATTAGCCTATTGAGAGAGCACGACAAAAAATTACAGAGTAATATTACAAAACCAAATAATTTAAGAGGATGGTTTATCGCTGTCGCATCTGTAGCAGCAGTAGCACTTATAATCTTGTCAGTTTCACTTTCAGTCTTTAGTAATAAAAACAAAAATTTAAACAATCAGCTTGTTTTTATAGCTTCCCAGCAGCTATCTTATCACGAAAATTCAACTCCATATGGCGTCAAAGGTAAGGTTATACTACCGGATAGCTCTGTGGTATATCTCAATTCCGGGAGTTCAATATATTATCCTGCTAAATTTCTTGGAGAGAATAGAGAGGTTGATTTTTCAGGAGAGGGCTATTTTGAGGTTAGGGAGAACTCTGCCTTCCCGATGAAGATCTCGCTCAAGAACGGAATGTCTGTATATGTTAAGGGTACCACCTTTAACCTGAGCTCATACGAGAACGATAAATCACTATCATTACTTCTGATTTCAGGAAGCGTATCTATGCTTGATAGCAAGAGTAATGAGCTTGTAAAGCTACTTCCCAAACAGAAACTTCTACTGGACAAAAGGACTAGTAAGATATCTATTATCCGCCCGGAAGACATTCAACCCACTGTTGGCTGGAAAAAGGGGTGGCTCATCTTTGATGAGACATCTATGCCGGATATTATAAAGAGGCTCGAGAGATGGTATGGTGTAAATGTAGTTGTAAAAGACAGCTCAATTATGACCAAAACACTTACTGCAAAATTCAGGGAGGAGTCACTCTCTCAGGTGCTTGAGTTGATGCATAGAATATCACTCATAGACTACACAATAAAAGACAGCACAGCAACTATCTCATCTTTTTTTTCAAGGTAGCTTAGGGTATAGATAAAAAATTGTGTTTAAAATAGTGACACAATAAATCAAACCCTAAAAACAAATCTATGTTAAAAACTTTATCTATGAAAAATTTTTGTAGAAGCTGGTGTTTGTTTTTATTCACTATGATCTTCTCGGTTTCCCTTTTTGCTCAAAACGAGAAAATTACGTTGGATATTAAATCAAGCCCGGCAAGAACTATTCTCAAAGAGATTGAGAAACAGTGTACTTTTACCTTCGTTTTCTCCGGAAGCACAATAAACTCCGGTAAGATTACATCTTTGAAAGTCAGTAATGAAAGACTTGAAGATGTCCTGAAAAATCTGTGCAAAGAGATAAATTGCGAATTCTCTTTTGTAGGAAAGCAGATTATTCTTGCACCACTCAAGGAGAGAAAGGAGAGTACGCCACAGCAAAATGTTGTTAAAAAACAAACCGCTACTGAAATTAAAGGTAAGATTACCGATGATAAGGATATGCCCTTACCGGGAGCCTATATCAAGGTTAAAGACTCTAATGTGGCTGTTGTTTCGGACAATAATGGAAACTACCAAATAAAATATGGTGGTGGGGAGATAACTCTTGTCGTCTCTTACATTGGATTCCAAACACAGGAGATGAAGGTTAGAAACCAATCTGTGGCTAACATTACCCTCTTCCCGGAAGAGAACCAACTGGAAGATGCAGTTGTAATCGGTTATGGATCTGTAAAAAAGAAGGACCTTACAGGTTCGGTTGTAAGAATAACTGAAAAGAGCATCGAAAATACAAGCTTTACAGATATTGGAAGAATTATTCAGGGTCAGGTTTCGGGGATGGAGATTATTAACGGAAACGGTAGACCAGGCGATCAAGTAAAGATCCGAATCAGAGGAGAGACCTCACTACAGGGCGAGTCTTCACCCCTCATTGTTATTGATGAAATTCCGATGCCGGACGACTATGATATTAATCTCATCAATCCGAATGATATTCAAAGTATTGACGTGTTAAAGGGAGCATCGGCTGCCGCAATATACGGTTCAAAAGGAAGTGCCGGTGTAATTCTTATTACTACCAAAAGAGGAAAAGAGGATAGTTTCGAGGTCTTTTATAACGGAAATGTCTCTACAGACCAGTATATTCAAAAGATCAAAGGACTTGCTGCCGAGGACTATAAACAGCTGGTAGCCTCAAGTATTCTTTATAATTATGAATATCAAAAGCAAATCAATCCTAATGTTAATAAAGATATCAGAACTGCTACCGAGTGGGGTGTTGTAGCAGTATCTAACTATTTTGGGAATGCAGATACTGACTGGACAGATGTACTTACCAGAACTCCAATTAATACGAATAATACAGTAGGTATTCGTGGCGGAACAAAAACTGCCTCCTATTATGCCTCTTTCGGACTTACAAAAAACACAGGTAAAATAATTGGAAACGAAAATAAAAGAATAACAGGAAACTTCAAACTGGATCTTAGACCATCTAAATTTTTGGATATCGGTTTTAGAGTAAACGGAACTAATACCAATACTCTAACTGCATTGAGTATGAGTCAGGTATATCAGATGAGACCCGATATTCCGGCTTATGATGAGGCTGGAGGTTATTATAGATTCTGGAGTACCGGTCATAACAGATATCTGGATAATCCTGTTCAGATGGCAAAAGAGGCTCCAACTAAAAAGAGAGAATTCAGATACAATATCGATGGGTATGCAAGAATTAACTTCTCGAAGAACCTAAGGTACCAGTTTACCTACTCATTTGCAGAAAGCAGATATGAGTCATCAAATTATCAAGCCAGTTATACATATGCGGGTTCCGGTGGCTATTACAGAGGTGTAAACGGAATTTTAGATGTTAATAACGGATATACAACTCAGGAGACCTACGATAACTCTTTGAACTATACAAAGGATTTCAAGAACCAGGAGCTTGCATTTATGGTAGGATCCAGTTTCAACAGAGATACAGATGGTTATGTGAGTCAGCAATATCAAAATTTTCCGGATGACTATATCCAGAACGCAGTTTATAACGCTACAAAGTGGAACTCATCAAATGGTTCAGATGACGCATCTGCATATTACTCATTCTATAGCAGGTTAAACTATAAATACAAAGAGAAATACATCGTTACTGGAACTGTAAGAAGAGATGCCTCTTCAAAGTTTGCACCTGCATATAGAGCGGGTACTTTCCCCTCTTTTGCTGTTGCCTGGGTAATTTCCGAAGAGAAGTTTCTTAAAAGCAACTCAATAGAATTAACGTTTCTTAAGTTAAGAGCAGGTTGGGGGGTAACCGGAAACAACCGTATTGGACGTTATTCCTGGAGAACAATGTTTGATACCTCTAACTATTTTGATTTACCGGGATCTATTCCGATCTCAATTGGGAATAACCTTATAAAATGGGAGGAGACAAGACAGATAGATATAGCTCTTGACTATGGATTCTGGAAAAACAGGATTACAGGTACTCTTGGAGTCTATAATAAAATTACCGATGGACTGTTATTCGGTTTTACCCTCCCATTAAGCGCAGGTGTTACAAGTGTTAATACCAATATGGCAAAGATTGAGAATAAGGGTATTGAGTTTGACATAAGAGCTCAGCTTTTGGAGGATACCAAATGGGGTTTAAATGTTGGATTTAATATTTCGGCTAACAGAGGTAAAGTCCTAGATATGGATAAGGAGATTGTAGGAAGCGCATTTGGGGGCACATCTCTGGGTTCTACAGTTCTAAAAATAGGTGAACCTGTCGGCCTTATATACGGATACAGAATAGCAGGAATTATGAGTGATCCGAAAGAGGCCTTGTTAATCAGTCAGAAAGAGGTAGGAAACTATGCCGGATATGGTAGATACTACTATAAAGATTTAAATGAAGATGGCAAAATTGATGCTCTCTATGACAGAGAGGTTATTGGAAAGACACAACCGGATTTCTACGGTGGATTCAATATTGATTTTCGTTACAAAAGGTTAACGGCTCGTATGATGGGTAAATTCTCATACGGTGCTCAAAAGCACTGGTCAGGAATGGCAGATCAGTTTCACTCTAATTTGTACAACCCTTCCAATACTCTTGAATACGCTCTGTATGGATGGACTCCATCTTACCCAAATACTAATTTGCAAAGATTTGGAGCGGGATGGGAAAAGGGTGTAGCTGATAACTATATTTTTGATGCATCTTACCTTAAGATTACCGATCTAACCATTGGTTATGATCTTCCGTCAAATTTTGTAACAAAAATGGGATTAAGCAGTGTTAATATCTATGGAGCTGTTAATAATGTAATTACATTTACTTCTTACCCGGGAACTAATGTAGAGGCATCTACTACTGGAACAATTAGTGGTGGAGCACAGGATTATTCGATATATCCTCTATCGAGGACATTCACTTTAGGATTAAAATTCATGTTCAGATAAAAAATTATATGATGAAAAAATTATTTTCAATAATTACGATAATTGGTTTGTCAGTATCCTCATGTAATAAGATACTGGACGAACAGGTTCCTGCTCATAAAAATGTGGACTACAATGTAATCTCAGACCAGAAGACTGCTGAGACAGCTTTGGTTGGTGTCTACTCATATCTTGCAGGAGGTTACCAATGGGAGTGGCACTATGGTCTTGACTTTAGCCATCTTTGTGGTACAACACGAGGCTCGGGAAGCTCATCCGGAGGTCTGGAGGCAGGATATGAGGGTGAACTTATTTTCAATACAATGCGGGCAGACGGATCTTATAGTGCAAAGTGGCAAGCAGCATACAGAATGATCAATGCTGCTAACTGGGTTTTAGAACTGATTGAAAATGTAGACGAATCACTCTTTACCGGAGATAAGAAAAAGGAGATAATTGCCGAGACAAGATTTATGAGATTCTTTGCAAACTTCTTTCTGTTCAGAAATTACTGTTACTTCTTTGATATAGATTCCGAATTCGGATTGTTATACAGAGACGAACCGGTCAATTTAACTAATTTCAGAGTTGCCAGATTAAATGTGAAAGATAGTTATGATAAACTCATAGAAGATCTTGACTATTGCATTGCAAACGGACCTGAATTCAGTACTGTTTACAGAGCTTCTAAACAAACGGCAAAAGCTTTTAAAGCAAAACTTCTTGCAATGAGAGGTGGTGCAGCAGACTGGAATACAGTTATTACATTGACAAACGAAGTTATTACTTCCGGTAAGTTTGCTATGGAGAGTGACCACTACTCAATTTTCAAGAAGAGAAATGCATCTAAAGAGGTTATATTCAGTTTATTTATATCTCCCAACACAGTAGCATCCAATCTTGGAACAGTACGTTGCAGGTGGTCAGGTTATTATAGAGCAACCGATTTTTTAAAGAGTCTTTCAAATATAGGTACTCAATACAATAAAGCTATTAACGATACAATTGATACTTATACACCTAGTACTAATGTATATGATAAAAATTATGGATCAGCAGGAAAAATTGCAACATATGGATTGTCCGATGCCGAACTTGTTGCAAATTCTGCCTTCATATACTTACGACTTGGCGAGATGCAGGTATTAAAAGCTGAAGCAATTGCAAGAACAACAGGTAGTGTTACAGACGTTTTAAATATACTAAATCCGTTACTTGTAAGAGCAAAAGATACCCCGTTCACCGAGCAGCAGATTGTTGGAAACGAAGCTTTGTTAAATTTTGTTTACCTGGTGTTATTAAAAGAGTTAGCCCTTGAAAGCGGAATTGATTACGAAGCAAGTCTCAGGTTCAAAGATTCAAACGGTTTGCCAAAAATCATTGGACAAAAGCAAAATCTCTCTACTATAGACGATATTAAGAAATGCGTCAAACCAATTCACGTTAACGAGATAGTAGTTAATGAGCTATGCAAACAAAACCCGGGTTATTAATATCAAAAAGTAATATTAAAAAGTTATGAATAGAAAATATTTAAAAATATTAATAGTATTAATATCAACCCTTACACTATTTAGTTCGTGTAAGAAGGATGATATCTTTGGTCCCGGTCTTCCATCGGGAAGATTAAGCGGGGTTTTAAAATTTGAATCTACAAACCAGCCGGCCAAGGATATCTATATTATAGTTACGGATACTATCAGAAAATCTATGTATCTTACATATAGTAAAGTAGATGGCAGTTTCGCTGTTTCGCATCTTGCTACCGGCAAATATAAGATTGTACCGACAAACGATTCATTGTATTGCCCAACCGAGATAATTGTTGATGTAACAGACCCTAACAATACTATTGTGCCTGACATACTAATCAAACCTACTCAGATTCCGGTTGTAACAATTGATCCGGTAACATCTGTTATAGCGCTAACCAAAACATCAATTAAACTTCAGGCATTTGTAAATCACGGTTATTCAACTGTTGTATCCAGGGGTTTCAAATATCTTAAAACAAGTGATACAAGAGATGTAACTCTCTCAGGAACAACTAAAAATATCACAACATCAACAGATCCATGGACTCTTAATGACTATACAACTACTATAACTTCAGGTCTGACCGCAAATACAGAGTACAAAATTGTGGCCTATGTATCTTACTACAGAGGTAAGACATCAACAGGAGCGAGAAAATTGAATTACGCATATTCAAACACGATAATTGTAAAAACACCGGCTATTTAGTGTAATTATTAATCTTTAGGAATCCCGGTTAACAGCCGGGATTCTTTTTTAAAATACAAACATATGATAAACAAAGCATTATTACTATTATTGCTGATCTCTTTAACATTTAATTCAAATCTCAGGAGTCAGAATATTTCCAAAGAATCATTAAATGCGCTCGTAAAAGAATCACAAGAGATTGAGCTGTTATTAAAAAAAGAGAGCATTGCAGCAAAAGAAAAGCAGAACAATCTGGTTACTAAATATAAAGATGTTCAATTCTCTTTAGATGATTTTGCAAATCTTCCAAAAGAGGCAGATATCTATAAAAACAGAACATTAAGAGTTATTTTCTATCCCTCTTTTGTCAGACTATCAAAAGATCAAGGTATTAACGGAGCTAAAGCATCTTGTTTGAAGATGTTGTACTATCCCGATGCATTATCAAATGAACTAAACGATCAGATTAAGTGGGCCAATGTATATGAGGAGTTTACAAAACACCCTGCTCTTGCTCAATTTGTAAAGGGCAACGATTATATTGCGGCCGAAATTTTCTCCAGACTTCAGTTTGTACTACCTGAGGCAATCAAGGAGACACACCTTCTTGATGGAATATATTCATCATTAAAATTAAATACCAGTTACAAAGTCTCATCGGCAGCAATTACAATGTTCAAAGTAATTGCTTCGGAAAAGATCAATCTGCCTCACGATAGTATTCAGGTATTCAGAGAGCTCATTAGTCAGAAAACTAAAGATGTGATTGATTCGATTGAGACTCTCCCTTTAAAATACCCGGCAGATAAAAGGACGGTAGATCATTTTAAAAATTCATATGAATACATAAATAGTGATTATTCTAAAGGGAAGTTAATAAACAGCAATGCTCCGGAGATAGAATTTCTTTGGTGCAGTAACCCGGAAATAAAAAAATTGTCTGACACAAAAGGCAAGGTTGTCATCATCGATTTTTGGGCAACCTGGTGTTCGCCTTGTGTTGGCAGTTTCCCTAATGTCAGAATGTTACAAGAGAGATATAAAGAGTATCCGGTTATAATTATTGGAATTACCAGCCCTCAGGGATACCATATGGATAGAAAGAATAGAGCCAGATATGATACAAAAGATGATCCCGAGAAGGAGTTCTCCTATATGCCATCATTTATGAAAGATATGGAGATCACCTGGGAGATTGCATTTTCAAAAACAACTGTATTCAATCCACAATATGGTGTAAGAGGTATCCCTCACGTTGCAATTATTGATACTAAAGGTATTGTAAGATACAATGAACTCAGACCATATGATGACCCATCCCACGAGGCCGAAAAAATTGATGCGCTGTTAAAGGAGGCGGGCCTGCCTTTCCCTGCAAATCCAATTTCTACTAGGTAAAAAATCGCCCGATTTTGTTATATATATAATTGTTAAGTAACGAGCGCCGGAAGTAATGCCATAAACTGTATAAAAAGTTTTATAGTAGCTAGTTTAATTGGTTAGTTGGGTTAAGAACTGTATTACTTCCGGCTTTTTTAAAAAATGAATAATAAAAATAACATATCATTGAGAGCCATTTATGATAATCACTATTGTCAGATGGTTTTCTATGTTAAACAGATCGTAAAATCTACATCTACAGCAGAAGATATTGTTCAGGATCTCTTTGTTAAACTTCTTTCCAATCCTGCAGTAAATAATATCAATATTGGGTTTTTATATGTCTGTCTAAAAAACTCAGCTCTGAATTACGTCTCGACAAAAAAGTATAAAAGTGAAGTTCGTGTGGATACATTCCAATATCACCCTGCAGATGAAGTAACCGATATTGTTGAATTAGCTGAAAGAGAAGAGAAACTTAGGAGAGTAATCTCAGATCTGACGCCAAAATGTAAAGAGGTATTAAGAAAAATTTATTTCGATAGAATGAAATACGCCGAGGTGGCAAAAGAGATGAACCTCTCTTTTCACACCGTAAAATCTCATATGAATATCGCATTCTCTACCATTAAAAAGAGGATGAACAGCTTGCCATCAATCTTAGTTCTATTTTAAACGAATTGTAAAATAATGATCCGATGTTAAATGAAGAGTATATAATAGAACTAATTATTGAATCAAGAGAGAACAGACTTGATCCTATAAAAAAATCAATTCTTGAGGATTGGAGTAACGAAAATCCTGCATTAAGAGAAAAACTGGATAGCGCATTGAATGAGATGGATGAGTTGACATCTCTTAAATTCATAAAAAACAGAAAGCCTCATTGGGACACAATATTTTTCAGGAGCAGAAGGAGAAGATTACTGGATATGACAAAAATCGGATTGAAGTATGCTGCTGTTATTCTCCTATTAGTCACAATAGCTGTTTTCATTCAAAATAGTGATAATTTCAGTATCACTTCAATTACCAGTAAACAGAGAGCAATCTCAGGTAATGATGTTATTATTGAATTTTCTGACGGAACCTCAGAGCCTGCTAATAAAAACATTAATAATCTTGATCAAAATTTCATTATAACAAAAGAGAGCCTGAAACTATCATCATCCAAAGGACAATCAGTTTACCCTATATCTGTCTATACTCCATCGAATAAGATGTATAAGATAATTTTACCGGATGGGAGTAAAGTGTGGATAAACTCCAATAGCTCAATAAATTTTGCAACCAAAGAGAGAAAATACAATAGAGATGTAACCATCGACGGAGAGTGTTTCTTTGATGTTTCAAAGGAGATGGAGAGACCCTTCACTGTAAAAACAAGACTCTCTAAGGTTACTGTTCTTGGGACAAAATTTAATGTCAATGACAAGACAGGAGAAGATGCATCAATCACTCTTGAGTCCGGTTCACTAATGGTAGAGTGCGGAGAGCATATTAATAAAATCTCGCCCGGCGAACAACTAAACTACTCATATGAAAGCAAGACCATAACAATAAAAGAGGTAGATACTCAGATATATACTCTTTGGAAAGATGGCTTTTTTGTATTTGACAATGTTACTCTAAAAGATATTTTAGGAGAACTATCAGATTGGTATGGTGTAAACTATTCCATAGATGATTTTAATCTCCAAAACAGGAAAATGTATGCTGTTGTTAAGAAATTTCAATCGATAGATTCTGTGTTACAGAAATTGGCGGGAGCAGGAAGATTTAATTTCAAATTTGAAAATGAAAGGGTAAGTATTCTTTCTATTGAGGAGTAGAAAATTTTAAAACTTAAACTATAATAATTCCAAAACAATTTTTTATGTTTCAATTAATTAACTTAAATCGAAAGAGTTTTTTACCTCTCTTTCTTTTACTTGGATTACTGCTTCTGCCCTACACCTCATTCGGGTTTAAACAAGTGAAAAAAAGTATCACTCTGGATGTTAAAGGGGCAACTCTTGAATCTGTTATCGGGATAATAAAAAAACAGACAGGCTGTTTTTTTATCTATGACGTCAATGTCATCAATGAGGTTAAAAACCTTACTATAAAGGTTTCAGACGTACAGATTGGAGAGGTATTAGATCTATGCCTTAAGAGTACCGGTCTAAAGTACTCAATTGACGGAAATACTGTAACTATCTTAAAAAGTACTCCGCTGACTAAACCTACACAAAAGAGGGAGAGCATTAAGGGGTTTGTGTTTGATAACAACAACCAACCTCTGCCAGGTGTAGCAATTCTGTTGAGGGGAACTCGCAAGGGGGTCGTTACAGATGAAAAAGGGGCATTTGAGATTGAGACCGAAGATAAAATAACCTCGGTTCTTGAGTTCCGCTTTGTTGGGATGAAGACAAAGGTTATTAATGTCTCAAACAACACAAACTGGAATATAATTATGGAGGAGGATGCTGCAATCCTAAGTGATGTGGTTGTTACCGGTTACTACAACGCAACTAAAGCGACCTATACAGGGTCTGCAACAACAATTACAAAAGCAGATATCCAGAACATTAGTACCACAAATCTCTTTACTGTACTTCAAGCTATTGATCCATCATTTAAGATTGTTGAGAATAACAGCGCCGGTTCAAATCCAAATGCTATGCCTGAGTTTCAGGTTAGAGGATCTAATAGTGTAACTACATTAAGAAATGCATTTGAAGGAGATCCTAATATGCCTCTTTTCATTGTAGATGGTTTCGAAATGCGTGTTGAGAAGGTATTTGACCTTGATCCTTTAAGAATAGAGAGCGTAACAATTTTGAAGGATGCCTCTGCAACTGCTATTTATGGATCAAAAGCAGCGAACGGCATTGTTGTTCTTGAACTTATAAAGCCGGTTCAGGGGCAGTTAAGATTTGACTATAGTGCAAAATACATTTCTACTGCTCCCGACCTCACTTCATATGATATTCTAAATGCGAGAGAAAAGCTCGAATTAGAGCTTATTACCGGAACTGTAAAAAGATATTCAGAAGAGTATAATGAAAAACTCAAAAATGTTGAGATGGGGTATGACACTTATTGGTTAAACAAGCCATTAAGAGTCAGTCAACAACTAAATCATAACATAACTGTAAGTGGTGGTGATAAATCTTTGACCTACTCACTTACAGCGGCATTAAACCCCTCTTCAGGGATTATGAAAGGTTCCGGCCGGGATAGGTACTCTGTTGGATCACGCCTTACATATAGGTATAATAACTTTATATTTTCAAATTCAATTAACTACGATAATGTTCATTCAGTTAATTCTCCATATGGAAGTTTCACCGAATACGGTAGACTAAATCCATATTACAAAATTACTGATGAAGATGGAAACTATTTATTGATGCTGCAAACAGGGTCGACTAGTACAACAGGAAGTGTAAGCAATCCACTGTGGAACACAACATTAAATGAAAAGAACACAAATAGCTATAACCTCTTTTCTGAAAATTTTGAAATTAAATGGAATGTTACACCAAAATTCAGATTGACAGGAAACGGATCAATCAACCTTAGAAATGGAAAGACTGAGCAGTTCTTCTCTTCCCTGCATACAATGTTCGGAACATCGACAGATATGTCTAAAAGAGGTGTATACAGAAGTTTGAATTCCAAAGAGATCAATATGCAAGGGAATTTTCTTATCTCCTACTCCACCAATATAAAAAGTAGCTTTTTAACATTAAATTCAGGAATAAGCTACTCCGATATGGATGCAGAAGAGGATGGATTTTCGGCACAAGGATTCGTTGCTGAATTTCTTAGCTATCCATCCTTTGCAAATTCATATCACTCAACTGAGAAGCCGAGAGGGATAAGTAGCAAGAGCAGGAGTGCCGGAGTATTTTTGAACTCTAACTACTCCTACAATAATATCTACTTTGTAGATGTATCATTTAGAGCAGATATCTCTTCCAAGTTTGGTAAAGATAGCAGATGGGCTCCATTCTGGTCAGTTGGCGCCGGATACAACATCCACAGAGAGAAGTTTATGCAATCGGTAGAGTTCATTAACCAATTAAAATTAAGAGGCTCTATAGGAGTTACCGGTAGTCAATCATTTGATCCGTATCAATCAATGTCGAAATACCAATATATAGGCGATCAGTTTTACGGTTTTTATGCAGTAGGTGCACTAATGATGGGAATGGGTAACCCCAATCTAAAATGGCAAAAAACAAGTAAATCCAACATGGGGATTGATATGGCATTTCTGGATAACAGGCTTTTAATCTCTGCTGATATATATCAAAGTAAATCCAAGGATCTTCTTACATCAATAGCTTTAGCTCCATCTCTTGGTTTCTCATCATATATGGAGAATCTTGGAGAGTCACAAAACAGTGGATATGATTTCTCTATAAGAGGAGTTTTGATTAAATCCAAAGATATAATGCTTTCAATCAGCGGAAACGGTAATCACAATATAAATAGATTAACCAAAATCTCAAATACGCTGGTTGCCTGGAATGAACAGGTAGATAAAGAGACTTCAGGAGCTGGTACAGATGTCTCTAAGGTATATCCAAAGGTTCGATTTATAGAGGGACAATCTATGAGTACAATTTGGGTTGTCCGCTCACTTGGAATTGATCCTGCAAATGGAAAAGAGATCTTTCTTGATAAAGAGGGAAACAAAACATACGTATGGTCTGCCGATGATCAGGTCCCTTATGCTACAAGAGATCCAAAACTTTCAGGATCTCTTGCTCTGAATTTTACCTGGAAAGGACTTACATTTAACCTCAGTTCAGGATTTAGCTTTGGAGGAAAACTGTACAATCAAACCCTTGTAGAGAGAGTAGAGAGTGTAGATTATAAGTTTAACTGTGATAAAAGAGTCTTCTCGGAAAGATGGAGAAATCCCGGCGATATTACTCTTTTCAAGGATGTTAAAGACAAAAGTGCCACAAAGCCTACCTCCCGTTTTGTACAAACAAATAATTATTTAGATTTCTCATCTATTAATATCTCATATATGTTTACACAAGAGAGCCTAAAGAGGCTAAAATACTTTAAATCTCTACGTTTAGGCTTTACTACAAACGATTTACTCAGACTCTCTTCCATTCAAATTGAGAGAGGGCTTTCATATCCTTTTGCAAGAACTTTCAATCTATCACTACAAGCAAGTTTCTAACCTGAATAACTATTATATATGAAGAATACAATATTATCACTATTTATACTCATTATACTACTTTTTACATCTTGTAGTAAAATGTTTGATATAAACCCTCCTACTGAATTAAAAGAGGAGGAGATCTTTTCAAAAGAGATAGGATTTTACCACGCTCTAATGGGAATCTATATAAGTTCGACAGATCCCGATCTTTATGGAAGAACTTTAGGATATTCATTTATTGATGTCATTTCCAATATGTATAATGTTTCACCGGCTTCATCTTTTATAAACGTTCAAAATTTAGATTATGAAAATGTTAGCGTAAAATCAACAGTAGACAAAATATGGGATAAATCATTTTACCTTATTGCTAACTGTAATAATATTTTGAAGAATTTAGAGGGTAAAGAGTCGCTCTTTTCAAACGAATATTCAAGCAATTACGATGTCCTTAAAGCAGAGCTATTGGCTTTCAGAGCGTTTTACCATTTTGATCTATTGAGACTATTTGGGCCTATGCCAAGCATAGGAATGGATCAAACGAGCATTCCCTATGTAGATAGAGTCAGTGTAACTCCATTCCCAAAGTTAAAAATGGGTGAGTTTCTTGACAAAGTTATCATCGACCTAAAGGAGGCTCACGAACTGCTAAAAATAAATGATCCACTGTTTTCCCCTTCGCCTACTGATTACTCCGGATCCTCTATCTTTTATTATATATCATCTGATAATGGTTTTCGTCGGGATAGAATTTTTAAATTGAATTATTACGTAGTAACCGGACTACTCTCCAGAGCATATTTATACAAAGGAGATAAGACAAACGCATATAAATATGCCAAAATAGTTGAACAGAGTGACTTTAGAGTTTATTCAACAATAAATACATATCACTATTTGAATGACATCCTGGGCAGCTTGTGGCTAGCCGTTGCAACAAATAAGTCATATACCGATGCAGTCTTCTCGGATGGTGCGGAAGCTAACAAACTGATCATTGATGCTGATTCAAGACCTAAACTATACGAATCGGAATTATATCAGACAATCGACGTTCGAAACATTAAAAACTTCGGGAATAAAGACAATAATATTGAGATTTATCCGATTAAGTACTATAATACATCATACAGCTATCCGTTTATTAAAAGAGCCGAAATTGACTTGATACTCGCAGAGACAGCTGCCGCAAACGGAGATGACCCATATTATTATCTGAATAAACTCAGAAGTGCAAGAGGGCTTGAGCAGTTTCCTTTAAATAGTGATAACTCAATTCTTGAGGATGAAATTACCAAGGAGTATAGTAAAGAGTTTATAGCAGAAGGGCAACTTTTCTACTATTATAAAAGAAAAGGATTTACCAGTTATACAGGTATAAACGGCAGGATTATAACAGATATGGGTCCTTCTAAATATGTTCTCCCAATACCGGATGAAGAATTAACTTATGGAAATAATTAATAACAGTTAAATAGTATGAAAAACATTTTATATATATTTATTATTCTGATAATTGGATCGTGTTCTAAATCCGATCCCGTTGGTTATATAGAAGAGAAACCCTCTATATACTTCGATTTAGATGAATCAACATATACGAATTCAATATCTATGTCATTCTCAACAACTCTTGACTCTTATATTATTGTGAATATACCCGTTAAGTGCACCGGGATTGCTTCAGATACCGACCGGAAATTCAAGATATCTGTTTTTGACGAAGAGTCCACAACAACCAGTGGAATTGATTTTGAACCAATCTCGTCTGAATATATCTTCCCTAAAAATTCATATAATGCAGTAGTTCCAATAACGCTAAAAAAGACACCTGTTCTTGATAGTGTTACGTTAAAGCTTACAATAAAACTTGAGCAAAATGAAGATTTTAGTAGTGGAGAGAAATTAAGACAAAAGGCATCTGTAAAGTTTTCTAATGAGATTGTTAAACCTGTTATTTGGGATACATATAACTACTATTTAAAAGCGTGGAGCAAAGTTAAGTATATTATAATTTTAAAACTGACAAACCGATCAACCTTTCCTACTAAGGCAGAGTGGAGTGCAAACTATCAATATTGGCAAATAGTTCTCCCAAGAGCCCTATCGGGATACCTTTTTGATAACTATCCGGTATATGACGAAAATGGAAATATTATTCAACCTTGGTAATTAGATTTATGATGAAAAAATTTTTAATATATATAATAGTACCAATTTTACTTTCATCTTGTATGAAAGAGTTAGGAAACTATGATTATAAAGAAGTTAATGAAATTAAGATTGACAGTGTAAAAACAATTTATAACGCTCTGCAATACGCCCCTCTCAATATTGTTCCACAGATTTCTCAAACCAGAGATAATAATGAGTCAAATCTTAGTTTTTTATGGCTCTGCACAGTAAATACAGAGGTAGATACTTTGAGTAAAGAGAGAGATCTGAATAAAGAGATTGTTTATGCTCCCGGGACTTATAGCTGTACTTATTATGTAATTGACAATAATACAGGTATCTTTTCGCTTGCTAAATTTCAAATGAATGTGCAAAGTGCTTTAGGAGAAGGGTTATTAGTTCTCAGCAATAAAGATGGTAATGCAAAGCTTTCATATATTCACGGAAATGGTACAATAATTCAATATCCCGATTATTTAGGAAAGAGTGGTGTTGGTGTAAATTATCACCCAAAATCTAGTTATTCTCCGGATTATGTAAGCGTTATGTGTAACGATGGAGTTGGAGGAGTAATGCTTGACCCGGCATCGTTGACTAAAAAGTTTGACTTTTCAAATTTTTTCTATATTCCTCCTAAAAATATTAATCCTCAATCATACGCACGTTCTCAAGACTATTATAAATCTTTGCCGAATTATGGAGGTATTTATAACGGGACTTTATATACAGAATATATATGTAATGATAATAAAATACATATGAGATACGCCTATGGTGCAGGATTAAAAATGGATGCTGCAATGGTGCCATCTGATGATAAAGGATATATTGCGTCACCTCATATATTGGGATCAAATTACGGCCCGACTTGTATGATATATGATGAAAAAAACAGTCGTTTCCTTGAGACAAAAAATACGTATAGCATAAAATTGTCCCCTATAACCATAAGGACTACAACAATCAGGAAGCCTTTTGATCCCGATAATCTTGGTGCAAATATGAAAATGATTTTTAGTGATTTTGGACCTAGTCTTAGTGGGAATGCAAAGATTTATATGATTTTTGATAGTTTAGGACAAAAACAATTTCTGGAAGCAATCCATTATTACGGAAATTTTACCCCTGCAAAAAGATTCAAACTAGATTTTCCTATTACCTCAAAAACTAAGTTTGGAGTAAGTTATGTAACACCTTGTTTCTATTACTCCGACAATAATAAAATTCATAATTTTGACGTAGAGGTTCAGTCATCTCTATTGAGATATTCGCTCCCAGAAAATGAAGAGATTACCTGTATGAAATCTGAATATTATTCTCCAAAGAATGATAAGAACCAGTATTACTTTGACCATCTCAGATTATATGTAGGTACTAAAGGTCCTGCCGTAAACGGAAATATTGGCAGTGTCTATATTTTAAGAATAAATGCCGACAACACTCTTACTCTAATATCGTCGTATAAAAATATTGCAGGAGAGATTGTCTCTTTTGCCTGGAAGAAATAACAATTCTGTACAAAATACATCTGAAATCTCAATAAAATGAGATTTCAGATGTTTTAATATAACTGTCAATTGCAAATTTGTTATTCAAAAATTAAGATCTAAAAATGAAAAAACTCCTATTAGTGACCCTATGTTTTATATCCTTGGTAGCAAATGCACAAGAGTCCATCCCGAAAGGTATTACTATCTCTAAAGAGTCATTGTCGGAATTGGCCAATATGTCCAACGAAATAATGAAGTTATTACTTTTTCCGGATAAGAGAGAGGAGGCTCTAAAGAGACAAGCAACACTTATTGAAAAGTACAAAGAGCATCAATTTACCCTTGAAGATTTTGATAATTTGCAATTTACAAGTGCCAAAGATTTTAACTACAGCAAAACATTACGTTTGTTATTCTATCCCTCGTTAGACAGAATATCAAAAGAGAGATCGGTTAACGGAGCCAGGGCAGCCTATTTGAAAATGAGTTATTATCCATATGATGAATCAAAGAATGGGAGATATGATAATGAAATTAAAAGGGTAAATCTATTTGAAGAGTGTACCAACCACGCGGCCTTTGCTGAGTTGGTTTCCGGTAACGATATGTTTGCAAGTTCAATATTTTCATCTCTTCAAATGTTGAATTCCAATGCATTAAAACAGACACATCTGCTTGACGGCATCTATTCTGCATTACAATTAAATAGAAGCTTCGAAGTGTCCAGAGGAGCTGTAAATGTTTTTAATATAATATCATCCAATAACTTAGGGTTAGCTAAAGATAGTGTGGAGGCATTCAGGAAACTTATAAGTTCTAAAACAAAAGAGGCAATCGACTCAATTGAAACATATCCCGAAAAATATGCTGCAAATGAAAGGATAGTTAATAAAATAAAGAGTTCATATGTATTTCTTAACAGTAGCTTTGCAAAAGGGGAGTTCTTAAACAAACCTGCTCCGGAGATTGAATTTATTTGGTGCAGTAACGCGGATATCAAGAGACTATCAGATACTAAGGGAAAGGTTACCATAATAGATTTTTGGGCAACCTGGTGTGGTCCTTGCGTGAGAAGCTTTGGCAATATCAGGGAGTTACAGGAGAGATATAAAGATTATCAGGTAACAATAATAGGAGTAACAAGTATTCAGGGTAGCCATACCGACAGAAAAAACAATATAAAAATTGATACAAAAGGTGATCCCGATAAAGAGATATCATATATGCCTTCGTTCATTAAAGATATGGATATCACCTGGAATATAGCTTTTTCTAAAGGTAATGTATTTTCCTCTTTATACGGGGTAACAGGAATCCCTCACGTTGTAATTATTGATGCAAAAGGAGACGTTAGGTACAACGGAATCAATCCCAACAGTGAACCAGCTCACGAGGCAAAAAAAATAGATGCACTATTGCAAGAGGCAGGTCTCCCATTTCCTGTAAATCCAATGTCAAAAAAACAAAAATAAAGATCATATGAAATCTGCCGGCAGGTGATAACCCTGATATCCATAAGAATCTGATTAATTAATTTTGAAAGTTAGGTCAGGGATATAATATGATAAGACTTGAATTTATCTATTATATCCCTGATCTAATTATTTTTTGGTTAGTCTGCTAATGTTTGAGCAAAAAAAATGGAATTACATTTTAGTCATAAAATAAAATTTGTCGAAAATCCAATTACTTTTAAGTCGTAAAGTCTTAATTAAAAGCAGAATAACCCTTTCCTGATAATTGGAAGTATTACTTTCCTTAAAAAGTCTAAAATCACTTAGGTAAAGAGGTAATAAATATTGTTATGACTATAGAATGCCGGTAGAGTAGTTTTTTCATCGAGAAATTCAAATTAGGTTAGTTAGTTAAGTTAAGTTTTTTGTTTCTACCGGCTTTTAATTATTTATATATGAGTCAAAATTATGAAAATGCTTTAATGTCCATTTATGACAGTCAATATTGTCAGATGGTTATCTATGCAAAAAAAATAGTAAAGACTACATCAATAGCTGAAGATATTGTTCAGGATCTCTTTGTGAAGCTCTTAACAAAACCTGCTGTTAATATGATTAATACAGGTTTTGTTTATGTATGCCTTAAAAATTCTGCAATAAACTATATCTCGTCCCCAAAAAATAAAAATATAATCAACGATAATTCGATAGATGATCTCCTGGTTGAATCGATAAGCGATCTGGCCGAAATAGAAGAGAGAGAGAGAAGATTAAGAGTAATAATCTCACAATTACCTCCAAAGTGCAGAGAAGTTTTAACAAAAATCTATTTCGAGAAAATGAAGTATGCCGATGCTGCAAAAGAGATGAACCTCTCTTTTCACACTGTTAAATCTCAAATGAACATTGCATTCTCTACCATTAAAAAGCGGATGAACAGTTTTTCATCTATCATATTATTTCTGGTTATAACCTGGAACAAATCTTTTTAAAGAATATTAAAATTTAGAGCTAATGCTTGATGAAACTTATATAATTGAACTAATAATAGACTCAAGAGAGAACAGACTTGATCCTATAAAAAAATCAATCCTTGAAGAGTGGAGCAAAGAGAATCCCTCTTTAAGGGAAAGCCTGGATAAAGCCTTGAATGAGATGGATGAATTAGCATCTATTAAATACATAAATAACAGGAAACCTAACCGCGATACGATAATATTCAGGAGCAAAAAAAGGAGAATTATGGAAGTCGCAAAAATCGGATTAGGGTATGCTGCTGCAATAGTTCTAATTGTCACAATAGCTATTTTCATTCAGAACAGTGATAATTTAAGTGTCACTTCAATTAACAGTAAACAGAGAGCTATTTCGGGTAAAGATGTCGTTATAGAATTTTCTGACGGAACCTCAGAACTGGCCAATAGAAATATTAATAATATTGATCAAGATTACATAATAACTAAAGATAGCTTAAGAGTATCATCTTCAAAGGGGCAATCAATTTATCCTATAGCTGTCTATACTCCATCAAATAAGATATTTAAAATAACTCTTCCCGATGGTAGTGTTGTGTGGCTAAACTCCAATAGCTCCATAAATTTTGCAACTGAAGAGAGAAAATTTAATAGAGAAGTAACCATAGATGGAGAGTGCTTCTTTGACGTATCAAAGGAGATGAACAGATCCTTCACAGTAAAAACGAGACTCTCAAAGATTACAGTTCTGGGTACAAAATTTAATGTAAATGACAGGGTAGGAGAAGATGCATCAGTTACTCTTGAATCAGGTTCGCTTATGGTTGAGTGTAACAAATTGATTAATAATATTTCGTCCGGCGAACAACTAACATATTCCAATTATAATAAAACAGTTGTCATAAAAGAGGTAGATACTCAGATGTATACTCTTTGGAAAGATGGATTTTTTGTATTTGACAATGTCTCATTTAAAGAAATTCTAAGAGAATTGTCAATGTGGTATAGTATAGATTTTGCCATTGATGACTATAATCTCCAAAATAAGATAATATATGCAGTCGTTAAGAAATTTCAAACGATAGATACAGTGATGCAGAAATTGGAGAGGACAGTGAAATTTACTTACAAAAATGAAAATGGGAAAGTAAGTATTCTTACAAGAGAGGAGTAGAAAATTCTAAACTAAAACTATAATAATGACAAAACTATTTTCTATGTTTCAATTAATTAACTTAAATAGGAAGAGATATTTGCCCCTCTTTCTTTTACTTGGATTATTGCTGCTGCCCGGGACTTCGTACGGGTCTAAACAAATCAAAAAGAGTATCACTCTGGATGTTAAGGGGGCAACTCTTGAATCTGTTATCGGAATCATAAAAAAACAGACAGGTTGTTTTTTTATTTACGATGTAAATGAAATTAAAGAGGTAAAAAATGTTAATGTTAATGTTTCAAACGAACAGGTAGAGGAGGTTATCAATCTTTGCCTAAAGGGTACAGAAATGAAGTATTCTATTGAAGGAAATACAATTAGTATTTTTAAGAGCACTCAGGTAAAGAAAACTCCCCAAAAAAAGGAGATTGTAAAGGGGATTGTACTGGATAACAACAGACAAGCTCTACCCGGAGTTGCAATTATGCTGAGAGGAACTCAGAAAGGAGTTGTATCTGACGATAAAGGGGCATTTGAAATTTCTGTCGATGATAAATCTACGTCCGTTTTGGAGTTTCGTTTTATTGGTTTGAAAACTAAAGTGCTGAATGTCTCTTCCATTTCAAACTGGAATATAGTTATGGAGGAAGATGCTGCGATTCTCGAGGATGTGGTTGTTACCGGTTATTACAATGCAAATAAAGCGACATATACAGGATCAGCTACAACAATAACAAAAGCAGATATTCAGAATATAAGCACTACAAATCTATTTACAGTACTTCAAAGTATTGACCCGTCATTTAAAGTCGTTGAGAACACTCAAGCAGGGTCAAACCCCAATATTATGCCGGAATTCCAGATCAGAGGGTCAAACAGTGTTACAACTTTGAGAAACGAATTTGAAGGGGACCCCAATATGCCACTTTTCATAGTAGAAGGTTTTGAAATGGGTGTCGAGAAGGTGTTTGACCTTGATCCTTTAAGGATAGAGAGCGTTACAATATTAAAGGATGCCTCTGCAACCGCTATCTACGGTTCAAAAGGGGCAAACGGTATTGTTGTAATTGAACTAATTAAACCTACTCAGGGTAAGCTTAGGTTTAGTTATAATGCAAGGTATGTTTTTACCGGTCCCGATTTAACCTCCTACAATATTTTAAATGCAAAGGAGAAACTAGAATTGGAGGTTTTAACCGGAGAAGTAGAGATGTTTACGGATAAATATAATCAAAGATTGATGAATGTCCTTATGGGTTATGACACCTACTGGCTAAATAAACCTTTGAAAATAAGCAACGACCTCTATCAGAATTTTTCTGTTAGCGGAGGAGATAAATTTTTAACATACTCTTTAACTCTCTCTGCAAATCCATCATCTGGTATTATGATAGGTTCAGGAAGAAACAGAACTTCAATAGGCAGCAGGTTGCAGTACAGATATAAGAATCTGACATTTTCAAATTCTCTGAACTACGATTTGACAAAATCGGAGAACTCTCCCTATGGAAGTTTCCAACAATATGGTCTGCTCAATCCCTATCTGAAGATAACCGATGCAGATGGAAAATATATTTTTGAACTTGAGTCTGGGGTTATGAATCCCCTCTGGAATACAACTCTAGAAGAAAAGAATAGTACCAAATACAATTTAATGACCGAAAATTTTGAAATAAAATGGGATATTTCACCTAATTTCAGAGCTGTCGGGAGTGCATCATTTAATATTAGAAATAGCGAAAGTGAGGTCTTTTATTCGGCGATGCATACAATGTTCCGATCTCAAAACGACTTTTCAAAAAGAGGTCTCTACAGAATGAATAACTCATATTCTACCAGCTGGCAAAGCAATATAGTGTTATCCTATTTTAAAAATATTAAGAACCAATTCTTTACTATTAACTCAGGCTTTAGTTTTTACGATATGGATGCAAAACAGCACGGTTTCTCCACACAAGGATATGTTGCTGATTTTTTGTCATTTCCATCATTCGCAGCTTCATATCACGAAACTGAAAGACCATCCGGAATAAGCAGCAAAAGCAGAAATGCCGGACTTTTTATAAATGCTAACTACTCTTTAAATAATTTATACTTTGCTGACTTCTCCTTTAGAGGAGATATCTCATCTAAGTTTGGTAAAGATAGCAGAATTGCACCATTCTGGTCATTGGGTATCGGATACAATATCCATAGAGAAAAATTTATGAAATCGGTAGAGTTTATAAACACATTAAAAATTCGTGGCTCGTATGGTGTGACAGGAAGTCAGAATTTTGATCCATATCAAGCTATGTCAAAATATGAGTTTAACAGCAATAATTTTTATAATTCATACTCTGTTGGAGCCTATATGGATGAGATTGGAAATCCCGATCTGAAGTGGCAGAAGACGTTGAAGTCAAATATTGGTATTGATCTCTCCTTCTTTAAAAATAGATTATCAATCTCGGCCGATATCTATAAAAGTAACTCCAAAGATCTCTTAACATCAATAAAATTGGCACCATCACTAGGTTTCTCTTCATATATGGAGAATCTGGGTGAGTCAGAAAACAGAGGTTACGATTTCTCTATAAGAGGAATTTTATTTAAGAATAAAGACTTTACGTTAACTCTGAGCGCTAATGGTAATCATAATATTAATCGCTTGTCTAAGATTTCTAATTCATTGTTAGGCTGGAATTCGAATGTCGATACTGAGACTCAGGGAGCGGGAACAGATATTACAAAAGTGTTACCGAAAGTTCGTTATATAGAGGGGCAATCACTCTCGACAATCTGGGTAGTCAAATCGCTTGGTATTGACCCCGCAAATGGTAAGGAGATGTTTCTGGATATAAACGGAAACAGAACCTATATATGGGATTCAAATGATCAGATACCTTATGCTACATCAGACCCTAAGCTTAGAGGTTCACTTGGGCTGAGTTTAACCTGGAAAGGTCTATCCTTCAATTTTTATTCGGCATACAGCTTTGGCGGGATGTTATATAATCAAACACTGGTCACAAGAGTTGAGAGTGTAGATTTCAAAAAGAACTGTGACAGAAGAGTATTTACAGAGAGATGGAGAAAACCGGGGGATGTCACTTTGTTCAAAGATGTTAACGATAGAAGTGCAACAAAGCCAACTTCGAGATTTGTTCAGAAAAACAACTATTTAGATTTTTCTTCAATTAACATCTCCTATATGTTCTCAAAAGAGAGCCTCTCAAAATTAAAATATTTCAAATCGCTCAGCTTTGGTTTTACAACAAATGATCTTGCAAGAATCTCTTCAATTCAAATCGAAAGGGGGATTTCATATCCATTTGCAAGAACATTAAATTTTAATATTCAAGCAAGCTTTTAATACCTATGATAACGATGAAAAAATTATATAAAATAGTATTTATAATAATATTACTGTACACAACATCCTGCAGTAAGATATTTGACATAACACCACCTACAGAAGTTAAGGCAGAAGAGCTCTTTTCTAAAGAGGTGGGTTTTTACCAGGCATTGACAGGGATTTACATTAAAATGACTAATGCGAGTTTATACGGTAGAACTCTTAGCTATTCATTTATTGATGTAATTGCCAACACATATGTCGTTAGCCAGTATTCATATCTCTATAACCTTCAGAATTATGAATATGAAGATTATTCAGTACAAACTACTTTAAACCAAATATGGAGTCTCTCATATTCAATTATTGCAAATTGTAATAGTATTTTAGAAAATATGGAGGGTAAAGAGGAGCTCTTTTCAAAAGAGTATTCAAGCAATTACGAACTGCTAAAGGGAGAGGTACTTGCAATAAGAGCATTTATTCATTTTAATCTCTTAAGATTATTCGGTCCTCTACCATCTTTAGGTTCAGATCAGATGGCCATCCCATATGTAACAAAAGTCAGCAGAACAGCCTTCCCAAAAATAAAATTTGGTGAATTTATGACTAAAGTAATTGAAGATATGACAACTGCAAGAGAGCTTCTACTCGAGAACGATCCTCTTTTTACCGGTGGAGCTACCGATGCTTCAATTATGTTAAGTTATTCAGATAATGGTTTCCGTAATGTAAGTACAAGAGGTACCAGAATGAACTACTACGCTGTAACAGCATTATTAGCAAGATCATATTTATATAAGAACGATAAAGTAAATGCATACAAATATGCCAAGATTGCGACTGACAATACATACAGTAACTATACGAATATAAGCAGCTATCATTGGTTAGACGGTATATATTCAAAACTTTGGTTAAGTAATACCGAAAATAATAACAACACTTTAACTCACTTTTCAGATGGGTCAACTAGTTGGAAACTAGATATTCCTCAAATTGAGAGGAGCAACCTTTATGAAACAAATATTTACCAGACTGTTGATGTAAGAAACTTTAAAAACTTCGATGCAAGAGATGGAGGTTCGGGAATTTATCTGAATAAATATACTAACACCTCAACGTGTTGTATCATTGCACGCAGATCTGAAATGGATCTGATACTTGCCGAGACAGCATCAGAAAATGGAGATGACCCTCTGATCTATATTAACAGACTTAGAAATACAAGGGGCTTGGGAAACTATCCGTTGAACACCTCCTCAAATCTTGAAGAGGAGATAACCAAAGAGTATCGCAAAGAGTTTGTAGGTGAAGGTCAACTCTTTTTCTACTATAAACGAAAAGGTTATACCTCTTTTAAAGGAATAAATGGAAAAGAGTTAAAAGAGATGGGAAGCAAACAATATGTACTCCCAATACCAAGTATCGAAGATGTTTATAGCTTTTAATAATACATTATGAAAACAAAAATCAATATACTGTTTTACACCATTGTAATTTTATGCTCTTGTGTAAAATCCGATCCTTTGGGATACTCAGAACCAAAGTCATCTATCTATTTTAATCTGGTGGGGGCAAAAGTTGAGAGTTTTTCAACTACCCTTGAATCAACTATGGTAATTCATTTCCCGGTGAATTGCTCAGGACTACCTTCGGCAAGTGACAGAAAGATAAAAGTTTCCGTTGTAAACCAAGAGAGTACAGCTGTCAGTGGAGTAGATTATTTACCCATTCAAAAAGAGTACATCTTTCCAAAGGATAGCTTTTCATACAACCTACCAATAACAATTGTTAAAACAGGGAAACTGGATACTCTGGAATTAGTATTAACAATAAAAATTGAGGAGACAGACGATTTCGCAAATGGAGATAAGTTTAAACAGAAAAGCTCTGTCAAATTTTCAAATAAAATTGTTAAACCCATCCTTTGGGATGGTTTTGCATTCTATTTAAAACCATACAGTAAAGTGAAATATATAATACTCCTGCAACTTACAAACAGAAAAACATTCCCTACAATCACAGAGTGGTACGCCGACAGGAATTATTGGCAATCGGTTGTTCCAAAAGCACTGTCGGGATATTTCCTTGATAACTATCCTGTTTATGACGAAAATGGAATTATTATTCAACCTTGGTAAATTATAAAAAATGAAAAAAATATTCTTTTTAACAATAGCCATCGCTCTCTTTTTTCAGTCTTGTATGAAGGAGCTGGGCAATTATGAGTATTCAGATGTAAATAAAATTGTAATTGACAGTATAAAAACATTCTATACAATAGAACAATATACAATACCTAATATTACACCGGTTATTTCACAAACCATCGAAAAAGATGAGTCAAACTTATCCTTTTATTGGACATTAGAGACCTCGACCGGATTGGATACATTATGTAAAAATAAAATATTTGACAGTGAACTATATATCCCACCGGGAGATTATTATTCAGTTTTATTTGTGTTTGATAATAAAACGGGATTATACAGTAAGGTACGCTTTTCGATAAGAGTCGTAAGTGCAATAGGCGAAGGGCTTATGGTTCTAAGTAAGAAGACCGGGAGTAATGAAGCAGCACTAACCTACTTTAGCACTAGTAATAAAGTAATCAAATATCCCTCCTTTATTGGTACTGACCCGGTAAATATCTATTACGTTCGTAAGGGAGCATCCACAGTTCCACTTGTTCACGTGATGTGTAAAGATAATTTGGGGGGAGTTGTTATCAATCCCACAACACTTACAAAGTTTTATAATTTCAAAGATTTCTTTTACATACCTCTTACTGTGGTAAATCCTCAATCATACACAAACGTTTGGACACAATATAAGACTTTGCCATCTGTTTATGGTTCATCCTATTACAGTGCTAATTTTGCAGAGTATGTTTGTAACGACAATAAAGTTTATATAAGATATGCATATGGTGCTAATCAAAGGATGGATGCTCCGTTTCTGGCTCCGGATGATTTAGGATATTTTGCCTCTCCTTTTATTATTGGTACATATAATGGCCCTTCTGTTTTTATATATGATGAGAAGAACAGCAGGTTTCTTGAAGCTACAAGTATATCTTCGAATAGATTGACTAAAGTTAAAATTAAAACAACTACTCCAAGGGTGCCTTTTGACCCTCACAGTATGGGTATGAAACTAAAAGTTCTCCACGCAGACTGGGGTTTGAGCGTTGGTTCAAATATGAGAATCTACTATATAATGAAAGATACAGATAATAATAAAAACTATTATGTTGAAGTCTTGACTACCAATCTTAATTTTGCCCCTTCAAAAATTTATGAGCTGAATATTCCCATTGATTCAAAAACAAAGTTCGGGTGCAGTGTTATTACTCCTGCATTCTACTACTCCGACAAAAACAAAATATATAGTTTTGACGTAGAGGTAAAATCCTCCGTTTTGAGAGAAACACTTCCGGATAATGAGGAGATTTCATCAATGTTTGTAGAACAACACGTACAAAAAGATCCAATTACCAACAAAGACTACTATGATCACCTCAGACTCTATGTGGGGGTAAAAGGGGCTGTTGTAAACGGAAATGATGGAAGTATTTATATCTACAAGATTAATAATGATAACACTCTGACATTATTAGAGAGTAAAAAGAATTTCACCGGAGAGATTGTCTCTTTTGCATGGAAGAGATAACAACTCAATTTTAATTGCATCTGAAATCTCTGAAAGGAGGTTTCAGATGTTTTTATTTATATCAATTACAAATTTATTATTCAAAAATTAAAATTTTAAAATGAAAAAACTGCTACTAGTGATCCTGTCTGTTATTTGGTTGGGAGCAAATGCACAAGAGTCAAACGGAGAGAAGAAATTGTGGGCAAAATCTTTTCTCAACCAAAAAGCCCCGGAACTAATTGTTGAACAATGGATCACAACAAAACCGGAAACCGAGGGGAAGTTTGTACTTATTGATTTTTGGGCCACCTGGTGTGGACCTTGTCGTAAAGCGATTCCGGAATTAAACTCTTTTCACAAATTATTTACCAATGACCTTGTTGTTATTGGGCTGTCAAAGGAGACCGCAGAGAAAGTTACATCTATGAAAGAGCCTGTAATTGAATATAGCAGTGCCATTGACACTAAAAGTAGAACATATACTGCATTTGGTGTAAAGGGTATTCCTCACTGTGTTTTAATTGACCCAAATGGAGTGGTAAGATGGGAGGGCTTTCCAATGCTTGAGGGATTTGAACTAACAGAAAAGGTAATTAAAGAACTTATTGCAAAATATAAAATCAGCAATCTCCACTCTACTCTCAACAAAACAACTATCTCAATAGAGGAGTTATCTGAACTGGTAAATGAATCTAACGAGATAGCGAAAATGAATATCATAAAAGAGGTACAAGAGAGACAATCAAAGCTTATCGAAAAGTATAAAGAGCATCAATTTACCCTGCAAGATTTTGATAATTTGCAATTTACAAAGGTCAAAGATTTCAATTACAGCAAAACGATACGTTTAGTTTTCTACCCCTCATTAGACAGAATATCAAAAGAGAGATCGGTTAATGGTGCCAGAGCAGCCTATCTGAAGATGAGTTATTATCCATATGATGAGTCAAAGAATGGGAGATATGATAATGAAATTAAAAGGGTAAATCTATATGAAGAGTGTATCAACCACGCGGCCTTTGCTGAGTTGGTTTCCGGTGACAACAAGTTTGCAACTTCAATATTTTCATTTTTACAAATTATGAATACCAATGCATTAAAGCAGACGCATCTGCTTGACGGCATCTATTCTGCATTAAAATTAAATAGAAGTTTCGAAGTGTCCTGGGGTGCTGCAAATGTTTTTAATGTAATATCATCCAATAGCTTAGGGTTAGCTAAGGATAGCGTGGAGGCATTCAGGAAACTTATAAGTACTAAAACAAAAGAGGCTATTGACTCGATTGAAACATATCCCGAAAAATATGCTACAAATGAAAAATTAGTTGATAAAATCAAGAGTTCATTTGAGTTTCTTAACAGTAGCTTTGCAAAAGGGGAGTTCTTAAACAACCCTGCTCCGGAGATTGAATTTATTTGGTGCAGTAACGCGGATATCAAGAGACTATCAGATACTAAGGGAAAGGTTACCATCATAGATTTTTGGGCAACCTGGTGTGGCCCTTGCGTGAGAAGCTTTGGCAATATGAGGGAGCTACAGGAGAGATATAAAGATTATCAGGTAACAATAATAGGAGTAACAAGTATTCAGGGTAGCCATACCGACAGAAAAAACAATATAAAAATTGATACAAAAGGTGATCCCGATAAAGAGTTATCACTTATGCCAACATTTATTAAGGATATGGATATCACCTGGAATATCGCCTTTTCTAAAAAAACTGTTTTTAATACATCTTACGGAGTTTCCGGAATTCCTCACGTAGCAATAATTGATGCTAATGGAAAAGTAAGATACAATGGACTCAATCCCAACAGTAATCCATCAATAGAGGCAGAAAAAATTGATGCTCTTTTAAAAGAGGCCGGTCTCACGTTTCCTGCAAATCCAATGGAGAAAAAAGTTGTTAAAGAGTAAGCTCTTTTACCTCTGCTTTGATCTTATCTATCTTCGAATTCGGAGCTTTCAGATAGTCGAGCAGGGCAGGGGCAATTGAAATCTGCCTGCAGGTGACAACTCCGTTGTCCATAAGTATCTGCTTATCTGTTTTAGAGAGTGAAGTCAGGGATGTAATTGGATAGAGTCTGTATCTATCAATTATCTCCCTGATTCCATTTCCTTTAGGGTAGTCCCAGCTTAAAAGGTGGAGCCCGCAGCACTCGCCGTATTTTTCGGCATCTTCTGTGAACCGGGTGTTTGTTACAACACCTCCGGAGAATGTGAACCCGTCGTACTCTGCCCGGGTACTGCGAATTTTGATTATATCATCTACCCGTGAGCGGATGTATAGAGGTACCTGTACATTTGCATTTTTCCCGGTACTCTGGTAGTATTTACACTCGATAAACCTCTGGTGGCGATCTTTGGTCGCAATAACATCAACTTCGTGAGTAACGCAATGTCCGTCAAGAGTTTTAGCCACCTCAACATCGTAACCTAATGCCCTGTATATCTCCCCGGAAAAATGTTCAAAAGGATGACCGGTAGGCCCCATCTCCATCATTGCGCTCTTGAGTTTGTATCTGGCAGCATTTCCTTTGGTCCTTTTTCTGAGAAGAGAAAAAGCCATAGTATATATTTTTCTGCTGGGTATTGCAAAAACTGAGTCCAAACCATCCTGACCCCATCTTACGCTTTCGGAGTTGCCGGATAACCTTTTGGTCTCCTCTTCCATCCAGACCAGAATCTCACTCACAATAGCTTCAATAACACTACTCTCCGCACCGGAGCGAGTTAATGACTGTTTAAGCTTCTCCTGGGAGAAGATCTCAGTCTCCCCTGTAGATTTTTGCACGTATAACTTTGCCAAGGGTTGTGGGATGTTGTTCATTTTATTGTGATTAGTTATTTAACGATATCTCTTTCGGCATTTATACAAAAATACTCATTATAAACAACATCCCAAAACCCTTGGCAAGGTTACCCATTTTTCTAATAGCCGGTATTAGCGGCGAGAGCAGCCCTATTACTATAAGCATTGCGCCCGAGATTATGAATGCATTTGTAATCCCGATATTATCTGCAATATAACCGGTTGCCATTAAGCTGAACATTGCCGGAATCATTATAAGACTATTGTGTATAGAGAATACACGACCAAGAACCGATGAGTCCAGGCTTGTCTGAAGCAAGACCGTGAAGGCTCCCCAGAAAATTGCCCCGGCTACTCCGCCAATCAGGGTAAATGCCACAAAGAAGTTGAATCCCTGAGCAGGAAGAATGCCCGAAAAAGCAAAAGTGAGCCCAAGGATCACATACATAGCGTTTATGAGCATCACATTATTGAATTTGAATTTTGGAAGGCTCATCAGCCCACCTCCGGAGAGCATCCCCACCCCCCAGGCAATCTCAACAATACTCATTTTAATTGTATCTCCCGCAAAATGGTCCAGAGTCATAAGTGGAAACAGGGTAGAGATTGGAACCATTGCAAGGCTTGCAAAGACTGTAAAGATAAACATCCACATAAGCCCCGGTCTTTTAATAACCTCTTGAAGCCCCACATTGAGTTCGTGAAAAAATCGTTTGAACTCTGTTTGAGCAGCACTCTGTGCCCTCTCTTTTCCATCCCACGGGTTTGGAATCTTCACAAACAACAAAGATGTACAGGCAATGAGTGCCCCTGCAACATCAAACATCAGTACCCAGGTCATATCCAGAGCGCTGATAAAGATTGCGGCAATTGCCGGTGCTCCGATTGTACTCACAGAGAAGATCATATTATTTACCCCGGCAACCCTCATAAGCTCACTTGTGGGCGCCAGCAGAGGAACAGATGCCTCCATTGCCGGCATATGAAAAGCGCTTCCCATCGAGCGCAGCGCAAGAAGCAGATATATAAGGCCAACCTGAACATCTCCCTGATAAAAAAGAATAGCCATAACCATAGTAATGGCAGCGATATAGAGATCTGCAACAATCATTGTGAGTTTGCGGTTCCACCTGTCTATGAGCACTCCTGTAAAGAGACCAAAAACTAGTTGAGGCATAAGCGAAGATATTGTCGCAAGAGCAAGAACCTCGGCAGATCCTGTCTGGACACTCAACCAGAAGATTACGGCAAAACTAACCACAGAGCTGCTCAAAGTTGAGAAGAGCTGCCCTGTCCAGATGAAGGCAAATGTTCGTTTCCAGTTTTGGTTAGATTCCATTTTTAAACAACAACAAAATCATATAGTTGTTTACGGAGTAATTATTTATTTTGGATTTAATAAAAAAATAATATTACATTTGTTCGGGTTTTTACGAAATGATTTCAAATGAAGAAAACTAAGTACTACACACAAGAACAGGAGAAAATTGCACGATACGGTAAAGCATTTTCACACCCTGTAAGAGTGTTTATTCTCGATTTCCTTGCCAATAACCTGGATAAGTGCTGTTACAGCGGAGATATGGCAGAGGAGCTCCCGATTGCCCGTTCAACTCTATCGGAACATCTTAAAGAGCTAAAAAAAGCAGGACTCATTCAGGGCGAAATTACAGCACCCTACATAAAATATTGCATAAACAGAGAGAACTGGGAGGAGGCAAAAAGCCTTATCGCAAAATTTTTAGCACGGTAGATAACCTTAATAAAAGTATAATTTAATGGAGATAAAGATTCTGGGTACAGGTTGCCCAAAGTGCAAGACACTTGAAAAGATGACCCGTGATGTTGTAGAGCAGAACAACATAGATGCTACAATCACCAAAGTAGAAGATATAATGGATATTATGAAGTACAATGTTTTGAGTACTCCGGCTCTGGTTGTGAATGAAAAGGTTGAGATTAAGGGCAGGGTTCCATCTGCAGATGAGATCAAACAGGTTCTTGGTAAATACCAGCAATAGATAACAGTAATAACAAATAACAATTTTTAGAATGAAACATTTTTTAACAATCGCAACTGCACTGGTAATGATTTTCGGGAGTTTATCCCTTAATGCACAAACTGTTGCAAGTTCAAAATCACCTGTTGAGGTTAAATCAGCCCCAACAAAAGTGGAAGTTCTCTACTTTCACTACACTCGCAGATGTGTCACTTGCAAAACTGTAGAAGAGAATTCTAAAATAGCTGTAGATCAGTTAAACAGCGAGAAAAAACTGGAGTACAGTTTTAAAGCTCTAAATATGGACGATGCAGATACAAAGCCGGTTGCACAGAAGAATAAAGTAGAAGGCCAGGCTCTTGTTGTGGTTGTAGATGGTAAAGTTACCGATATAACCGGAGCATCTTTTATGAATGCCAAAGATCTCTCTAAAATAAAAGATGAGATAAAAAAAGCGGCAGATAAAGCACTGGTTAAAAAATAGTTATTCCATTTTAACAGATAAGATATGGAGTTTCTGCAAGGTATTCTGGAAAGTTCCCAATACTCTTTTATAACTGCGATAATATTAGGGCTGATGACAGCAATCAGCCCCTGCCCACTGGCAACAAATATTTCTGCAATAGGATTCATCAGCCGTGATATTGAAAACCGCAAACTGGTTTTTATTAAAGGGCTGGTCTACACTGCCGGTCGCGCCATCAGCTACACCGCTCTGGCTGTACTTCTCTTTTTTGGAGTTAATCAGATGGATATAACCTCAATTTTTCAAGGTTGGGGAGAGAAGGTTTTGGGTCCCATACTTATAGTGATAGGTCTTTTGATGCTGGATGTGATAAAGATTAAGTTTGCCGGCCTAAGCTCCATAACCGAAAAACTTGGCGAAAGCAGCAAGAAGAGCTACTGGGGAACTCTCCTTTTGGGGATGATTTTTGCCCTTGCTTTTTGCCCCTACAGCGGTGTTTTATACTTCGCAATGCTCATCCCAATAACCATCTCCAGTGCCGGAGGTCTATATCTGCCTATTTTATATGCAATTGCAACAGGAATCCCGGTTATAATATTTGCCTGGTTGCTGGCTTATGCAGTAGGTAATGTCGGGAAAATGTACAGCCGTATAAAAATTTTTGAGGTTTGGTTCAGAAGAGTTGTTGCTGTTCTGTTCATTCTGGTGGGGATATACTTTATAATAGAGCTCTTCTTTTAATTTTTTTGAATTCATATTTCGTGTTTAAACGAAATATTGAGTTGTAAAATTAAAGCAGCAGCAATTGGAAAAGAAATTAAAAATAGAATCGAAGAAATAACTTAATAATGGAAAAAAGAAAAGAGTTTAAAATCCTGCTATGGATAGCTATCGCTTTCGGAGTGGCCTTCTTCCTTCCCATAGAGAGCGCAAGGTTCAACACTGCAATAGCAGCTACACTGGATTTAGTTAAATGGTACGCAAGAGAGCACGTAGTTCTTTGCCTGCTGCCGGCATTTTTTATTGCCGGTGTAATATCGGTCTTTGTGAGTCAGGGATCTGTACTCAAATATTTTGGAGCCAACGCAAAGAAATGGCTTGCATATACTGTTGCTGCAGTCTCCGGTACAGTGCTGGCAGTATGCAGCTGCACAATTCTTCCCCTCTTCTCAAGTATTCATAAAAGGGGAGCAGGATTAGGCCCTGCAATTGCCTTTTTATACTCCGGACCGGCAATAAACATTCTTGCCATTATTCTAACGGCACGAATCCTGGGTTTTGAGATGGGTCTGGCGAGAACTATAGGAGCAGTGGTTTTTAGTATAGTAATAGGATCTGCAATGTCAATTATTTACCGCAAAGAGGAGAAGCTAAAGAGAGAGGAGCAGATGAATTTTGTTCTCCCTCAGGAGAAACGCCCAATGTGGCAAACCTCTTTCCACTTCTTTACTTTGGTTCTTATTTTGGTTTTTGCAAACTGGGGAAGCCCTTCATCTGACGACACCACAAGTGCCTGGTACTATATCTGGTCTTATAAATGGTACATCACAGGGCTATTCTCACTACTGCTCGGGTACTCTCTAATAAAGATTCTTAAGATTAAATGGCAGTGGGTGCTCTATTCGGCTATTGCTGTTGTTGCATCTGCACTACTTGCAGATAATTTCATAGAGAATGCAAAACTTAGCCCTTTGGTTCCGATGATTGTAGGTATTGCAGCCTTATCTACCATCACTCTGTTGGATAAAAGAGATGAAGACAACAAGGAGTGGACAATCTCTTCCTGGGGTTTTGCAAAACAAATTCTTCCACTATTGGCAATTGGCGTTGTAACTGCCGGGTTCCTTTTAGGCTCTACCCACGACGGACAGACAATTGCAGGGGTGATACCTAACGAATGGATTAATGCTCTTGTAGGAGGTAACTCATTCTTTTCAAATTTATTTGCATCTATTGTAGGGGCCTTTATGTACTTCGCCACCCTCACAGAGGTTCCAATTCTTCAAGGCCTTATTGCTGCAGGAATGGGCAAAGGCCCGGCACTTGCACTTCTACTTGCAGGGCCATCACTTTCATTACCTAATATGTTGGTAATAAGAGGTATTATGGGAACTCAAAAAACTATAGTCTATGTGCTTCTTGTAATTATTATGGCAACAATTTCTGGTTTAATATATGGAGCGATGTAGTATGAAAATATTAATACTTTGTACGGGAAATAGTTGCCGCAGTCAGATGGCTCACGGCTTCCTACAATCTTTTGATAAAGACATTATTGTATGCTCTGCGGGGACAGAAGCATCCGGTAAGCTAAACCCGAAAGCGGTTGCTGTAATGAAAGAGATAGGGATTGATATCAGTCACCACACCTCAGACTCTGTAGATCTTTATCTTGCAGATGAGTGGGACTATGTTATAACTGTTTGCGGCGGTGCAAACGAGGCTTGCCCTGCATTCATGGGCAAAGTTAAGACCCGACTGCATATCGGCTTTGACGACCCCTCTCACGCGACCGGTAGCGACGACTATATATGGAGTGAGTTTCGCAGGGTAAGGGACCAAATTGGAGAGGCGTTTAAAAAACTCTATCTAGAGCAAGTTAAGCAGTAGCAAATTATTTTAAGATATACAGATCAATTTAAAGTTGGAGCATAACTAAATTTAAAAGTATATGACTAAACCGGAAAAACATATAGGCCTGTTTGAGAAATACCTTACCCTTTGGGTTGCATTATGTATTGGGGGTGGAATACTAATTGGAACATTAGCAGGAGATTCTGTGCAGATATTAAGTGAGATGGAGATTTACAAGGTAAATATCCCGGTTGCAATTCTCATCTGGCTGATGATTTACCCAATGATGCTTCAGATAGACTTTTCGAGCATAAAAAATGTTAAAAGAAATCCAAAAGGGTTAATTCTGACAGTAGTTATAAACTGGCTGGTTAAACCATTCACTATGGCATTTTTTGCCTGGATATTCTTCTCTAAAATCTATGCCGCATTCATCTCCCCGGAGCTTGCCGGAGAGTATATTGCAGGAGCAATACTTCTGGGGGCAGCCCCCTGTACTGCAATGGTTTTTGTGTGGTCCTACCTCTCAGATGGTGACCCAACATATACACTTGTACAGGTCTCTGTAAATGACCTTATTATCCTGGTGGCATTTATCCCTATAGTGGGGCTGCTGCTGGGAATAACAGATGTCACAATCCCTTACGATACTCTGGTTTCCAGTGTAATAATTTATGTTGTTATTCCATTGGTTGCAGGATATTTAACCAGCAGAGTTCTCATAAAATCTCACGGAGAGGAGTGGTTCAAAACTATCTTCCTACCCAAACTGAAGCCACTCAGCATCTTTGCACTTCTTCTTACCCTGCTTCTGCTCTTTGCATTTCAGGGACCAAATATTCTGGGAAACCCGCTCATCATACTACTGGCCGCAATCCCCCTGGTAATCCAGACCTATTTTATCTTCTTTATAACCTGGTTTGCAGGCAGAAAGATAAAACTACCCTATGCCATCTGCTCTCCTGCAGCAATGATTGGAGCAAGTAACTTCTTCGAACTCGCAGTAGCAGTTGCCATCGCCCTTTTTGGCCTGCAGAGTCCTGCCGCATTGGTTACTGTAGTAGGTGTACTTGTAGAGGTGCCGGTGATGCTCTCCCTGGTTGCCTTGGCAAAGAGGTGGAAGTATTAAACTCAAAATTTGCATTTAGCCTAATTTTTTAATTATTTTAATACAAAATTCTACAATAATGGAATCTGTAAAAGGCCCCGGGGCAATGACCCCACAAAATATTAAGCAGGTAGTCAAAGAGACATACACCCGAGTGGTTATGCCCTCTAACGATAGCGCAGGATCTTGTTGCTGCGGCACGGGAGGAGGTTGCTGTACTCCCGAACTTACAACATTCAGTGAAAGTTACGACCAAATGGAGGGCTATGTGCCCGAGGCAGATTTTGGCCTTGGTTGCGGTATACCAACTCTGTTTGCAGATATTAAAAAAGGCGATTATGTTTTGGATCTGGGCTCCGGAGCAGGAAATGATTGCTTTATTGCAGCCGGAATTGTGGGTGAGAACGGCCTGGTTACCGGCCTGGACTTCACAGATGCTATGATAGATAAGGCTCGCAGTAATGCCACCAAACGGGGATTCATAAATGTAGAGTTTATAAAGGGAGATATAGAAGAGATGCCGCTCCCGGGCAGCTACTACGATGTGGTCATCTCCAACTGCGTACTCAACCTGGTTCCCGACAAAAACAGAGCATTTGCTCAGATAAAACGAGTATTAAAACCCACCGGACACTTCTGCGTATCAGATGTGGTAACTAAAGGAGATCTTCCTTCCAATCTGCGGGAAGATGCACAAATGTATGCCGGATGTGTATCAGGAGCAGTTCGTAAAGAGGAGTATCTGGAGATTATCCGTAAACAGGGGTTTAAGAATATAACCGTATGCAAAGAGAACGAAATAGTACTGCCACAGGAGGTTCTGGACAAGTATTATACTGTTACTGAGCAACAGGATAAGAGTTCAGAAAAAGGTATTTTCAGCATTACAGTAACTGCATCTGCGAACTGACAGTATTTTGTGAAACGCTCTAATTATGAGACACTTGAAAATTGTTTTTTTATGATTTCAGTAAATCGATATTTTTATATTACAGATATACAATTACTTACACATAATACTGTTAGTTGAAATGCAGAATTTAGGATATAGGGCAATAGACCCGATGGAGATTCCGGGGAATCTTATCAAACTTATAGCTATGGATTGGATGCTTGTAACTGCAGGCACCAAAGAGAAGTTCAACACTATGACCGCCAACTGGGGTGGGGCAGGCTTCCTTTGGAACAGACCTGTTGCCTTTGTTTTTGTACGCCCCGAAAGGTATACCTACCAATTTACAGAGAAGAACGAAATGTTCACCCTATCTTTTTATGACGAAAAATACAGGGAAGCACTTAATATCTGCGGAGTTAAAAGCGGAAGAGATTGTGATAAAATAAAAGAGGCAGCTCTAACACCAATCTTTACAAATAAAGGCCTCCCCGCATTTAGGGAGGCCAAAATTGTTTTAGAGGTTAGAAAAATCTATGCCGATATGCTCTCACAAGATGCTTTTTTAGATAAAGAACCAATTAAAAATCATTATCTTACAAAAGGCAATCTGCATAAATTGTATATTGTGCAAATTGAATCGGTGTGGGTTAGAGACTAATTAACTACAAAATCCCACATAAATTCAACAGAAGGGGGGCAGATTATTGTTATATCATCTGTCCCGCAGTCCCATCTTCTGTTCTTGTTTAAGTCAAGAAGAGCGTTAGTACACGGTTCTGTTACACCCGCTCCTAACCTCCAGTTGAGAGTAACTGTTTTACCCGATTCAATAGAGAACCCACGAAGCTTCTCTCCAGGACTAACCACCTTAAATACTCCGCCCACTATCTTATGGTTACCTTGCTCTGTAAAGTAGTTTGGATCAACCCAACTCTCATCATTATCATTGCAGGGATCGTCAAAACTACCCATAGTCTCGAGCAGTTCATATTTAACTGTAGGGTTCGAGTTTAGTGTAACAACACGATAGAACCTGTTTTTAAAAGTTATCTTAATACTCTTATATGTACCTGCCGGTATCTCAACCGGAGGGAAAGTATAATCTTCAAAATTCTTTAACTCTTGATTGGTCGTAGTTGTAAGCCTTACCCAGGTTAGATTATCTGTACCACCCGCCTTTACCTCTCCGGTAGAGACCCAAACATCACCAACACAGAATTTAAGAGTAACCATTGTTGTCTGGGTAACATCACCGGTCAGGTCCGGATTTACATATGGTGCCTGGAGAGAGTTAATCTGGGGATTGCTCAAAGCTTTTTGCAGATTGCTTTGAGACTTGGTGGCAACAGGATTAACCATCCTAAACTGAATAGTTCCAACACCGCCCTCGTCTTTGCTGCAGGTGCAGCAAATTGCTAATATTAAGGATATTAAAAAAAATTGCAAAAAAGTTTTCATACGATATCTGTTTTTATTAAATGCCTGATTATTAATCAAGACCCACGATGCTTGGCAAGGTTATAACAAAATATCTTTTGTCATATTTATTTGGGCGGTTGAGTGATCTTTGTCATAATCGAATACCATATCGCCACTCTTTTTGACCAGCTCTACGTGATTAAGCTTGAACCACACCACCATTTTGCCCACCAGAACACCTGTGAGTACCTGAACTGTAAGGTTGCCGTTGGATTGCTGTACAATGTTTATGTTGGCATTGTTTTTCACTCTAATCTGATCGAAGTAGATATCCTTTCCGTTTTGAGTCTGGATTGAGATAACGCCGTTGCTGTTTTTTACAAAGTTTATCATCCCCAGATTCCTGTATAGATTTGGGCAGTTTTTGCTGAATATTGGGTTGTATTTGTCCAGGGTTCCTCTGGCATCGTTTCCGGAGAGGGTTGCCCCCATATTTTTAACCAACAAAATTGCCGCAAACAGCCCCGCAATACCTTTATCTGTATTGTCCATAACCATTGCATCGGTCTCTTTTTTAAGCATCTCGGGAGTCGCCGCAACTGCAGCACTGGCATACTCAGCCTTTGCAACCTCCGGAGTTGAGGAGAAGATTCTATTCACAATTCCGTTGTAGACAATATTTCCATCACCCTCAGCAAAAAGCCCGTAACCTTTGAAGTCTACCGGAGCGATAGTACGGGTGAGTCCTAGTTTAGCTCCGCCTGTATTGTAAGTAGCACTAAAAGCAATAGGGGCATTTCCCGGGATTGTGTCCAGATTTAACTTGGACAACCATTTCACGGCGCCGCTCTTGCTGATGCAGGCAACAAAAGCATCTCCGGAACCGGGGTTTGAGCTCAACCTTGAGCCACCCAGAGAGAGATTGCCGCGAAACGAGCCTGCCACATAGATATCATCCCCTTTACCTGCTGCAACCGAGATTCCGACACTATTCCCAGTAGACTCCATCGGCAATACCCAAACAGCATTATCTCCACTCATCCGTCCTACAAAACCTCTGTTAAGTTCCCCTGCATTAGGCAGTATTTTCCCTGCAAATGAGGCGATTCCGGTATAAAATCCGGTTAGAACTGTTGACCCGTCGGATAGATATGATATATTCCTGAGATTACTTCCGGGGTAGCAACCACTCTCCTGTACAGCAGACCAAACCTGGTTCTCTCTCTCTGAGGCACCCCTTATGTTGTTCATTGGAATCACAATAGGCGAAGATTCACGATATTGAGGCATTGCGCTCCCAACGGGAGCACCAAAATAGGTGGGATCTGCAATTACATATCGTGTTTTATTTAAGTTGATATGATCTCCTTCAACCAATGAGGAGAACCTCACTGCAGTTGCCATATGATCCGGAAACTCCACACCGACCATATCGAGTCCAACCAAATCTCTAACCAGATATGAGAAGAGTACCGAACGATCTTCGCAGTCGCTGTAAGGATAGAATAAAAGCTCCTCTGCAAAGAAGAATTTTTCGTATCCAAACTGCTCTAAATCTGTTTTATACTTAAATGAGTTCTGGGTAAAGCTAAGCAGAAACTCTACAGCCTGCTGCTCGTTCATCTCTGCAATAATTGGCTTAAGAGAGGCTGCAATAGACTCTTTTGCCTGAACAGAGACGGCAGCATTAAAATAGACAGGCATCTCAAGTTGAGGGTAATCTTTATAGAGATCTACCAGACCTTGATCGTAATTGACTAATATGCTGTATTTTGTATCTTTATAAGTGAAGTCAAGATTTTTGGAGGAGAGTTTTCCTCCCAGGTTCATAGGAGAGTAGATATTGAAATCTATAACTTTTCCTGCTGTCAGAAAGTCACGGTCATAAGTTCTGATACTGCTTCCGGTGGTGTTTGTCACTATATAGAGGTACTTGTCACCCTCTTTGAGAAACTTCATTCCGTAAACACTATTGTAGGATGGCATTAAAAGAAGCAGATTCCCGTTTGACTCAAATCCTATTCTTACTCCATACCCGCTGCGAACCATCATAAACCAGGTGGAGAGAATCTCTCCCTCTCTGTTTCCCGGGTAGAGGTTTTGTGCAACTTTGTTAACCAGAAGATAGTAGCAGTAGTCGTTAAGATTCATACTTGCTTTATATGCAGATAGTTGCTCAATAAGAGATGAGTAACCCGAAGCGCTTGCCCTCTCCCAGTATGCAGATATTGCCTTCTCGCCCGAAACTCCAAAGATATTTACATCAAAGGCAGGGTCGTAGCTGAGATAAACAGGAACTCCATAAAAATTAACTCGTGCATTTGCAAGATCGAGAGAGCTGTTAACCGATTTCGTTACCGGAGGGCTCACAAATGGAGCCTTTGACGGTATTTTTGATACAACTGTTTTTACGGGGGTGAGATTGGCTACTTTTTTTTGGGTTGCCCCCTTCTCCTCTCTTTTGAAATCCGGAATTACGGCAGGTTTAGGTTTGGATGCTCTCTTCTCTGCCGCAAAGGCGTTGTAGGCTTTCCACTCTTTGTTCAGATAATCTTTATACTCCTTATCCTGTTTATTAAGGTAGTCGTTAATCTCTTTAGCCATTCTGGCTATATAAATCTGCTCCTGCTGTACGAATTTCTTAAAATCTTCAATCTCTTTTTTCCTGTACTCTTCGTAGGTCTGCGCTTTGAGAGGCATATATCCGCAGATACACAGAGTAATTAAAACAGAGAGTGTTTTTAATATTGTTTTCATTTATCACTCGTGTTTATTTGTTCTATTTGGATAATTGGATAAAGCCTGTCCGAAACCAGGACCAGCTTTTTTAGTTTAGATCTTACAGTATTGCTCTCTGCAGTACGGCTAAGATGCTTTATATGTTTGCTGTAGCTGTCGGTAACCTGACTAACGGAAGGGTTGCCATAGTCCAGTACACCTGCAATCTGCCAAAGAAGGGCAGTCATAAATGCCGGCCAGAGCCCCTCCACAGTGGTCACGCCAACAGCACCATCCAGATTGTGTTGTTCAAATTGTGAGCCCCTCTCCATAGAGTAGAAGAATTTCAGATTTGGCCTTGAACTCTTCTCTCCGTTGAAGGATCCTGTAATTGTATACCAAAGATTATTAAATGAGTAGACCTCATACTTCTCCTCGCCGGGTCTCTCCCCGGGGTAGTTGTGCGGATATGAGTGATAGTTTGTTCTATAGATATGTTGACCCCTTTCAAGAATGTTCTCAATATGATAGAGAGAGCACTCAAATTTAAGTCTCCCCGGTTTGGGTAAACTCTCCTGTTTTTCGGGCAGAATTTCGGCAAAAAGAATGGTCTCCCCACTGGAGAGAATATAGGATGAGATGAGCTTTAAGCTGATGGTTTGCGGAATTCCGGCCTCAATATTATACATCTCTTCGTATCTGGAGACCTTGGTCACACTAGTCTCCCTCTGAGAGCTGAAAAATTCCGCCACCATATTAACTTTTACCTGCTCCTGCAGTGCAGCCACCATATGTGCTCTAAGCCACGCCTGATTAAAACCTGTTAAAGAGTCGTTTTTTGGATCTGAAATACCAATAACTACCCTCTTATCCTCGTCAAAAGGGGTGCAAAACTCCTTTGGGAGGAAAGATTTTACGGTAACCGGTATATCATCTGCATTTTTGCCGGTGAGAGAGTTGGTGTTCTGGGCAGATATTGTAGGGCACAATGAGATAGTGCACAGGGTGAGTGTTAAAAGAGCGACAAGCGGTGCAGATATTGTCAGATAATATGTGCGTAAACTTTTCATCTTAAACTAATTAACGAATTATTAGTGAGATGCGCTTCAAAATAATAAACCACACCGGCACTTAATGCCGGTGCAGTTTGTTTAGGCAATCCGGAAACTATTTTCCCAGTTTGCTCATCTCCTCTTCGAAGGTTTTTTTGAATTTCTCATAGTCATAGTCTACTTTAAGAAACTCATCCCTTGAAAATCTGTTATTAATTGATGTGAGGATCTCCGGGCCGCCAAGTTCTACACAAATGTAAGTTTTGTAGTTGCCATCTTTTGTTTTGGTCATCTGCTCACAAACAGTTCTTGTTCCAATTAGAGTCTGGCTCACAACCTCTCTGCTTAGCCCCTCATATCTGTTGCTGAGGTCCTCTTTGTTGTTGTGGGTAGAAGATTTGACATAGTTGTCAATCACACTTTTAACTGTGGTTTCGATTTGAGCTGCCAATCCTGCTCTTGCATCACTCATAGCTTTTTTCTTGGATGTCATCTGATCCATACTGGTTCCAATTGCTGTGAAACGAAGAGCTGTAGCATCACTCAGATACTGAGGCCCGCTGCAATACATCTCAACAAGTTTCTCATCCGGAACTGCTGCTTTAGGTGCTCCGCACGATGTAACTGCAATAACAACAACTGCAATTACCATTGTAGCCATTAAAAATTGAGCAATTTTTTTCATAATGATAAAGTTTTTAGGTTATTGGGACAAATTGTTTACCAATCGGTATTATAAGTTTGGTTGTAAATTCTGTAAGTGCCGCTCTCTCCGCTGGTATTATTTATATACTGGATAAAACCGTTCATCTGAACAACTGTTTTTCCAAGAGAGCTGCTCTGAGCAATATTTACAGGGGTCTCTACTACCAGGCTAAGGTTGTGTATACCTTTTCCGGAGAAGCTTTGATTAATATTTTCTACGATAATTTGAGGTAATCCTTTGAATTCGAGAATAACTTTTGTCACAGTAAAAGGGGCGTCGGTTTTAGAGGATATTGCAATATCTACTTTAGCACGTGCAACAGAATCCTCTGCAAGTTTCTCCTTTCTGAAACCTATTGCCTGGCTCACAAAAATGTCAACTTTTGTCTGATTGATATCGAAGTAAAATATCTTCTCTACATTGTTGCTTCCAAAACGGTAACGAACCACAACATTGTTTTTAAGATCTCCGTAGCAATCTGAGTGGTCATATTTAATGCTCCAAACACCCTGATACTGGTCTGTTCCGGTGAACTTAGCACACTCGCTCCTTATAATAGGTTTTTTAACGGTGGTTATCATTCTTGAGCCAAGTTTCAGAACATACCTGACTGTTCCCAAAGTGCTTCCGGCATCGGAGAGCTCAATTGAAGAGAGCATAGAGTTGTATCTGCGAATCGCCAGGTTTGCAACATCTCTGCGACCATCCATAAAGTAATCTGCAAGAATTCTAAGTTCACCGATAATTGACTCAATCTCCTCTACGCTAGATGGGTAGAAAGTATCTGCAGATAATCTCTCAAGTTTTGCGGTAAGCTCTTCATCTCGCAACTTAAATTCAAATGCGAGTCGGTTCATATCCACAACAGGAAACGGATATCTTATATGGTATGCATATTGGGTGCCTAACTCTCTGGATTGCAGCTTCTCCCAATAAAACCCCTCTGCCTGAGCAAGTGATATACCCTGCAGAAATGGTACTTTTTGAGATTCCGAAGTTGTGTTGGAAGAGAATGTCTCAAGAAACATAAAGACATTCTTTCTGTTTGATACCTCCTCGGTGCGAATGTTGGTGTTTGTTTTAACATTTACGGCTATCGCCTCAACAATGCTCTCCTTGATCATCATCAGAGCCTGTTGCCGGGCAAGATCCAGGGTTGCTCCGGTCCCCACCACAATTACATAATCCTTTTCGAGCCCGTTCACCCATTTTGGCTTCGGGCCACTCTTCTCTATCACCTTCTCCTGCGAGCCGGCCATCACAGGAATGAGTAATAGTAGAAATAAAGATAATATCTTGGTTTTCATATTAGTAACGATTTCGGTATAACCAACCCCAGTTATAGTTGTAGTTATTCCAGTAGGTGGCTACTGCCCAGGCTACTGCAACATCTCTTTTAGCTTTGATAATGAGGCGTTCTGTCTCAACGGCATCATCGTAACGCTTCATCTTGAAGTTCCATACATTGGCACCATCTGCAATCATCTTTTTGGTTATAACATCTACAAGTTTGGTTGCATCATTATAGCAGGACATATCCGGAGTTATCATAGCCAGGTTCTGTGAAGCAAGATCTGCATCCATATTGGCCCAGGCTGCTCTTGCTGCAGATAGATACTGGGTGCATTTGTAGTCTGCATAGTTTTTATAGACATCTACAGAGACATCCATACATTTGTCATAACACTCCCGGCAAACATCCGGAACGCTAAGCAGATAGAAGAGAGCCTCTTCGTACTGTTTCATCCCTGCCAGCGATTGAGCCTTCTTAATAATTGCATCGCACTGTGAGTTGTAGTACTCGATAATCTTATTCTTGCCGTTCTCAATAAACCCTTTGAACTGGCCGGCTCTTGCGTTCACATTGCGAATGCCGGAGATGTAGGCTTTGTCCTCTGTCTGCCCGACACCCTTTGCAGCCATTGTGGTCTGAACAAAGATTATCTGATTAACGGCATCTACTATATAGAAGGTGATCTCCATATTGAGGGCAATCATTGGCGGAGCGGTAGGGGTTACATCCTTTGTTAGGATATTTACCATCGGAACTATACAAAATCTCGGATCCAGACCACCTGCCCCAAGACCATTAATGGTCGCTATCTGCATCATCTTGTTCTCCAGCAGCTGTTTGGCAGACTGAGGAATATTCTCAGCCATATCCGGAACCATTACTGCCAGGGCAACTCTGCCCAGGTCGTCACTTTTTCCTAAAGTGTTCTGGGCAATACCGCTCTTAACGGTAATGAAGATAAGAAGTAGTATAATTATTTTTTTCATTCCAAATTGAATTAAAAATAGGTTAATTGTGTTGGTTCAAGTGAGCTGTTACTTCTCTCCAAGAATCAGCCAGGCCTCGCCCAAACCGCGCAGGTAGAGTTTAGACTGAATCTGATATTTGTCTGTGAGATGTTTACGCAGGTCGCTTACAAAGCTTCTTGTGTCAACTGCTCTCTCTCTTCCGCTCTGGAGTTTCATTACAGGAATTCGTACCTGCTCAAACCTCATCTGATTCTCGGTAGCATCACTTAGGTTGAACCTTCCTTTAACGCAATTATCTGCAAACCAATCTTCTATAATAAAGGAGAGCTCTTTGGTCTCGCCGGCCGATTCAAATTCGCTTTCAAGATTTTCGCCCCAGTTATTGAACACCTTTACAAGAACCTTAACCTCACGTCCATTTTCAAAGAGGTCGTCGAAATGTCTCATCAGGCCGGCGTTGAAGCTGTCCATATGGCTAAGAACCGCCTCCTCCATAAGGATCTCCGGAGTTGCAGATGTAGATGGCCTTCCTGCTCCGGCAACACCCGAAACCTGTTTGGCAGTATAAGCATCCAACCCTCTCAGGTTGAAAACCATATATTTGGACGGGCCCTGAGCTTTAAGGTCAAAGTCCAGATCCAGAATAATATCTGCCTTGGCAACCCTTTTTAGCACATCTATCGGGCTCTCTGCCATCTCCGAGCCGGAGGAAGAGCTGGTGAGCATTGAGCTCTCTGCGCTCTCCTGCATCATATTACGCATCTCTGCCTCAAGATCCTTCAGAGGGAAACCTCTATCTGCCATCATCTGTCCCATCTTGGTAATAACCAGACGCAAATTGGGGTCACTCTGCATTGCAGCTCTGTAATCCGGAAGAGTCTGAGTCATTCCCTGATTTGTGAATGTAAGCTTAAACCCTCTGCTCAGGCAATATTGATCACTCGGCATAACCATAATGGTGGGCTTTTTTGCCTGTCCGAAAAAGATTACCGATGTAAAAATCAATAGTGTGGTGATAAATATTTTTTTCATAATTTAAATGGTCAGATATTTTAGTAATTATTTTTTTTAATGGTCTGTTAAAATCTTGAGTCAAGTTTTCTTGCAATTCCGTTGGCTTCCAGCTCTCTGCGAAGCGCATCGTACATAACCTGAGCGTATATGGCAACTTTGTACCCTTTTTTAATCTTAAGCCTGTCCGGTCCTGCAGGGTCCGCATCATTGGTAAGAGCTATGTACTGCAGATACTTGCCGCCAACCTCAAAAAACTTCTCAAAATAGTCGGCATATTTGTTCTCTGCTCCCGATTCGCTGCACAGAGCAGGAGTAGGGGCAGCCCCTGCACCTCCGGGAAGACCCTTGAAGATACAAGCAGCAACAGCATTCGCTTTTGCATCCATAACAGCCTCTCCCACATTCTTTCCGTATCCCCAAACCTTGAAAACCTTTGTCCCGTCCATCCCAACGCCAACAGGAGATATCTCATAGTTATACATACTGTTAAAGAGTATCTTACGCTCCCTGCGAGATTGTGCAGATGCAAAATTGGTAATGAGAATCATCAGTATGAGGAGTGACAATATTTTTGTTATCTTTTTCATTTTATGCAGATTTTTATTTGTTTGTTCAGTTAAGAATTTATAAGCTTATTTATGGTTTAATTTTAAATAGGTTAGAACCCTATTCTGATACCGGCAAGTATAGACATCCCGCTTCTTCCGTCATAAACAGTATCCCAATCTCCGTAACTAACATCGTTTTCATCTTTGGTGTCTCCCGTCATATAATAACCCACGCCCCCAATAAGCTGAACATTGTGCTTAATATTAATACCAAGATTTGCCCCACCCTTAAAATATAGGGTTGACTGTTTAACCTGACTCGCATTTTTTGTCTCCTCCAGACCTAACCCTACATATGGGCGCAGCTCGCTGTTTCTGGTAAGTTGCAGCCCTTTAGCCAGGCCGCCTCCGTAACGAGTGAATTTAAATGTGACTGTGTTGTAAGCCTTAGATTCATAACCACCCTCAATATAGAGGAAAAGAGCTTTTACGCCAACATAACGGCCCATCCTTAAATCCAGACGACCATAGATACCACCGATCTCGCCTATCTCATAACCTGCAGATAGCTCTCCTCCAAAATCATTTCTCTGCTGAAGCAGGTACCCGTTTTGTAGTCTTCTTCCACAAGTTTGATAAAACTCTGTAGTTGGCGATTTGCCGGTTGCAACCTGTACATTATCTGCAATTTTAGGAGTTGAACGAACAACCCCGCGAAGTTTTTGGGTAGTTAAGTTACTCTTCTCGTCATATACATACTCGTATGCAAAAAAGCGGTAATCTGTTTTAATCCCCTCTTTTTTACCGATTTTCGCCCTTATAGGGTTTACACCGTTAATTGAGGTAATAACCTTAAAATCTTCAACCTTCATCTCCAGGTTATAAAGAATCTCGTTATAGGCGTCTTGTATCATTTTGGCCATCAACTCGTCGTCAGTTTTTGGCTTTTTGCTGCCAACAAGCGGAATAGAGGTGGTTTTTGTAGATACAGACTCCGATGCTGTATTCATTGAGGTGGTAACGAATACCAAAGGAATCTCAATTTTTGCAAGAGCAGCCCGTTTGGAATCCTTCACTTCGGGAGTATCTTCGTCAAAAATCCAGTTATCGTAGATTTTGTTGCGAATCTCTTCGTTAAAATCAATTTTGTAAAGATAGGTCTGTACATTTGCCTGCCACCCCCTTGAATCCTTCACTTTGGCCTCCTCCATACTCTTAATATCATAGAAATCTGCAACAACAACATAACTCATATCAATGAGTCTGTTACCAAAATCTTCAAGCTGGGCATTACCCCTCTTTGTAGTTTTAGCCTCCAGAAATGCCTCATCGGTGGCGTTGAACATACCCCGTGAGTGGACAAGATCCAGGGACATCTTTCCCTGACTATCCATAGAGTACCATTTTGCCACAATATCATTGGCAACTCTCTTCTCTTTGAGACTTTTCAAAATAAGATCTGCCTTATTAGTGCCAATATAACTTCTCTCGTATGGAGAGTTTAAGGTGATGTAATTCAGATTATTATTATAGTACTTATCTGAAAAAACCAAAGTCTTTAGATTATTCCTGACGAAATTATAGTGATAATCTCCGGGAAAATCAAGAACTAAAAGCGTAACGGAACTTCTGTTATAAGTATCCGGTACCTTAAGCATTTTGGCGACATCTTTGCTTTGAGCTGTCGCAAACCCGATTGCGCAAACCAGGAAGAGCAGCGTGAATGAAATTTTTTTCATAGTATGTTTTAATCAAATTAAGTTTTGGCAGAGCAGCAATTTTAGGTAAGATCCGGAAAAATAGGCGTCTAGTAATTATGGGCAGAGCGGTAACATTGAGCGTGCAGTAATTATGTGCAGAGCAACAACTGCAGTCAGGGAGAAACATCCAAATCCAGAATAAATTTAGGCAATAATTCTAAAATTATCTGCAAAAAAATGAAGTCACACTGTGTTTTCTATTGGTAAATAGTAAAATTTACGATTTGATGATTTATTCTCTATTTACTGTTACCTACTACACTCTATCTGTTCTCGTTGTCAGACGATAAAGGTAGAATTTTAAATTTGTATTTAAGCACTATATTTTGACTCACTAAAAGATTGATTCACAAATTTTAACTCATAACCTATACCTTTACAAACGGGTGTAAAAAAATACTCAGACAACTTTACGGCTATTCATAAATCTACTAACAGATTAATTTTGTGTAATAATTATGAACGAAATACCCAAGTGTAAAAATTGTCAACTTCAAAGCTTGATCTCTTTTTTATATCTATATTTATGATGATAAAATCAAACCAACTTCAATCTTAAATGTCAACCAATTTTAATCTTAAATGTTAACCAATTATTAATCTTTAAAAAACATACAAAATGATCCGAAAACTTCTTATCAGCCTTACACTGCTGTTTGTTATATCATCTGCAACTATAGCACAAGAATCACTAACTCTCACATTGGCAACATTTAACAAATGGAGCAAAGTTGTTAGTAATACCGGCTTCCCTCTAACTGAATCGTTTAATGACGGGAAAGTAGAGTACAGGGCAAAATTTATGCTCTCAATGGAGAAAGCATTTATTGTACGTGTTACCCCTTTAAGCAGCTTTGAGTCATTAATCTCAACCCTTCATAACTTCGAAAGATATCTTTGGAACGGATATAATGTTGTTTACGGAAACGTGAATAACACCACCTTTCTTATTATTGAGGTTCCCGAAAACAAACTGATATTCTCAATCAAAGTAGAGGAGAAGATGAAAAAGCTAGATCTGGAAGAGCTGGCCGAAAATGTAAAATTCAGGCAACTCAAACCTGTGGCCGCTCCCGTAAAAAAGTAATCAACTTACAGCTAATAGATAGTTAACTTGTAATTTTTAAAATATTGCTAAATGTCTAGAAATCAATTAAGCCCCACTACTCTTGGCAAGGTTATTCTTCTTTTACTTTGCTTTAATGTTTTTTTTGCACAGGGCCAAACTGCACTTACAGACCCTGGTAACTTAACTTCATTCAGGTCCAATATTGGTATGAGCTACTCCTTTAGCGTTACCGGAACAGACCAGGGAAGTGTTTGGGGAGGAGCAGACGGTATCTATACAGACGATTCTCGTTTGGGTAAAGCTGCCGTACACGCCGGATTGTTAAAGGTGGGAGAGCAGGGAGTTGTTGTAGTGACAATTCTCAGGGGAGCTCCCAGATATTTCGGCAGCCTGAAAAATGGGATATCCTCTTTAGATTACGGGTCATTCTCCGGCAGTTTCAAATTTGAGCCGCGAACACCTGCAGGGGTAAAAAGGGCAGAGCCAATAGTTACCGGAGATGTCATAACAGACCCCGGTAATATGGTAAAACTTCGAAATAACAACGGAACCACCTACTCCGTTTTTGTAACCGGAAGCGACCAGGGAAGCGTTTGGGGAGGTGCAGATGGTATCTATACAGATGACTCCGCTATCGGAAAAGCTGCTGTCCACGCCGGATTGCTAAGGGTAGGAGAGCAGGGAGTTGTAAAGATCACAATACTTCCCGGGGCTCAACGCTATCTGGGCAGCACCAGAAACGGAATCACCACAAACCACTATGGCTCTTTCTCCGGCAGTTTCAGATTTGAATCTGCCGCCGCTTCGGGCAATAGGGGCATTGTCTCCCACAACCCCGTTGTGGTTGGAAATAACCGGCCTGCAGGTGGCACCACCCAAACTTCAACCGGCACCACAACTCAAACTGCAACCGGCAGTGATTACCTCTCCGACCCGGGCAACCTCATCAAATTCCGCAAAAACTCGGGATCAACCTACTCAATCCTGATTTCCGGAACCACCCTTGGCGGAGTTTGGGGAGGCGAAGACGGGGTCTATACAGATGACTCTGCAATTGCAAAGGCTGCTGTTCACGCAGGGCTGGTGGTAGTTGGTGAGCAAAAAGTGGTGAGAGTTACAATTTTACCAGGAAGACAGTGGTATAACGGCTGTTCACGGAATGGAATCACTACACCTAACTACGGCTCATTTGCAGGAAGTTACCGTTTTGAAATTGACACTCCTCAAATTATATCCCCACAAGAGGAAAGTGGAAGAGAGGTGTTGAGTGACCCGGGTAACCTTACAAAATTCCGTAGCAGTATAGGCGAAACCTATAAGTTTTTGGTGACAGGCACCAACCAGGGCGGAGTCTGGGGCGGGGCAGACGGAATCTATACAGATGACTCTGCGTTGGCCAAAGCCGCAGTGCACGCAGGCCTGGTTAAACTTGGTGAGCAGGCAGTTGTAAGGGTCAAGATTCTTCCCGGAATGCAGCGTTACACCGGCAGCCCCGCCAACGGCATAACCACCACCAACTACGGTAACTTTGCAGGAAGTTTTGAATTTTTATAAAAAACAAATAGTTTCATCAAACACTGGCAATGTTACATCCCCTGCCAATCTGGTAGACCTTGAAGCCGATATCGGTCAGTTTTTTGCAGTCGGTAATGTTTCGCCCGTCAAATATAAAGGCGGGCTTTTTCATATTGTCGAAAATTCTCTGCCAGTCATAACTCCGGAACTCATCCCACTCAGTAAGGATGGCAATGGCGTGAGAATCCCTGCACGCCTCGTAGGGGTCGCTCACCGCTTTAAGGTGTGCCTCATTCTCTTCATTACTTCTGGTGCCCAAATGCTCCAGATCGCTGTACATTTTGGACTGTGACACTTTCGGGTCATACACGCAGATATCTGCAGTCTCCTCAAGCAGCAGGTCTGCTACATACATCGCAGCAGTTTCGCGGGTATCGTTGGTATCCTTCTTGAATGCCCAACCCAGGAAGGCAATCTTCTTACCGGCAACCGTATTAAAGAGACTTGTCACAATATTTTCGGCAAAACGTCTCCGCTGGTAGCTGTTGATTAGCAAAACCTGCTCCCAGTAATCTGCAACTTCATTAAGACCCAGGCTTGCAGATATATAAACCAGATTCAGTATATCCTTCTGGAAACAGGATCCCCCGAAGCCAACTGAAGATTTTATAAACTTAGAACCAATCCTGCTATCTGCACCAATTGCGCGCGCAACCTCATCCACATCTGCACCGGTCTTCTCGCATATTGCGCTCATTGCATTAATTGAAGAGACCCTCTGGGCCAGAAAAGCATTTGCGGTAAGTTTAGAGAGTTCACTTGACCAAAGATTTGTCTTGATGATTCTCTCTGCAGGGAGCCACCTCTCATAGATGGCCGCAAGCGAATCAATCGCTTTACGACCCTCCTCGGTAGAGTGGTCGCCGCCAATGAGCATCCTGTCTGCATTTTGCAGATCGTTAATAGCAGTTCCCTCTGCCAGAAACTCCGGGTTAGAGAGAATCTGGAACTTGATTTTATTGCCTGTATTTTCCAGAATAGTCTTGATAGTCTGTGCAGTACGCACCGGAATTGTACTCTTCTCCACAATAATCTTCTCCTCATCGGCTACAGATGCTATCTGCCTTGCACATAGCTCTATATATTTTAGGTCTGCCGCCATTCCCTTGCCCTTGCCGTAGGTTTTTGTAGGTGTGTTAACCGATATGAAAATCATTTGCGCCTGTTTGATGCCCTCCTCAATATCAGTTGAAAAGAAGAGGTTTTTGCCTCTTACCGCAGAGACAATCTCCTTGAGCCCGGGCTCGTAAATGGGAAGATTCTCCAGGTCTGCACCATTCCAATCTGCAATTCTCTGAGTATTAACATCAACAACTGTAACCTTTATCTCCGGACAGTTGGAAGCGATTACCGCCATTGTGGGGCCACCTACGTAGCCGGCACCAATGCAGCAAATGTTTGTGATCTTTTTCATAGGTAAAGTTTTTTTCAAATTTAGTGAAAAAAATAGGCCCGGCAAGTCTAACCACTTGCCGAGCCAAGCTACATAACCATTATATAGCTAAATCACACATTATCAACAATGCCCCACGACCCTTGGCAAGGTTATTCCCCTATCCCTTTGTCTATGGAGAGCATCAGGTAACCGATTCTATCTTTTGAGCTTTGGGATTTTGCTTTTTTAAGGCAGATTTTAAGTTTAGCTCTCAACTTTAATAGATGTTTGTAGTAAACATCGGAGTAGTCTCGGTTTATAAGGAATTTAAGGGAGACGAGTTGCTCAAAACCTGCTCCTGTGGAGCCGATGTTTGCCAAATCAAAATTATCTGTTCCGTTAACCGGTTTCCAGGTGTTTTCATTACCCGGTTCCCAGATATTTTCATCAGGGAAGCATTTTGCTCTTAAGTTATTGTAGGAGATAAAGTTATTATCCTCTACAAACTGGAAGGCTGCCTTGTTCTTCTCTTTGGCTTTTATTACGATAGGCAGGTTCGAGTTTGCGAGAAGAAATTGAGCAGTGTTAAAGAGGGTTGCAATTTGCGCCTCTGTAGGGTCCAACCCTTTGTTCATATTTTTAAGAGAGAACTGTATAAGATCTCCAAACATCTCATCTAATGTATACGGCCCGGCAGCATTTTGCCCGGCATTCACATTTTGCGCAAAAGCAACCATCGCCACACGCTGGAAAGCGAGTTTGACAAGGTTGTTTGCCAGATAGCTGGAGAAGTTTGGATTCATTCCACTCATTAAAAGCAGATCTTTATTATCTACCCAGGCAAGATCTTCACTCTGGTTAAGCATATAAAGAAGACTCTCCTTTTGAATCTTGCGGTCCATCACCCTATAGGAGGGCATAGGGTCACCCTCATATTTCCGGTTTATCTCAATACCACCGATGTTAACCATTACACTCCTGTAGTAGTCGTAAAGTTTAAGGAAGATAAAGTCTATGAAGAGCTCTCTGTAGGACTCATCTGCCTCATCTTTATTTACCCACTTTGCGGCATTCTCAGCCACATATTTAAGAGTGTTGATCCCATATTTGGCAGCCTTAATCTTATCGTTACCCAAATCTTCAATAACCGAGCGAGGGTCAAAATATGCACTCCAACTTTGCTCTTTTCCATAGAAGTAACGAGGGTCATTAATCTTTTCGGATATCATCTCCTTTAGAACCGCAACCTCGGCAGCAGGCGTCTTGGCTTTAAATATAGGTTTATAGAGCCACTTGATTGCATAGTAGTCGTAAACACCCAAATTATCTGCAGTCAACTTGACACCCTTCTCAATATCACCCGGTTGGGCAATATAGTTATACCTGATTTGATCCATTACAGAGGAGGTAATCCCCTCCCTTTGTGTAAATGTTGCAGATCTCAAAGAGTCTACATCCATCCAGGAAGATCCGGCCAGATTTGCAGTCAAACCCAGACAAAAGCCCATCTCCCTCATCATTGCCATCTCTATGGAAGAGCACATAAGATCTTGAGGAAGCTCATATCCCCTAACACCCGGCTCAACAGCAGCGGTCTGATAGATACGCTCCCTTTGCAGGGTTACCGGAGAGTCACGAAAGAAGAGAATTGAAGCACTTAAAATCTCACCACTTCTTGGGTCAATGTTAATTTGTCTTGCAATGTTCCGTGATGGTGTCTGCGCATAGCGCACACAATTGTAAGCGATATTTCCCGCACTGAACTTAGGGTCCTGTGATTTTGACGGAAAGTCGTATACCAGGATAACATCTTTAAAACCAATTTTTTCAAAAGCATCATTCCATTTAAGCAATCCCCTCTTTATGGCCTCTCTCCACTCAGGAACAAACAGAGTATCTATATAAAACACAATCTGTTTTTTCGGCTCTGTCAGCCCTCCAAGTTGAAATATGTTTGCATCCTTAGGCTCAAGCCTCCATCTGTTGGCAAGGTAATTTAACTCTGAACCCTGAATTTTGCTGTCGAACTTCTCAAACTCAGTTACTGAAGTACCAATCCTGTAGTCACCGTAACGGTGACGGAATCTCTCCTGGGGTAAAAGGGTAAGAGTGGTTCTAAGCTCAACTGTGGCATACTCTGCTCCACCCGACTCCATTCCCAGGAAGAAGGTTTTGAAGGTATATGTCATATCGCTTATCACAGCAACATTGTTTTCATAGGACTCCACATCTTTTAGCGCGCTCAGCTCTTTACTGAATGTAGATACCTTTTGGATAAATCCACCAAATGAGGAGGCATTCAAGGTGCCGATATACTTGCTGTCTGAGACAAAAAACGATGTTGCGTCAAAAACGACTGCACTGCTATCTGCGTTATAGGCCAGTATCGGTTTGGATACCAATACAGAAGGCAACGAACTTCTGTTCACAGCCTCCTGAATTCCGCTATCCTGAGAATCTACAATCTTAGTAATCGGTACCAGGCGTATCTGCACCAGCGAATCTGTCTTTGTAAAACAGATGTGCTGCGACCTTGCTGCCCTTTGCCCCGCATAGCTTAGACTCATATTACTCACATTATCTACCAGAGAGCTCATTAAAAAGCTCTTATCTACTAACTTAACAGGAAGTTCAAAATATAATTTACCATCTACAATATGAAGCGTAATTATACCTGTAGATGTTTTCACACTCTTCTTCTTATTGAAAAGCTTCTGGTAAGGGGTAAGCTTAGGGGTGCTTGTACTTTTTACTTTTGTGCTTTGGGCGTTTGAGCTAATGGCACTAAATACAATAACGCAACAAGAGATAAGCGCCGGAACTAATATTTTCTTTATCATTTTCATTCTTGTGTTGGCTATTGTACTTTAAAAGAAGAATTTACTTTTTTCAACAGTAGTTCGTAATGGATTTTATCCTCTTTACTTACTCTTGATTTTTTCATTGACTCCAGCAGCTCTTTAGTTTTAACAACATACCTGTAGTGGTTGCTCTCTGTGTTAAAAACTATGCTAAACTTGGTAGAAGGGACTCCATAACCTGCAACAGGCGAGAAACCCTCTTCTGTTTGTGTCGTGAACTCCATTGCTTCCCTCATATTAATCATCTTCGAGAACCTGGATTGAGTGTCCACTTTACGCAGGATATCAAACATATCTCCGGCAGCTCCAACTCCACCCATCAGTTTAGCAGGGTTGCCCGAACTCAAAACCATATTCAAATACTCTGTCTGAATAAATTTATCGATAGGCGTCAGCTCTTTTTTATCCATTGCAGCTCTCCACACAAAACTGAAAACATCATCTGAACACTCAAAGAAATCGTAAGGATTTTTTGAGTTCATTGCAGATAACATAACTTTTGACGGGGCAGAGATTACTGCTTTGGCAAGAACGGTTTGGAGCAGATTAGTAGCCGAGCCCATAATAGTGAGATTGTTCCTGAGAGTCTCATTTTCAAACCAGCTAAGCTCACTAATCTGCTTCATAATGAATTCCAGAGAGGCCTTCTGTTTCTCCCTCTCGACACTCTCGAAAGGAACCATTTTATCGCCCACTTTTACTTCGTTAAGATAGATTCCGCCAACGTTTGCAAACACGTGATTAATGTACCTAATATACTGGAAAACAATACCGTCATAAATTTCACTTCTGTAAGAAAAATCTTCGTCACTCTTCTCTACCCACGAGTTGTAGTTTGAGATGAGATATTTAAGGTTTTTTATACCATATTCAGATGCTTTAATAGCATCATCTCCAAGGTCTTCTGTTTGAGATCTTGGGTCAAGAGGGTAGGAGAGCTGCTTACCGTACCTGTAAACAGGTGTCTTAATAGCCTCACTAACCATATTGGATAGATATTCACTCTCTTTTGCCGGATCTTCAAAACTTGGATAGTACTTGTAGTTCCACTTAATCATAAACCTGTCATACTCGCCAAATCTTGGAGGTGTAAGCTTAACGCCCCTCTCCATATCTCCCGGCTGCGCTACATAGTTGAAACGGGCATAGTCCATAATAGAGGTTGTGGTACCTGTTGTATTGGTGAAATGTGCAGATCTTAAAGAGTCTACCGGAATTACGCTCGATGCACTCATATTGTGCATAAAACCAAGACAGTGACCAACTTCGTGAGCTACAACATAACGAATACCATCACTCAAAATATCCTCCGGGAGGCCCTTCTGCTGCAACCTCTTATTGGCCGGAGATATCTGGACAAACATCCAGTTATTTAACAACTTGATAATATCGTGATAGAGATATACAGATGCATTGATAATCTCGCCCGATCTTGGGTCTACCCAAGATGGACCCATTGCATTCTGAATCCCAATTGGAGCATATCTCACACAAGAGTATTTAATGTTATCCGGGTCAAATTCGGGATCGTTAAGAGGGAAATCCAGAGCCTGAATAGCATTTTTGAAACCTATCTGCTCGAAAAGTTCATTCCATTGCTCAACACCCTCTTTGATGAATGGTCTCCACTTCTCGGGAAAGGTGTTGTCCACATAAAAAATGATAGGATTAACGGGCTCAACAAGCTTACCTGCTTTATAGGCTTCGATATCTTTCGGCTCCAGATTCCATCTGTTTGCATAGTAGATCACTTTGGAAGATTGCTCTCTCTCCCCAAAGAGATACTTTCCGGTATTGAATATCGCTACTCTGTAGTCTGCAAACCTTGGTTTTACAGGAGTCTCTTTCAACAAAACAATTGACCTGGAAGCAATACAGGTGAACGGCTCATCCTTTACAATGTTTTTGTTGGTAGCAACATCCGTTAGAGTATAATAATAGCTCAGAGTGCTGGTAACCACAATATTGTCGCTAAAAGATTTGATATTTCCTAGATAGGATTTATCCTGCTGGAAAGTCTCGGTTCTCTTAAATCCGTTAAACATTGTGTACTGGCTATATTTGTCAAATGGAGTAAGATCTTTGTTATCACCTACAAAAAAGGCGGTCATATCTACAATAACAGCAGAGCTGTCCTTAGAGTAGGCCTCAATCTTCATATTTTTCATAATAGAGCCGATATTGCTTTTTTTGATTGCCTTTGCAATATTGGAGCTCATATTATCTGTGATAACGTCGCTGTTTACTCTTCTCAACTGCACACTCTCTCCCGATTTTGTGAATAGAATATGGATCGGGTCTGTCTTGCCCCCGACAATACCGTTGGCATTATCGCTGGTCTCAGTTACAGAAGAGGCAATCAGCATCTCTTTACCCATCATCTTTATCGGTATTTCGAAATAGAGCTTCTCTTTAATCTTATGAAGAGTGAACATTCCCCTGGCGGTTTCGTGTTTCTCTTTGAATAACTTGTCGAAGGCGTCCAGAGAGTCTTTTTTTGCTGTCTCAATCTCTTTCTCTGTCTTTTTCTTCTCTTGTTTTACCGGATTTATGTTGGCAGATGCATAAAGCCCGCAGGTAAACATAATCAGGGTACTTAGTACGAAAATCTTTCTCATTTAGAATTTTTATTTATTGTCCTTGGATTGTAAAATCGAGTATTTTACCGAATCCTGTATATTTTTTAGCTTGTGATGCATTAAGATCGCCTGTTCCCGAAGCTCCAAAAGGGATCACATAAACATCTCCCTGGAAAGCCGCTTTTGAGGTTGCAACCACAACAGCTTTTGTGTTTAAAGCAAGTGCCGGCTCATAGATTGGGCCGCTTGTCTCATTGTAATCCTTTCTGTTAAGACGATATCTACCCTGAACAAACAGCTTTGCCTTAGTAATGGTCTCACCTGCAGGTGCAGAGTACTTCTCGCTGTACGATACAACTCCACCGCCAAAGTTCACTGCATAAATTTTGGAAGGTGTTGCGACATACATAATAGGGTCAAACATATTAAAGAAGACAGAAACTGCAGAGTTTAAAATTGAGGTAAGTGCTACCGGAAGCTCAACTTTCAACTTAGGAGTTGATGGGGTCATATTCCAGTTTACATCGTAAAAGGAGAATGATATTGAGTAAAGCTCATAGTTCCCGGTTACGCTGTTTTTAAGCAGCATTGTAGGGCTAACACCGTCTATTGAGACATCACCCGCAACCATTCTTCTGTCCGGAACATTGGTCGGGTTAAACACACCTTGAGTTGTATATTCACCGCCGCTGGCAGGAGTTGTAAAGGTCATTGAGATGTTGTAGAACCTGCCGGTGTTGTTGTTGTACCAAAAAGCGTAAGGACCTGCGCCGGCGCTGTTATCTGCAACCATCAAGGCGTTATCTACATAGTTAAGTCCCGATGCCGGTAGCAGAAACGAAGTGATACCCTGGTTATTCGCAAAGAGATAGGCCATATTATTGGCTACAAGAATCCAGGTAGCGTTGTTTATTGTGTAGAAAGCCTGAGGGTCAAAATTTTCACCTTTAGCAGGGAATAGCTGACCGGCATTTTTATACAAAGAGTAGTTTTCACAATCGAACATAGATATATCCTTGTTCTCAAAAATAGCTGTAATTACATTTTTTGTAAGAACAGAACTAGGTTTGTGAAGTGTGTAAGTAAGATTTTTCACAAGTGCCGGATGGGAGCTCCCTGTTGCACTCTTCCATATATTATATTTAATCTTAACACCTGCACTATAGGTAGATGTTATATCATTATCCATAATAAGAGAAAGGTCAGATGTGCTTCCATCTTTTGTATCTGCAACCACAATCCCTTCACGGAATGAGCTGCTCACATAGAGAGGCCAGCTTTTTTGATAATCAATACCGTGTTTGGCATCTGTAGCAGTAAAGACTAAAGTGTAAGCTGCAGATAGGATCTTATTCTTAATTGTTGTCTTTAATACTTTAGCGGTTCCAATCTCTACCAGATCTGTAGATCCCGGGGTCTGATTTATCTCCCATTTATAGGTAACATCGGCCGGATTGGTATTGGTTCCCATCTTAACAGTGGGGTCAAATGTTACCTCCTCTAAGTATTCAACCCTTAGGATTGAGCTCATACCGGGAGCTTCAATAGTTATTTCGTCTATTTTGGAGGTGTCCAAACCCGATTTGTCTACATAGCAGTGGCTCAAAAGCACAACTGCAAGCAGCAATACGATAGAATTATATATTTTTCTTTTCATTGTAATCTTAGTTTAAAAATTAGGGAATGTACACAGCACCTGTTACTCTAGGCTGGATATCTTTTCCGATATCTGTGCCGGCATTATGTTTTAATCTCTCGCCTCCGTTGGCAAGTGCGTATGCATCAAGATAGGTTTTAAGCTTTTGAGCATAGAGGTCGGTGTAGTAAACTCCAAAGACAGCGCTGGTTCCTGTACCCGGGTCTGCAAAGCCGCTTGTATATGTAGGCCAGTAGTTTAACGGCCACCCAAGTGCCTCCAAAATTGCCTTATGGGCATTTGGACTGTAGTATGTAATTACCGTGCTGGTTTTGGTCAGTGGAGATAGTATTATACAGTTGTATGTTCTTGTATAAGAAGACGACGAAGGAAACTTTGCCAACATATTACTCCAGGTAAGAACACCTTTGCAATATTCGTTAGAGCCAACCTTAAGGTCGTCGGAATCTTTGAGCTTAATGCCCACCTTAACTGAGGCGTTGTCCAGTGCCACATCCCTGGTAAGTTCAAAACGGATCCTTCCGTAATATTCACCTGCAGGGATTATTGCATCTACAATCTTATATTGTGTATTGAGTGCATCGGTCATCTGGGCTACAACTTCGTATCCAATTACCCTGTCTCTGCTTACCGTGTCTCCCGATACTCTTACCGGAAAATCCACTATGTACTTCACTTGTGAAAGAGGAACATTTAAAAATGACTCATTCACATAATAGATTTGATCTGCAGAGTTATACCCTTTGTAGGTTTTTGCATCACCTGCTCCGGGAAACATCACTCCACTGTCGTTTACATCAAATACTATGATCTCATCCTTTTGGCATCCTGCTGCAGAAAGGAGTATCATAATTAAAAGCAAAATATTTATTTTGAATTTCATAAATCTCAATTTTTAAAAAATTACTGTTTTCTTCCCATTTGCAACTCTGTAGAAGGGTAGGGCAATACATAAATTGCATCTGTGGCTGTTCCGTTGTACCCCGGTATACTCTCAATACCTAATCGTTTGTACAAAAAGAACATTACACCCTCGCAATAGAACTCCTTTGCATACTCCTTTACTATTTCGTTCATCACAACATTGGCATCTGAAGTTGCAATATCTGCAGTGATACCTCTTTTTTGCCTTACCGTATTCAATAAATTGAGTGCACCCGATATATCCGGAGTGCTCTTTTTAACCATACACTCACTTGCTATATAATACGCCTCAGGCATTCTCATAAGCGGAATGTAGTTGTTAGAGATCTTATTGCTGGCTGTGCCAAAGAATTTAAGCGGTGTGAATGCGTTTTTTCCATCCAGTGTTACTGAATTGGGAATAAAAAGCTTTGAGAAACGGAAGTCTGTACCGCCAATTGTCTCTGCCTCATATACGCTCATAACTCTGTTATTAGAAACATATTGAGCTTTAATATCACTGGCTGCAATAATCTCCAGTTTGAAATAATCTGCAGTTCTGGCGGTGAGATTTTGAGTGTTTAACGACATAAGGTGTTCAGATTTCATAACAATATCATCTGTTACGCTTGTGCTGGTTGCCCAAGATGTAAGCCCTTTCGACTCACTTTCGTTAATGACCTTATTTGCAAGAACAAGAGCTTTGTTAATACTCTCGCTGCTCCCTTCCCACATATAAACTTTTGCAAGCAGCAGGCTGGTAGCATAGTAGTTAAACCTGTTTTGACGGTAATTGAAGAAACCATCTATGTTAACCTCTGTATAGTAAGATGCAGGGTGCAGTTTTGTAACAGGGTCTATCTCCAGAAGTACCAGGGCATCATTCAGGTCTTTGGCCATAAGGTCAATTGTCTGTTTATAGGTAAGCTGTGGAGTCATCTCCTTAGCCAGATTTGTTACATAAGGTATGGCAAACTTTGATGTGAGATCTGCTCTGGATTTAAGATTTCCCAATCCGTAAAGTCTCATAAGATCGAAATGAATAAAGGCCCTTATTGCAAGGAGCTCGCCTTTGATCACAGAGTAGTTTACGTGGTCCAGAATATTTTTGTTAATCTCAATATATTTAAGAGCGTTGTTCACATTGGAGATAACATTGTATGCCTTACCCCACACTCCGTCTATGTATTTGATAGCGTTAGATGATGTGTAGTTGTACTGAGAAATGTTGTAGTCATTATTTGAAGATGCCTGCAGGGTCACAAACTGACCTGCCATCAACTCTATTGTAGACCAGGTAAGGACTCTTCCGTAGAGAGAATCGCTGGTCATCGCTATATAGCAACCCACTAAGGCCTGCTGAAATCCGTCTATGGAGCTGAACTGAGCCTCCTCTCTAATTTGAGAAGGTGGTGTCACATCCAGCCATTCGCTGCAAGAGCCAAGCAGAAGGCTGAGTGATAAAATTGCGGTTTTTATTATATTTTTCATAACACTCTAATTAAAAAGTAATAGATAATGAGCAAGATACTGTTCTTGCAAAGGGATAATTTAATCCTCTCTCTGTCACAATTGACGAGATTTTAAGGATGTCGTCCATATAAAGAGATAGTCTCATTCTCTGAACTCTCCAATTGTCAATTATAGACTTAGGAAAATCGTAGTACAAAGAGGCCGTTCCCCAGGTGAGTTCATTCACATCCTGAACGAACCTGCTGGTTGGTCTTGTCATCTCCTGACGCGCCAGAGGATCACCCTCGTACTGGAACATCCCAAGTCTTTTAAAGCTTGCAATCTGCCCCGGAGTTTGCCATCTGCCCGAGAGCACCCTTTTATCTACATTATCGATAATATTAATATTCTCTACTCTGTCCACCAATGTTTGGTTATATGCCTGACCTCCTACAGAATAGCGGAAAGTTGTGCTAAAACCGAACCCTTTGTACTCAGTTGTAAAGCCGAAATGACCTCTTGCCTTTGCTCTGTCGTCACCAACCACAACCAGGTCCAGGGGATCGTAAACATAGGTTCTTGAACCATCTTGTTTAAGGTAGATCTCCTGACCGTTCATAGGGTCAATTCCTAAAGACCTTACAGCCCAGATAGAGTTCATAGACATTCCGTCGTTATACTTAAGCACCGGTTTGTTGTTCCCTTTATCTGCAGCCTCTTTCTCCTGAATAGCATTGTAGGTTCTCATACTCTCAGATAGTCTTACAATCCTGTTAGTATTAGAGGCAATCGAACCGTAGATATTCATAAAACCACTCTCTTTTTGCCATAGGTTTATATTTGCGTTAATCTCGATACCTCTGTTTCTAACCAAACCGAGATTATCTTTAACCATATTGAAACCGGTTGTTGTAGAAACAGATACATCTGTAACCATATTCTCTGTGTAGCTATCGTAGTAGTCTGCTTTCAGTCTGAATTCACCTATTGTGGCATCTACACCCACATTGTAGTCTTTCTTCTGCTCCCACTTTAACTGAGGGTTTGGCAGGTTAAACAGGTATGAACCTGTAAGGCCGTTGTAGTTGTATTGGGTGAAATATTGATATGTACCGACTGCATAACTTGTATTGAAGTTCTGGTTACCGGTCACCCCGACAGAACCTCTAAATTTAAGCTGTTTAATGAGGTTTGAGTTCATAAAGAAACGCTCGTTATGGACATTCCAGCCGATACCTAAACTCCAGCCCGGTGCCCATCTGTTATCCTTACCGTAGAGTGAAGATGCGCTTAACCTGTAAGTTGCATCTACAAGATACCTGTTGTCGTATGAGTAGTTAACTGTAGAGAGAAAACTTAGCTCTCTGTTTAGAGAGGAGAGACCCACCGGTCTTGTTCCCTGGGCATATTGACGGGCAAAAGTGATATCTGCCGCCTGGTTGTTGGGGAAACCCTCTGCTCTGTTAACATAGGCAGCGTATGAACTCTCCGAAACAAAAGCACCTACATAGGCAGATATAAAATGTTTGTCTATATCCCTTGTATATGTTGCGTTTACATCGCCGGAGAAGCTGCTGCTTTTACCATTATCCAATCTGTAGGAGCCTCTTCTCATCTTAAGCTCTTCGTTTTGCATATAGCTGCTGTTTGAGTATTTGGAGTGGTTGGATGGCAAGAACTCATCTGCCCCGCTTCTTTTTGCAGATACACCAACTCGGCCTGCCACTTTAATAAATTGTGTAGGCCTGTACTCAACATAGAAGTTATTTTGGAAATCCAGGTAGCTGGATGTGATGCTTGTTCCGATAGTTGCGTCGTACATTGGGTTTGGGGTAAATGTTCCCGGCTCTGCCCATCTGATTAACAGACCGGTTGCTGGGTCATTACTTCTCCAGTATGGATTCATTCTGGCATAATTACCAAAATTGCCATATGGACTCTCCTGACCAAAGTTGCTCACAGCGGTCATAATGTTTCTGAATATTACATTTTTATACCTGTATGAGAGGTTAACACTCCCCGAGATATTTCTTCTGAAGGACTCCTTCATTACACCACTCACTGTGTTGTATGTAAAATCTGCAACTCCCTTGAGACTTCTGCTGTCTCCCAGCTCTATGTTTACATTATGTTTTGATCCAACTCCCACTCTGAGCGGCTTGGCCAACCAGTAGGTATCCAGCCCCTCTTCAATTAATTTTTTGCGGGTGTTGTAAAGCTTATTTGCCTCCAGTTGAATTTCAATATTATTAGGGAAGGTGTAAACGCCTTCAATTCTCTCAACTTCAAGTTTTTCGGCAGAGTTTGTAAGGTTATAACTGGTGAGATCCGGCATAGAGATATCCATACTTCCGGTATAGGTTACCCTCTGCTGGTTGCCTTTTAGCTTCTTGGTCTCAATAACCACAACTCCGTTTGCAGCTTTTGAGCCATAAAGGGCCTTTGCAGATGCATCCTTAAGAATGGTTACACTCTCTATCCTGTTCATATCCATATCCATAATTCTCTCTACAGTGGTTTCGAAACCATCAAGTATAAACAGAGGTGTGTTGGGGATATTGCCGTAGTTTCCTTTAATATTCACTCCCAGATTATTATCTACAGGGAAACTAGATGTTCCTCTGAGCTCCATTCCTGGTAGTGCATTAGGGTTTGATCCGTTTTGAAGATTATCCATAATATACAGAGAGGGGTCTATGTTTTTGAGTGACTCAAACACATTCTTGTTTCCTGCTCTTAAAATATCTTTAGCGGAGATCGAAGATACCGAACCGGTAAAACTCTCTGCCCTCTTATCTACAATACCTGTTACAACAACATCAGAAAGCAGGTTTGTACTCTCCTGCATCGTAATCTGGTAAAAAGCTCTGCCATCCAGAGCGACAGTGATATCGTTCATCCCAATCATCCTAAAGTTGATGCTTGATGTGCTGCTCTCAACCGGAACATCAAGGGTAAATTCACCCTTATCATCTGTATAGACACCTTTTTTGGTCCCCAGCAGAATTACTCCAACCCCCGGAAGTGCCTCTTTTTTTACATCCGTGACTAAACCGGATATCTTAATGATCTTTTTATCTGCACTAACTCTCTCTTTAATCACGATTTGATTTCCGGTGATCTCATAAGAGAGGCTGGTCTTTTCAAAGACACTTTTAAGCACATCTTCAAGTGGTAAATTTTTTGCCTCTACTGTTATAGATGGCGCACTCTCGACCTGCGAGTCTTTATAAAAGAATTTATAAGTAGTCTGATTTTCAATCCCTTTAAAGAACTGAGTAATCGTTGCCTCTTTAAGGCTTAGTGTTATTGTCTCTTGCTGAGGTGCTCCGTAGAGCTTCCCGGACAAGAGCAGGATGCACAACAACGGCAAAAACAGAGGATGCCGCAAAGCGAAAATTTTGTTCATAGTATTAGTTAAGTTAAATTGGGTTTACTTTATTGGATCTATATTATTGGATTATATATTTTCCAGAATCAATTTGCCGTCTTCTATCCGGTATTTAATTGCAGCACTTATACATACGGCCTTAATAGCGGCTTCAATATCTTCGCGGTCAAACCTTCCGTTGAACTTCTCATACTCCGAGACATTAGTCCTGTTAACGATCTTAACTCCATACCACGACGACAGGCTCTCAACCACCTCCGGAAATGACTGTCCGTGAACTATTAATACACCATCTTTCCACATTGTGAGCAGTCTTGAATCTACATTTTTCACTGTAATCTCTTTGGTCTGCCTGTGCAGGCTAATCTGCTCATCCGGGAAGATAACCTTGCTACGCCCCTCTGCAAAGATCTTAACCGACCCCTCCACCAGAATTACCGATGCGCTGGAGCCGCTGTTTCTGGATTCTACATCGAAAGAGGTACCCAGAACCTCAATATTCATATCCGATGTGTTTACAATAAATGGAATTTTAGATTTCTTTACCTCAAAATATGCACGACCCACCAGGGTCACTTCGCGTTTATCCTTTTCAAAAGTTGACGGGTATTTAAGATATGAGTTGGAGGTCAAATAGACAACAGTTCCATCTGAAAGAACCATTGCCACCCTCTCTCCCGAAGGTGTTGAGACTGTATTATAGGTTTTTGCTTGAACTGCAATGGGTTCGTTACCCTTGGCTGCAATTTTATCTTCCAGATTAGTGATTGAGCTCCCCTCACTCTTAACCCTTCTCACCAGTTGGCCGTTATTGAGCTCTACCTTTACAGAGTCTGCAGAGTAGCTCAACATTTTAAAATCTGCACTGTTTATTGAGTCATTATACTGTTTAGTGATAAAGTGAGTTGCAGTAAAGATAAGTACAAGAGAAGCTGCTGCTGCCATTGACCAAGTGGTGACTCTTCTTAATCTCTCTCTCTGGCGGGACCTTTTTATATAATCTATGAGCCTGCCGGGATTTTGCAACCCTGTGTTGACTCTTATGTACTCTTTATCTACAGAGACGTGCCACATCTCCTTGAATCTGTCGAAGTAAAGCTCGTTCTTATAGTCCTTTATCCATTCATTGAATTGAATGATCTGTTCGTTAGTTGGATCTCCGTTAAGAATTGCAGCCAATAGGCTGTCAATAGCGGAGCGTTCTGTTTTCTGCATCATTTTTAGTTGTTCTAAAAGTTATGACGCAAAATATTCAAAACACCCTTAAAGCAAAAGAAAATAAATTAAGGTAAAATTAAGATCAGCAACCAGTCCAATTTTCTTCTAAGCCTGCTGAGTGCAATTGACATCTGCGTCTCTACGGTTTTTACTGATATTTTAAGCTCTTCTGCCACCTTAGGATAGGTGTGACCATTGATTTTACATTGAATAAATATCTCCCTGCACCTGGCAGGCAGCTCATCAATTGCAGATAGAATGATTTTCCGGCTTTCGGAGTCGATAAGTTTAAGTTCTGCGTGCGGATTTTGGACAATCCTGTTAAAATAGAGATCTACAAGCCCGTTATCTACATATTTTGCGTGCTGCCTCTTTTTCCTGAGAAGGGAGATGCTATTATTGTAGACAGATTTATAAAGATATGCACTAAGAGATTCGTTTATCTCAATAGTTTTTCTGCTATCCCATATCTTACAAAAGGTAATGTGAACAATCTCCTTCGCTTCGTTATTGTCGTTGAGAATTCTGTAGGCATATGAGCAGAGGCTCAGGTTGAATTGGTTAAATAGTTGGGTATATGCAGCTTCGCTGCCACTCTTTAGAGCGGTAATAAACTCCTTACTACTTGTGTCAAGTGACATTTTACTATGAATATACCGGATTACTGCGTACAAGTGTAGTGATAATTTTTTTCTTAGACAAACTCTGCTTGAGTTGTAGCATTTTGAATGTGGTGTGCGTATAGTATGTAGATTTATTCGAATAATTCTTCAAGTTCTTTACCGGTTTTGTTTTAAATTTATTTATCAAGTTATTAATTCTATTAAATTTCCATTTTTGTTATGAAGAGTTTTTCAAGTTCCGTTTCAAGGAGAGTTTTAAGTTCGGCTTTATTTGTTTTTAGTTTTGTAGTGGGCGGGCTGGTGGCAGTTTCGTGTTCTGGGTTGGAGAGTGACTACGCAAAACAGCAGAAGATAGACGATGAGATTATTGGCAAGTATTTGTCAGACAATAATATTCAGGCACAAAGGCATAGTGCCGGTTTCTATTATTTACCTTTATCCGGCATAACCCTCAACAGTAGCGCACAGGCAGGTTCTGCACATACAGGTACAGGTGCAATTCAAAGCAATACTTATCCGGCACCCGGATTAATGCAAAACGATATAGTCAGCTTTTACTACACAATATCTCTGCTCAACGGAACCGTAATTGAGAGTAACGAAGGGGTGGGTAGTGGTGCTGCACCAAAAGCGGATCCCGCAAAATTCCGTCTGCTGAGCCAGACGATTATCCCCGAAGGGCTCGACTACGGTATTAAACTTATGAGTGTCGGCCAGAGGTATCGCTTTTATATGCCATCCTACCTGGCTTACGGGAATTACAGTACATCGTATCTGCCTGTAAACAGCAATCTAATAATTGAAATAGAGGTGGTTGGCGTTCAGACGCAAACTCAGATAGACGATATTGAGAGAGATTCAATTTTCAGCTTCGCATCTGCAAGATATGAATCGTTTATGCAATACCCGTCGGGACTTTGCTTTGTAGACAGCATCCCCGGCGCAGGTGAGAAACCATTTAGCGGAGATAGGGTTAAGGTAGATTTTACAAGATCTTACCTTAATGATACAATAATCAAGAGCGTGGAGGATGTGATGTTTTATATTGGCAATGGCCAGGCAGTAGAGGGTCTTGAGGAGTCGCTCAGGTTGATGAAGGCGGGAGGTACTGCAGTGCTTATAATGCCTTCAAGCATAGCGTTTAAGCAAAGCCTTTGCATAATTCCGCAAAAAGCAAGGGCAGATTTGCTAAGAGATAAAGTGATTACTTCGGAGGTTTTACCATACTCCATAGTAAAATATGTTGTTAAACTTAAAACTGTAAACTAAATTTACGTTCCAAATATATTTGTGTGGCATACAGTAACTACGACAATTTAGAATCAGTAGTTCGGGGTTGCATCCGGATGGATGATAAGGCTCAGGAGCTGTTATATAAAAAGTATTTTGGTTATGCTTTGACTGTAGCTCTTTTGTACAGCACCGACCGAAATGATGCTATTGAAGTAGTTGACGACAGCTTTTTAAAGGTGTTCTCGGAGATTAAAAAATTTGATATTTCACAGCCCTTTAAAGGATGGTTAAGAAAGATTGTTATTAACACTGCGATTGACAAGTTTAGGAAGAAAAACCGCAGGATTGATTTCAAAGAGACCGACTCCGTCGCCATCCAGGACACCGCGCCCGGGCCAATCAGCTGCCTGACTGCCCAAGACATTATGAAGCTGTTAAACTGTCTGCCACACACTTATAAAACCGTTTTTTGTCTTTATGATATTGAGGGTTACAGTCACGACGAGATAGCTGCAAAACTAAAGATTCCCGCAAGCTCCTCCAGAGTTTACCTCACAAGAGCCAGAAAGCAGATGCGGGAATTGTATAACAAACATATTAACGACTAATATAAAAAAGCTTTTAAGCAATATGAGTAAGGAAAAAGAGATAGGGGAAGTGATTAAAGAGGCTCTAAACGGCCACGAGGAGAGTTACATTGAGGGGGCTTGGGAGACTTTTACATCTAAGAGAAAGCGAAAAGCTCTCATATACAGGCTCTCTGCCTCCGGAGTTGCCGCTGCAATCCTGTTGGGGCTGATTATTATCGGAACCCTTAATCAACCATTACCGGAAGGGCTTACAGCTCAAAAAGAGCCGGTTAAAGTGATTGAAACTCCACAACAAATTGTGAACGAAGTGCCCGGGCAGGTAACTGCTGTTGCAGAATCACAACCAAGTTCAATTTCAGTTATGGGGCAAGCGAAGATTTCCCCCGACTCTGCAGGCAGTTCAACCAAAACTGCAGTAAGTTCAACCAAAACTGCAGTAAGTTCAACCAGTTCTTCAGTCAGTTCAACCAACATTATTGCTCAGAATACAGAGAAAAATGAGGCAGCAGAAGTCAAGACAGCGGCCGTGACTGAGGCTCAGAAGGCAGCAGCCGTGACTGAATCTCAACCCCAAACTCAGAAACAACCAACTAACCAATACAATAACCAACCATTAACTCAGCTCAATTCACTATCAACAACCGAATCTTCCCCCAAAACCTCACGAAAAGACTCAAAACTAGGGTCGGAGCGAAGGGTGAGAATCGGGGTAAATGTGGCTCCGGGGTTTAACACCACCGCAGACGCATCTGCCTTTAACTACTCCGGTGGAGTAAATGTAGAGATCCCACTTTCTAAAAAACTACAGATTTCCACCGGAGTTTCTCTTGAACACTCAAATGTAGACGAACGAAGCTCTCCAAGGAATGCTGCCGTGCCGTCCTATCAAACTATAGCCTCCCTAACCAACCTGGATATCCCCATAAACATAACCTGGAAGATAACCTCTTATAAAAAAACAAGTTACTATGTGGGAGCCGGTCTAAGTGCACTGGCATACCTGAGCGAAAATTACACAACCACAACCAGAACTCAACTACTTCGTGAGAACACCTCATTTGACGGAGATGAGTATATTAGTACCTATAGGTTGGAGACTGTAGAGAGGGTAACAACCAGCTCGGGATCACCAAACAGTGCTTTTGACATTGGAGGCCGGGTTAATCTTGTATTTGGAGTTGAACAGAGGCTCACGCCAAAGTTAAACCTTAGCATTGAGCCGTTTATGAAAATTCCTGTCTCCGGATTAGCAACCAAGAATATGATTTACACCACCGGTGGAGTTACATTTAAGGTAACTTTTTAATCTGGTTAAGGTAACTTTTAATCCTTAACACATCTAACAGCAGTTGCGAAACTCTTTGAAAATTCGCCACTTCTTGACCAAGGGCTAATATTGTAGTATGTGGCAACACTCGGTGAAGATGAGTTGGAGCTCCACCAGTAGGCCCTATCTAACATATAGAAATAACCCTCCGGAGCTCTGAGTCCATTTGGTATGGCAGTAAATCCACTGCTGTTGTTTCCGGCATTGTGTAAAATCCAGATATTATTACTTGACTCGCTCAGTTTATAGTATGCATTTAGGCCAAGATATGTGTACAACTGCTCCCAATCTGCAACTGAAGGGAGGTGCCAACCTGTCGGGCAGATACCACGGGCATCCGCAGCTGCGTCCCAGGTGTAAACTCTGCCGTATATACCGGCATACAAAGAGCTGTTAAAGTATGTCCACTGATATTTATTGACATCTGTATAGACCAGAGGTTGGGTAAGAGTGGTGGTAGTACCAATAAGATCTCCATTACTATACTTTGTAGTTTGCAGATTCTCTGCCATCCATATTTGACTACCGATAGGAATAGTTTTGTACTCGTTATTATCAATATCTTTAACAGTACCGTATGTAAGGCTTGGGTTAAATTGTTTCTGCCCGTTGTGTGCGGTAAAAGTGACATTGTTGCCGTATGTAGTTCCACCTGATGTTTTTACAAAAGCTCTTACATAGTATTTACTGCCCGGAATTACCATCTCATTTGGGTTGGAGTAGTCATTTCTTAGTGCAGCAGTAAAACTACCGTCAAAAGATCGATATGCCATTCCTCTTGACGAACTGAGAACATTATTTGCAATGGTAGGATTAATGGTTTTACCCCAACACACCCCAAACTCCGTAACATCACTAAAAGGTAGGCTATACTCTCCTCCACTCTCGAAGTAGGATGGAGTTATGTTGCCCACCTCCCTTGTAGTCAAGCCTGTTAGATTGAGTGGCTCCCCTTTAATACATCTAACTGAAAAGCCATAACCATCAGCCGGATAACTGCCGATCGAACCGGTGATAGTTGCCTTCAAAGTGCCATTGTTAAGTGAAAGAAGCCACAATTCAAAATAATAACCCAGTGCTTCAAAGTAGGTAGAGTATCTGTACCCGGCCGGGAGTACTGTAAAGCCGGTCTCATTGGTAACTTGGGAGGTAGTTGTTCTCCAGTGAGTTGTGCCAACCTCCTTCAGACAGTTCCATAGATCTCCGCCTGTAAAATTTTCTCCCAAATAGTTATAGATACACTCTATCCATTCACCGGTGGTTGGAACTCTCCACCCCTTTGGACAGAGACCCCTGCTATCAGTCACCGCTGCCGGTGTATATAGCCGCCCGTAATCGGGAGCGTAGCTCTCATCTCCGTTATAGGCCCACTGGAATTTAGGTGATATTAATGTACTGATATCCAAATTAGGGGGAGTTGTGGTGCCTATATAATCGCCATTGCTATATTTTTTAGTCCTTAAATTTTGAGCCATAAACTCCCGTGAGTTTATCATAATTGTCTTGTACTCATTCCCCTCGATATCTGTAACCAATCCATAACTCTTGTTTGGGTTGAAAACTATAGTATTGCTATTCACGATTGGAACATAACCGGGATGGTATAGGTAGTCCGGGTTTACATTTTCCGGAGATGCCCTAAACCACCAACCGTTGGTGGTACCGCCGGACATAGCCCAGGCAGAAAAATTTGTGTATGCACTTGTAATTTTGCTTCTTTCGGAGGGGTAGTTAAAAATTTCCCAAAATAGAATTCCCCACATCATTCCGTCGCTGTTTTTAAAACAGTCATTTGGGTCTAAATTATATCCATTTGCCAATGAAGCGTCAAATTTGGAGGTTCCTTTGTATGTAGGCAGATGTATTTCACATCCTCTTTTAAAGTTGGGAACGATAAAGAAGTTAAAATCGTAAAAAGAGATATAGGACGGAGAAATAGGAGTGTTTAATCTAACATCTACACTTAATCTTGGCGGAGTAACAAAGGTTCCGTTCATTGTGTTAAAAAAATGGCTGTAGGTGACTATGTCTCTTTGATTATTAAACAGAGGAATCACGGCAAGGTTAACTCCGGATTCAGTTCCATTGGCGTTAACCGAGAATGGAGATGTTCCGGAGATGTTTTGTCCTGAAACAGATTGTACATCTGAGGCATTTAATCTATCCATCTGAAATGCAGCCGCCAAATCGTAAGTGCATCCTGCTGCTTTTAAAACATAATCCAACTTCAACTTTGTAACCAAATTTGAACTGTTCATATAACCTATAAGCCTAAAATCCAGAACCAAATCATTCACATCGTAATCTCCCGTAACCGGCCACATATCTTCAAAAGCTAAGGAACCCATTCTCTCTAACGAAGGGAATGCCCAGTAAAAAGCTACAGTTGGGTCATTATCATCAATATCAACACCTGACATTACTCCATCTCCGTCATTATCAATAGGATCTGCATTAAGCGCAATCGAATTAGATTTTATGATAACAGATAATTGGCTGTTCGAGGCAGATTTTGTGTTTGCTGCGCCGGATGTGCCGGAAACAGTTGTGAGGGTTATATTTAATGAAGACCCGGTTATATCTACTTTATGCAGATTAATTACACCGTTAGGTAATAACTCCTCAATGAAAAGAGACGGTATTGAAATACCTAAAGATAATTTTATGATAAGGGGAGATCCCGGTTTTGCACCTCCAGTGCAGATAAGCGAAGGGTTGCCAAGAGCAGAGTTGTTGTAAATGCGAATCACCCTAAGGGCATTATCCGAAATTCCATTTACAGAACTCACAGAGATATTGCAATCCAGCTCTTTTACAGTTTTCCAGTTAAACCCGCTTGGGATCTTTCCAACCGGAGAAACAGGATCTTCAATTGCGGGCTCATTTTTTATGCACCCGGTAACAATAACAAATAGCAAAACAACAAGAGTTGCCAAGCAACCCCGTTTAATGAAAAGCTTTTTCATATATATAAATTTTATATAAAGCCTCTCTAAAACCGGTACTGGTTGTGGTGTGGTGAAAAGTAACTCCTGCTTCAGTTTGCTGACACTTAAACTCTTCAAGACAGAACGAGCGAAATTTAGATAAAATATTTTTTATTTGCAAATATTTCAATCGAATGTATTGTGTTTCTTCTTTCTATATTTGTATAGTTGTGTAAATCTATATTTATAATTGAATCAGAAATATGGTTATTCGAAATCTTGTAATATTTGCATTTGTGCTGTTTTATTTTAATTCATTAAAATCTCAAACTTCAATTCCCGATACACTTAAGGCCGCAAGAGTGGCTGAACCAATTCACATAGACGGAGATTTGAAAAAGGGAGTGTGGCAAAGTGCTTTTCCAATAACCAATTTCACTCAGCGGGAGCCATCGGAGGGGGGGCAACCTACGGAGCAGACAAAAGTGGCTGTCCTTTATGATACACACAACATTTATTTTGGAGTGTGGTGTTTTGACTCTGAGCCAGGCAGGATATCTGCAAAGGAGATGTCCAGAGATTTTAATTGGTCGGGCGACGACGATATCGAGATTATGATATCCCCCTTTAACGATAATCGAAACGGATATCTCTTTATAACTAATCCAAACGGGGCGATGGCAGATGTGTGGCTTGGAGGAGATGGCGGCAGATTCAATAAAGACTGGAACGGAGTGTGGGATGTTAGGGTGACTCGTGACCAAAATGGGTGGTATGCAGAGTTTGCAATTCCATTCTCTACCCTAAAGTTTAAGAGGGATAGCGTTCAAAAGTGGTCGGTTAACTTTGAGAGAAATATTCGCAGAAAGAATGAGCAGGTTCGCTGGCAGGGATGGTCTCGCAGTTACAGCATTGACAATATTTCTCAAAGTGGCAAACTGGAGGGTATTAGAGATATTAAGCAGAAGGATAGAGTTGAGATCACCCCATACATAACCACCGGAAAAGAGAGAGAATATGGATTTACAAATTCTGCCTTCAAAATAGGAGGGGAGATCAACTACGATATCAGCCCCACGATGAAGCTCAACTTTACCCTTAACACCGACTTTGCTCAGGTTGAATCTGACCGCAGAGAGGTTAACCTCTCCAGGTTCTCTATCTACTACCCGGAGAAGAGACAGTTCTTTCTGGAGGGGAGCAGCTACTTTGATATGAGTGTTTCATCTGCACGGCTTTTTTATAGCCGAAGAATCGGTATCGAGGAGGAGTCTGTAATTCCGATAATTGGGGGAGGGAGGCTTTTTGGTAAGATTGGAAAGACCAGTATAGGAATAATGAATCTACAGACGGCTGCTCTTAAGGGTATAAGTAGTTCTAACTCATCTATTATCAGGATTAAACAGGACATATTCGAAGAGTCCGGAATTGGATTTATATCGACTCAAAAATTCAGTAACGGCAAATACAGCGCCACATATGGAACAGACTTCACATACAAAACATCAAAGTTTCTGGGAGACAAAAACTTAATGGCCGGCTTTTCCGGAGCAATCACTTTAGATAATCCGGGGCAGGAATCTGCAAAGAACAAGGATAATGCAACTTATCATTTTTTCCTGTTTTACCCCAACGATATCTGGAGTTTTAACGCCGGAATTAATACCATTCAGGAGAATTTTAATCCGACTCTGGGGTTTGTTAACCGTTCCAATTTTAAGCGAATCTACTCAGAGCTTGAATTTGAACCAAGGTTTAAGAAGATGCCAAGCTATATACGCTCATTTTCATTTCAATTATATGATCTTGAGTATTTTATTAATGATAAAACAGGTCTTGCCGAGACTTTCTCACTTGATGTAAGACCATTCGGAATCAATTTCAGTAGCGGAGACTATTTTGGACTTAATTATGAGTTTACTCAGGATAACCCTCACGAAGATTTCCCTCTTATAGATGGCGTAGTTATTCCAAAAGGCCAATACAACGACAACAATTTCAGTGCAGAGTTTCACTCTTTTGACGGCAGAAACCTCAATGCAGGGGTAGAATTTGAAGCAGGAAGCTTCTATACCGGAAAAAGATCTAACATTGAGATGTACCTTAATCTGAGCCTGAACAGACACCTAAGCTTAGGTTTAGACTGGAGTCACAACACTCTGGATTTGCCGCAGGGAGATTTCAAGGTAAATGAATTTGGTGGAAGAGTAAATTACGCTTTGAACCCAAAACTAAACTCATCGCTCTTTGCTCAGTGGAACAATGAAGACGATGAGGTAATTCTAAACTATCGCATAAACTGGATTCCAAAAATAGGCAGTTTCTTCTACTTTGTCGTGAATCAAAATATTGACACTGCAAACAACACCCTAAAACTCACACGCACAACCATCCTTGCAAAACTAATCTGGCGTTTTGCCCTCTAACCTTGCCAAGGGTCGTGGGGCTTTGCTGATTATCAGCAAATACCCACAACCCTTGGCAGATCACTCCGTGTAACTGCGCAAAGCATCTACATAAGCTTCGATCACTCCGTGTAACTGCGCAAAGCATCTACATAAGCCTCAAATGCGGCGCGGCCGGCGGGAGTTATGCGGCAGGTTGTGCGCGGGCGTTTGCCGGAGTAGCCCTTGTCTACCTCAATGTATTGTGCCTGTGCAAGCTTTTCGAGCTGAACACTCAGGTTGCCGGCCGTCGCACCACTCTTCTCCCGCAGATATACAAAATCTGCCTCCTCAAGCGAAATGAGCAACGACATTACTGCCAACCGCAATTGCGAATGCAGCAGCGGGTCCAACTCCTTAAACATTGCTCACCTTATTACTCTTTGAACTGCTCTCTTTAGGATCCAGGCCGGCCGCATTGGCTTTTCGGCTGGCCGCATTGAGGATATGGCCCGGAATGATGAGCATAATAACAGAAAAGGCAGCGAACACCAAAATCTGATTAATCCCCGGAATAAGCAGCAGAGAGAAACTCAAAAGAATCCCCACAAACCCGGCTATAATAGTTGGCTTAAATTTAATAACCAAACCGCTCATAGCCACTCCGGCGTTAATTAGAAGCGCCATAATAAACATAATAGGGAAAGCGTTGTGGTTAACAAACATAAATAGCGATAGCAGCAGTGCGCAAACTCCAATCACAATCCAAATCTTGGAAATCACAGCACCAACAAATGTTACTACCCCTCCCTTCTTACTCTTTAACATAAAATACATTACAGGATAACCAACAAGCGGCATTGCAAACCACAACCAAGTAGCCCTATAATCGCCTGTATAAAGCAAAAGCCCATAAATAGTCAAAGCCACAACCAGCCACAAATACCCCCAAAGCAGATAAATGTTGCCGCCACCCCGCTCCATACTGTTGCGAGTCTCCTTAATCATCCGGGCAATCAGCTCCAGACTTTCGTTTTTTGATAAATTTTTCTCTTCCATAATCTTGATTTTTTTAATTGTTTTTTAATTGTTTTTTAATTGTTACTCAGTTTTTGTTCTCGTTGATTTATAAATAAGTTTATAAAATAAACCAAATTGCCCTAAAAAAGTGCAACTGAACTATTTGCAGATGCTCACTGCTTTTAATATCTGTTGCACGGTGCAAATATAAATAAGTTTATTTTATAAACCAAATAAACTTTGCCAGAGTTTGATGAAATATAATGGAGGTCAATAGATTGTAAATCCCAATTTTCCATATTTGGAAAACTGCCTTTTGCAATTACAAGATTAACAATGCCTTACATCAAACACTGGCAAAGTTACTAAAGTTCCCCACGTATTCAACTAAAAGATAATCAAGATGTCACGATGCTTTTATTGGTGATTTTTGTTTCGAAGTTCAATTCTGATTTGATAATATTAAACA